>Ga0208408_1000104_pt1 | contig 59493 bp, 55 predicted proteins | sample ETNtaG_4_FD_185776 | JGI IMG/M metagenome (GOLD analysis project Ga0208408, IMG submission 185776) | Marine microbial and viral communities from oxygen minimum zone, Eastern Pacific Ocean - ETNP201406SV67 (SPAdes) (version 2) | ecosystem: Environmental > Aquatic > Marine > Oceanic ... | reverse complement strand
AAGATTCACTCTCAATGCAAACTGCATGGAGTGATGGCACATCCAATAAGAAAGTAACTGCACCATTGTCATTGGTGATATCGGCTTTTGCACCCGTTACTGATGTTAGAGAGACACTGACACCTCAACTACAATCAATTGAAAGTTCAAAATTACTCTTAATTGATTTGGGGAAAGGAAAAAATAGGTTGGGTGCCTCTTGTTTGGCTCAACTCTACAACCTGTCGGCAGGCGAACCTGCTGATTTAGACGATCCAGATTTGTTGGCTAATTTTTTTTCATCAATGAGGCGGCTCAAACAAAAGCAAAAAATTTTGGCATACCACGATCGTTCCGATGGAGGTCTGTTTGCGACTTTGTGTGAGATGTCTTTTTCTGGGAAAGTGGGTTTGAATATCAATCTAGATTCGACATCTAATACTGATACATTAGCAGCATTATTTAATGAAGAGTTGGGTGCGGTAATTCAGATTCTAGACAGTGATTGTGCAGAAACTTTAGCTGTTTTCGCGGATCATGATTTAGAGCAATGCGTTTCAATTGTGGCCGATGTTAAACTATCTGGGCAAATAAAGATCACAACAAAGCATGATTATCAGGCCAGTTTTAAACGAAGCACTCTTAGAAAGATGTGGTCTGAACTATCCTATAAAATGCAATCATTAAGGGATAATCCAGCTACAGCGAAAGAGGGTTTTGATTCGATTCTCAATGAAAATGACCCAGGTATGAAACCATTGATTAATTTTGACTACCCGATCAAAAAATCTAAGATTCATCACAAACGATATCAACCGAAAGTTGCAGTATTGCGAGATCAAGGAGTAAATAGCCACATAGAGATGGCAGTTGCTTTCCATAGTGCTGGATTTAGAACCTATGATTTTCACATGACCGATATTCTCGATGCCGATTGCAATCTTGATGATTTTGTTGGACTAGTGGCATGTGGCGGATTCTCTTATGGAGATGTTCTGGGTGCAGGTGGAGGTTGGGCAAAAACAATACTTTTTCATACGAATGCAAGAGCAAGATTTGAAGAATTCTTTGCTCGTGAAGATACTTTTACTTTGGGAGTATGTAATGGTTGTCAAATGTTATCTCAACTCAGAGAGATAATCCCAGGATCAGGTCATTGGCCTAAATTTGTAACCAACCTATCAGAACAATTTGAAGCTAGATTGAATATGGTTGAAATTCTTGACAGTAAATCACTCTTCTTTAATGAAATGGCGGGCAGTTTTCTACCCATTGTTACTTCAAACGGGGAAGGACGTGCTCAATTCGACGATGATTCTGATTACAAGATTTTAAAAAATCAACAACAGACTTGTATTAGATATGTGAATAATTTTAAGCAACCGGCGTCTAGTTATCCCGAGAATCCGAACGGTTCCGAGGGAGGATTGGCTGGGTTATGTTCTATGGATGGCAGAGTCACCATCTTAATGCCACACCCTGAACGAGTATTACGAACTGTTCAGCATTCTTGGTCTCCAGCAGATTGGGGTGATAACGGTCCTTGGTTAAAAATGTTTCAGAATGCGAGAGATTGGATTGATTGATTCCAAAACCATAGTCATCAAGGATGATAATATTGCTTCCTATGGGTTTGGCGAGGAACACCCTTTTGGTCCTGATCGACATGCCGCTTTTCACATTCATCTAGAAGAATCAGGAATTGCTGATAGAGTGCATCTATCTGCATCAGGATACATAGCCATTAGAAGTGATATTGAGAGGTTTCACACCTTCGAATATATTGATCGAGTCATTGCCCAGTGCAAGCTTGGTAAAGGATTTCTTGATAATGGCGACACACCAGCTGTTAAAGGTCTTTATGAATCATCTTTAGCAGTGGTCGGGGCTTCTCTATTTGCGACCAAGCAAATAATCTCAGGGCATTTCAGTCGGGCTTTTGTTCCCATAGCAGGACTGCATCATGCGAGAAGAAATTCAGCAGGTGGCTTTTGTGTTTTTAATGATATTGGAGTGGTTATTGAGACTTTAAGAAGTGAATATCATATTGAGAGAATTGCCTATATTGATATCGATGCTCATCATGGAGATGGCATTTTCTATACCTATGAACAGGATCCAGATTTGATTTTTGTAGACTTACACGAGGATGGACGCATATTGTACCCAGGCACTGGTTTTGCTGAAGAAGTAGGTGTCGGAGTTGCTGAGGGAACGAAGTTAAATATTTCACTACAGCCTGGTGATGGTGATACAGAGTTTCAGAAAGAGTGGCTCCATATTGAAAATTTTCTGGATAGTTTTTCTCCAGATTTTTTTATTCTTCAATGTGGAGCAGACAGTTTATCAGGTGATCCAATAACTCACCTTGAGCTTTCTGAACAATCTCATTATCATGCGGCTAAAAAACTTACTGAATTAGCAGAAAGACATGCACAGGGGCGTATCATTGCATTCGGTGGTGGAGGTTATAATCGAGACAATATTGGTAAAGCGTGGACACATGTAGTTAAGGCTTTTTCAGAATACCCATAAACTTATCGATCTATTTTCTCTAAGTAAGTAAAATTAAACAGACTGAGAAAAACTCAATATAAGATGATGACTATAGATACACAAATAATCGATCTAGATCCCGAGCTTCACGCTGCAGTGAGTGCTGAGAGAAAAAGACAAGAAGAACATGTTGAACTCATAGCTTCAGAAAACTATGCGAGCATTGCAGTGATGGCTCTCCAAGGATCTCTACTAACCAACAAATACGCCGAAGGATATCCAAATCGTCGATACTATGGTGGTTGTGAAAATATGGATACAACTGAAACTCTAGCCATTGAAAGAGCCAAAAAACTTTTCTCAGCAGGGTTTGCCAATGTCCAACCTCATTCGGGATCTCAGGCAAATATGGCTGTTTATATGTCACTGTTAGATCCTGGAGATACTATTCTTGGTATGAGTCTGGCTGAGGGGGGGCATCTGACACATGGTTCACCGGTTAATTTTTCTGGACGGTTATATAATTCTATTGGCTATGGTTTGGATCCTGAAACAGGTGAAATTGATTACCTGGCATTAGAAAAGTTAGCAACTCAATATCAGCCAAAAATGATTGTGGGAGGCTTCTCTGCTTACTCACGTATTGCAGATTGGGAAAAGTTTAGAGAGATATCAGACTCTATTGGTGCTTATTTAATAGTTGATATGGCTCATATTGCAGGACTCGTTGCTGCAGGATGTTATCCGAATCCTGTACCCATAGCTGATGTGACCACGTCTACTACACATAAAACACTGAGAGGACCACGAGGAGGCATCATCTTAGGCAGAAGCAATGAAGCAATTGAAAAGAAAATAAACAAACAAGTTTTTCCTGGAACGCAAGGAGGGCCTTTGATGCACGTTATTGCAGCAAAAGCACACTCATTCCTAGAAGCCATGCATCCAGAATTTGTTGAGTATCAACACAAAGTCGTTGCCAATGCACAATTAATGGCAAAATTATTTATCGAGTCGGGGTTCAATGTCGTTTCAGGAGGCACTGATTGCCACTTATTCTTGTTAGATTTGACAGAAAAAAATATCACGGGGGCAGATGCTGAACAAGTTCTGGGAGAGGCCAATATTACATTGAATAAAAATTCTGTTCCCAATGATAAGAGATCACCAATGGTGACAAGCGGCCTGAGAATTGGCACACCAGCAATAACGACCCGTGGTTTTGGAGACAGCGAAGTTTCTGAATTGGTAGAATTGATGATTTCCATTCTTGACAACATTGAAAATCATAACCAAACAGTTGTGGTTAGAAATCAAATCAAAGCGATGTGTCAAAAATTTCCTGTCTACCCAACACTTTGACACCATGCACTGCCCTTTTTGTGGTAATCAGGAAACCAAAGTAGTTGACTCTAGATTAGCTGGGGATGGTTATCAAATTAGAAGAAGAAGGGAATGCACAGGATGTACTGAAAGGTTTACCACATTTGAGTCTGCAGAATTTATATTACCTAAGCTTATAAAAACAGATGATTCACGTGAACCTTTCAATGAAGCTAAATTAAGAAATGGGATTCTCAAAGCAACCGAGAAGCGACCGATAAATAGTGAAGCCATAGAGGAATTAATTTCAAGAGTGATTAGAAAAGTTCAAAAAATGGGAGAGAGGGAGATTCAATCAAGAATGCTTGGTGAAATCGTCATTGAGGAATTGAGAGAAATAGATGAAGTTGCTTTTGTAAGATACGCCTCAGTTTATAGAAGATTTCAGGATGTGGAAGAGTTTGAGAAAGAAATAGAATCTCTAAGGGAGGCAGCTCCGGTAGAAAATAAACGAACCCAGATTTCAATTTTTCAAAATAATGAAGAAGAATAATCAGTCATGGAAAATACAGAACACAATAGATATATGCAAATGGCATTGGATTTGGCAAAGAAAGGAATGTACAGCTCAATGCCCAATCCGAGAGTGGGTTGCGTTGTAGTTCATAATCATCAGATAGTAGGTCAAGGGTGGCATAGTAAAACAGGTGAGGATCATGCGGAGGTGATAGCACTATCCCAAGCAGGTCAAAAGGCAAAAGGAGCCACCGCCTACATTACTTTGGAACCTTGTAATCACCATGGCAAGACGCCTCCTTGTACAGAAGCATTAATCTCTGCAGGCATTGGGACAGTGGTCTATGCAATGGACGATCCAAACCCTGAAGTATCTGCTAAAAGTACTGGGATTTTAAAGGCTGCCGGAGTGAAAGTCATTCAAGGTATCCTGCATCAAGAGTCCAAAGATTTAAATATTGGTTTTGTTAAGAGAATGAAATCTGGATTGCCTTATATTCGATCAAAAATTGCTTCCAGCATTGACGGGAAAACGGCACTTCTAAATGGTAAAAGCACATGGATTAGCTCTGAGAAATCCAGGCAGGATGTCCAGTCATGGAGAGCTCGGAGTTGTGCGTTGTTGACCTCAATTGAAACTGTTCTTTCAGATGATCCGTCTTTGAATGTAAGGATTGATGGTTTTGATGATTTAAATCAACCAAAAAGAGTGGTATTGGATTCGCAATTGAGAATGGAGAGCCATTATAAAATCTTAAGGTTACCGGGCCAGAAAATTATATACACATTAAAATCAAAACATAATGATCCAGAAATTCAGAATATGATTGAAACTGCCGAAGAATATGATGGGCGTGTTTCGTTGCGGTATTTATTTCATGATCTTGCAAAAAGGGAGATCAATGAAGTTATGATTGAGTGCGGTGGAGTGTTGAATGGAGCACTATTAAGACTAGGCTTCATAGATGAACTCATCGTTTATATAGCACCTTGTGTGCTAGGAGATCAAGCTAGGAATATGTTTAATTTGCCTGTGTTATCAGAAATATCAGACAGGTATAATTTTGATTCAACTCAAGTCGATCAAATTGATCATGATGTGAGAATTATTTTGAGGAAATCAAATCATATTTAATGCAATCAATAGAATTGAGATCAATCGATGACAGAGTCAATAAATAAAGGAGTCAGAAAGTACAAATGGGTCGAATAAATACAATGCTTGATCACTGTTCTTCTACGGAAGAGATTCTCGAGGATCTGAGATGTGGAGCAATGGTGATTGTCATGGACGATGAAAGTAGAGAGAATGAAGGCGATCTGCAGATGGCTGCTGAAAAAGTGACACCTGAGGATATAAACTTTATGGCACAATTTGCACGTGGACTGATTTGTCTGAGCCTCACTCAAAGTAGATGTCAATCACTTGAGTTACCCCTTATGGCTCCGGAAATAGATGATGATTATTCACCCAATTTTACCGTTTCAATTGAAGCCTCAGAAGGGGTTACCACTGGTATATCGGTTGCTGATCGAGCCAGGACAATTAAAACTGCAACAGCACCTGATGCAAAACCGGAACACCTAAAAAAACCAGGCCATGTGTTTCCTTTGATGTCAAAACCTGGAGGCGTATTAACTCGGGCAGGTCACACTGAAGCAGGTTGTGATCTCACCAGACTTGCTGGCTTAAATCCTGCAGCAGTTACCGTAGAGATATTAAACCAAGAAGGAGCGGTGGCTAGTGGCTCTGAACTCATTACATTTGCAAATAAGCATCAGATAAAAATAACAACCATTGCCGATCTCATTCATTACCGATTGGCACACGATGCAGAGTAATCTTATTATATTGATGAATGCATGATGTTAAAAAGTAACAAAAAAAATAAAGACGTAAGATTGACTAAAAAAGGTCGTTCTGGTTCTAGACAATTATTACTGCAAGTTCTTTATCAGCATCAGCTCAATGGCGACCAGCACCATGCATTATTGACACAGTCAAAAAAAACAAAAGAATTTACTAGAATTGACCAAGAATACTTTGAGCTGCTCTTGAAAGAGATTCTTGAAAATACAGATACATTAGACAAAACTGCATTTAAATTCACAGATCGTTCAATTAAAAGATTAGATCCTATTGAACGTGCAATTCTTTGGATTGGACTATGTGAATTCTCATTTCATAAAGACACCCCTTCTATCGTTGTCATCAATGAGGCAATTGAATTAGCAAAAATTTTTGGTGCCCAAGATAGTTTTCAGTTTATCAATGGTGTACTGGATTCATTTTTACAAGAACAGATAACTTAATCAGACACTGTCCATGCTTGACGTGACGGAAGAGAAAATCATCGAAGCCTTAAAAGAGGCCACCAAAGTGCCTAATCAGGGTGTAATTTTAGGGATTGGAGATGACGCAGCTGTAGCAGAAATTAAACCCGGGCACCAGTTGGTTACCGCTACAGACGTCATCGCGTTAGGCACTCATTACCCTGAAGGGATAGATCCTAAATCGATTGGGCATCGCTGTTTAGCTGTAAATTTAAGCGATATTGCTGCCATGGGAGCAACCCCATTATGGGCCAATCTAATAGTAAGCTTGCCAACCGTAAAACTAGATTGGATTAATAAATTTATTGAGGGATTTGCAACTATTGCTAACCGATTTAATGTTGCTCTTGTTGGTGGGGACACCATTTGTGGTCCCGAGTTTTTTGCTGTTTCATTACAGGGTGTAGTGTATGAGGATCAATATATTTCAAGATCTGGTGCACAAGTCGATGATTTAATATATGTTTCAGGACTATTGGGAGATGCTTCCTATGGTCTCAAAATCATTAAAGATAAAACTGTCACCAAAGGTAATCAGTTGTTGATCGATAAATTTTTATATCCCAATCCCAGAGTAGAGGAAGCCAAAACCATAAGTTCGTTTGCATCGTCAATGATTGATTTATCGGATGGTGTATATAGCGATTTAATGAAAATTATGTCTGAGAGTAATGTTGGTGTTGAAGTTGATGTTTCAAAATTACCGATCTCAGTTTTACTATCTGACCAATTGAATAGAGAGGCTGCTATTCATCAAGCACTTCTAGGTGGCGATGATTATGAATTATGTTTCACTCTCCCTGCAGCCAGAGAAATGGAATTTCTTAAAATGCATCAGTCTATCTCTGATCCATCGTTCACCTGCATTGGCAAAATAAGACAGGGATCAGATTTAAAGTTATTTGATGGGAAGGAAAAATTTGTAATCTCTGAGAAACCCTACAACCATTTTTAAGTGACCGCTAAACATCATGGAACCATATAAGCGAATCAGAGAAATTTATGGTAAGGCAGCGATAGACTATGACAAGTTTTGGGACTTTTATTCAGCTCCCTCGTATTCAAAGACTCTTGCTAGAATTAATCTAGAAGAGGGTTCAAAGGTTCTTGACTTGGGCTGCGGGACAGGAGAATTGCTAAAAATTCTGGAGGACTGTTTTCCATCATCTGATCTCACCGGAATTGATTTGACTGAAGAAATGCTAGCGATTGCAAAACAGAAGCTTTCCAGCAGAGTTGAGCTTCTTTTAGGTAGCGTTACAAACCTTCCCTTTGATTCAGAATCATTTGATTGGGTTATTATGTCTAATATCATTGGTCATCTTTCAGATAAGAAGACAGCGTTGCTAGAGGCTTATAGGGTGTTAAAAAACCCGGGGAGAATTGTGATTACCGATTGGACACGTGATTTCCAATCAATGAATTTAGTTCATTTCTATACAAAATTGATTAACTATTCACAATACAGAAGTTTAAAGACGGTTGAATTAGAGAATCTTCTGGATGAATGTGGTTTTAATCATCTGTATACGGAAAGATATAAGATAAATTGGTTTTGGGGACTCTATACAATTCTGTCAGAAAAGAATAAAGCTTAACCAATGAAACAAAGTTTAAAAGATGTTTATACCAACCCATCTCTATTTATAGCAACTGGATTTGGTGTTGGCTTAATTCCTTGGGCACCTGGCACTTGGGGCAGCCTTGTGGGTGTTTTCATTTATCTTGGTATTCATGCGCAAGGAGGCTCACTGATTACGGAACTGGCAATTATTATTCTATTGTTTTTTATTGCCCTTTGGGCTTGCCATGCTGTTTCAAGTAAATATGATAATCATGATCACCCCAGTATTGTGGTTGATGAGATGATTGCAATGATGTTGTTGTTATTAAGCGTGCCAAAAACAGCTATGTGGATAGCAATTTCATTTATTGTTTTCAGAATATTGGATATTTTAAAACCTTGGCCTGTCTCAGTAATTGATGCAAATTTCAGAAGCGGCATTGGTGTAATGTTAGATGATTCAGTAGCCGCCTTAATGAGTGGTCTATTAATTTATGTCGCTCAGCAGTTTCTAGTTTAATTCCTCGTCTGTGGTTTTAAGGGCATTCTCCATAAGGATTTTTATTTTCATTTCTGTTTCTTCTAAAGTTTCTGACATTCTCTGGATAATTTAATCCCTCGTTCAAATTTTTTTAAAGCTTGATCTAATTCAAGGTCTCCGTTTTCAAGTTCCTCAACCAGCCTTTCAAGTTCAGTTAAGCTTTTTTCAATCGATTTTTTCTGATCTTTCCCTTTACTCATTGAGCTCTATCCAATTGATTTGATGATAATGGAGTAATAGATTTGCACAGACTTTAAGTATCGTCAATCAATTAAAGAAATTGAGACAAAGTATTGTCGCGGTATGCTATCTGAGTTAGAATTAGAACGGTTCTAATCAATAAAATCTTTATGGAGTTAAATTATGCATGGTGTTGGTGAAAAATTTCCAGAATTCTCTATGACAGCGGTAGATAAGAATAACGAAATGATAGAGGTTACATCTGGTGATCTAAACGGGTGGTCAGTGATTTATTTTTATCCGAAGGATTTTACATTCATTTGTCCAACTGAAATAGCTGAGATGGATAGACTCACTGATGAGGGTGTTCATGTTATTGGCATTAGTGGCGATAATGAGTTTTGTAAACAAAACTGGAAACAAACAAATGATCTCATTAAAGATGTCAGGCATCCACTAGCAGCAGACTGCGGTCTAAAATTATCAACCGAACTTGGAGTTGTGGATGCTGATGAAGGTGTTTGTCTTAGAGCAACTTTCATTTTAAATAGTGAAGGTGTGATTCAACATGTAACAGTCAATGCATTAGATACTGGTAGAAGTGCTGATGAAACCATTAGAACACTCAAAGCTCTTCAGGCAGGCGGTCTTACTGGTTGTTCATGGAATCCCGGCGACGAATTTGTTGCATAAAGCATAAGACTAATTTAAAAAAACTCTTTTAAAAATGATCTTGATTGATTCTCGTACTTCGAGAATAATTGAGAACCATGACAAAAGAATATAACGCTTCAGATATTGAAGTATTAAGTGGACTCGAGCCGGTTCAAAAAAGACCTGGGATGTATACCGATACAGATTGTCCCAATCACCTTGCCTATGAGGTGATCGACAACAGCGTGGATGAGGCAATAGCAGGACACTGTAAAAAAATTGAAGTAATTTTACATAACGATGGTTCTTTGCAAGTAAAGGATGACGGGAGAGGGATGCCTGTCGATGATCACCCTGAAGAAAAAATTCCTGCCGTTGAAGTGATTCTGACTCGACTGCATGCAGGTGCCAAATTTTCTAATAAAAACTATCGATTTTCAGGTGGGCTACATGGGGTGGGCGTGTCCGTAGTCAACGCACTTTCAAAAAATCTTGAAGCCTGGATTAAGCGAAATGGACATGAATATAACCTCAGTTTCAAAAATGGTGAAAAAATATCAGAATTGGAAGTGGTTGGGAATGTTGGTAAAGCGAATACGGGAACTGCCATAAGATTTTGGCCGAATTCAAAATATTTCCATTCCAATCAAATTAATGTCAATGATTTAAAGCATAATTTAAGAGCCAAGGCCGTTCTTTGTCCGGGATTAAAAATTAAACTATTCATTGAAGAGGAAGATGAAAAACTTGAATGGCTTTATCAGGGCGGAGTCAATGAATATCTCAATGAAGAACTAAACGGCGCAGAATGCATACCTTCTAAGCCTTTTTATGGTACCAGCAGATCGGGCAAAGAAGAGATTGAATGGAGTCTGACATGGCCCATAGATGGCACAATAGGAATTCAGGAATCATATGTAAACTTGATTCCTACGATGCAAGGCGGAACTCACGTTGCTGGATTCAGGGCTGGGTTGACCGATGCAATCAGGGATTTTGCAGAGTATCGGAATCTTCTTCCAAGAGGGATCAAGTTGTCTCCTGAAGATGTTTGGTATGGAATTAGTTTTATTCTCTCTGTACGACTGGAGGATCCCCAATTTTCTGGGCAGAGGAAAGAAAAGCTGAGCTCAAGGAGTGCAACTTCTTATGTATCAGGTGTCATCAAGGATGCTTTTACATTGTTGTTAAATCAGTATTCTGAGGCTGGTGATCAGATCACAGCACGTGCCATAGAGAACGCTCAACAACGAATTAAGAGAAACAAAAAAGTTAAGAGGAAAAAACCTACAGGCGGTCCAATGTTACCTGGTAAATTAGCTGATTGTTCGAGCGATGAACCGAGTTTGTGTGAACTGTTTATTGTAGAAGGTGATTCAGCTGGTGGCTCAGCCAAACAGGCACGTGATCGAAAAATTCAAGCAATTCTGCCACTGAGAGGGAAAATATTGAACAGTTGGGAAGTGGATGAATCGAAGTTATTATCCTCCCAGGAAATCAGCAATATTGCCCTAGCCTTAGGTGTTCATCCAGGATCAGATAATCTTGACAATATCCGTTATCATAAGATTTGTATCCTTGCAGATGCGGATTCAGATGGACAGCACATCGCTACTTTAATTTGTGCTTTATTTGTGAAACATTTTCCAGAACTGATTCGAGCCGGCTATATCTATGTGGCGATGCCACCGCTGTTTAGAATAGACGTTGGGAAAGAAGTATTTTATGCACTAGATGAGAATGAAAGGGAAGAGTTACTAAAAACAATTCAGAAGAAAAAAATAAAGGGCAAATTAACCGTAACAAGATTTAAAGGATTGGGAGAGATGAGCCCCACTCAATTACGTGAAACAACAATGAAACAGACAACCAGAAGGCTTGTCCAATTAACGATCGATGCAGAAGATGGTACTAATGAGATGCTGGATATGCTAATGTCTAAGAAGCGTTATCCCGATCGACGTAAATGGCTTGAGAATAAGGGCAACTTGGCAGAAATATAATGGGTGACCAAAAGGAATTGGATTTTAAGAATACATCTAGTGCATCCGGTGTAGGTATTCAACCCCTTAGGGAATTTGCTGAAAAAGCGTATTTGGATTATTCCATGTATGTGATATTAGATCGTGCTTTACCGTTTATCGGTGATGGTCTGAAACCGGTTCAAAGAAGGATTATTTATGCTATGTCAGAACTGGGCTTATCTGCAAAATCTAAACCTAAAAAATCAGCAAGAACAGTGGGGGATGTTTTGGGTAAATACCACCCACATGGAGATACTGCCTGTTATGAGGCCATGGTCAGTATGGCTCAAAACTTTTCATACCGTTATCCTATGATTATTGGACAGGGGAATTGGGGATCGTACGATGATCCTAAATCGTTTGCAGCCATGCGGTATACCGAGGCAAAATTAAGTGCCTATACAAGGCTTCTATTATCTGAACTAGATCAAGGCACAGTCGATTGGAAACTTAATTTTGATGGAACACTCAATGAACCAGTTTATCTTCCAGCCAAACTACCAAACTTGATACTCAATGGAGTGACTGGTATTGCGGTTGGAATGTCAACCGATATTCCTCCACACAACATCGGAGAAATTGCCACACTTTTGGATAAATTAATTACAGACCCAAATCAATCTATAGGCCAATTACTCAGGAGTAAAAAATTTCAGGGACCTGATTTTCCTTCTGGTGGCGAAATTATTACTCCTATGAGTGAAATAAAAAATATTTATAAAACAGGCTTGGGAACAATAAAAATCAGGGCTTGTTACAGAAAAGAGAAGGGCAATATTATTATTGATGAGTTGCCATACCAAGTTTCTGGCAATAAGCTCATCGAGCAAATTGCCACCCAAATGAAAGATAAAAAATTACCAATGGTGAGCGACATCAATGATGAATCTGATCATGAAACACCAATCAGAGTGGTGATAACACCTAAATCTTCAAGGGTAGATCACAACAAACTGATGAGCCATTTATTTGCAACCACGGATTTGGAAAAAACAATTCGAGTCAATATGAATTTAATTGGATTGAATGGCAAACCAAAGGTGTACGATTTAAAAAATTTGCTTCTAGAATGGCTTGAATTCAGATATCAGACGGTTAAAAAAAGACTTGAATGCCGCTTAAGCGAAGTCGAAGAACGCCTTCATATTCTCGAAGGATTGATGATTGTTTATCTCAACCTTGATGCAGTAATACGTATCGTGAGAGAAGAAGACAAACCTAAAGAAAAATTAATCAAGAAATTCAAATTATCTGCAATGCAAGCTGAATCAATTTTAAATCTCAGGCTAAGGAATCTAGCCAAGTTGGAGGAAGAGAAAATAAAGATTGAAAAGGATGAACTAGATACCGAGCAACAAGAATTAACCAAACTTCTCAAAAGTAAGGCAAAAATTAATCAATTGATCCAAAAAGAAATTGTAGCGGACGCAAAGGAGTTTGGTGATGTTCGAAGAACAATTCTTAACGAAGAAGCGGAGAGTTCCCAGGCTTTGGATGAAACCCAACTGGCATCAAGTGATCCGGTCACAATTGTTTTGTCACAGAGTGGCTGGGTTAGAGCTGCAAAAGGCACCATTGATGATCCTGAGAACCTTAACTATAAATCGGGCGATGCTTACTTGACTGCAGTCTCAGGAAGAAGCAATCAATTTGCTGTTTTCATCGACAGTACTGGCAGAGTGTATAGTATTGTTGCAAATACTCTTCCATCAGCAAGAAGCCAAGGCGAACCATTATCTAGTCGACTCAATCCACCCGATGGTGCAACCTTTGCTGGAGTCATGTCGGGAACACCAGAGACTTTCTGGTTGCTGGCAACCAACAGCGGTTATGGTTTCTTTATTAAGGTTGGTGATTTATATACTAAAAACAGAAAAGGAAAAACATGCCTTCGGGTTCCAACAGGTGCACGTGTTTTAATTCCGGCAGATACAAGGCACACAGATTATCCTAAAAAATCTCTCATCGCAGCGGCAAACACTGCTGGTAAATTGCTGATTTTTCCAACCGATCAACTTTTAGAGATGACTAAGGGCAAAGGGTTAAAGGTTATTGGTATACCACCTAAGAAATTCAAGACAGGCAGCGAAGCATTGGCCTCAGTTATTGTTTTGAGTCCAGAAGATTCCATTCGTGTTTATAGTGGCAAAAAGCCAAAAATTATTAGACCAGGCGATTTTGATCACTTTATGAGCGATCGAGGTAAAAGAGGCCGTTCTGTTCCACCGTTTAAAAAAATTGACTCCATAGCGGTTGAACTTAAATAACAATTATCTCCCCAAGACCACTTATGCCTAATTACAGCAGTCGTGATTTTAAACCCGGTTTGAAAATATTGATCGGTGGCGATCCGTACACCATTCTGGAATCTCAATTCAGTAAGCCTGGTAAGGGACAGGCTTTTAATAAATTGAGAATAAGAAATTTAAAAAATGGCAAAGTGCTAGAAAAAACAGTGAAAATTGGGGTCAATCTTGAGCAAGCAGATGTGACAGTAAGAGAAATGCAATACCTTTATAACGACGGTCATCAATGGCATTTTATGGATGTGAAGTCATTTGAACAAATTGCTGCATCGCTCGAAGCGATTCAAGATTCTAAGCAGTGGTTGAAAGAAGAGTATACTTGCTCGGTCACGTTGTGGAATAATCAGATTATTTTGGTAGAACCTCCTAATTTTATAGAGACTAGAGTAACTAAAACAGATCCTGGATTGAAAGGGGATACCGCTCAGGGTGGTGTTAAACCGGCTCAAATTGAAACTGGTGCAAGCATCAAAGTACCACTATTTATTGATCAGGGTGAATTAATAAAAGTTGATACCAGGACAGGTCAATACGTTTCAAGAGTCAAAGGATAAATTCTCCCGACAAGCCCAGCAGTTTTAATCATTATTGATCTGAGCAATAACTTGGCCTACTTTTACACGAGTTCCAGTTTTCATAGTCTCAGACCATATTAACTGAGATTCTTTTGGCACCAGTAAGATAACTGTTGAGCCTAGGTTAAATTGACCCATTTGTTCACCTTTGGGAATAGTTAATGGGTTTTCAGCTTGAAGATCTTCTGATTTCCAAACAGTGGTGATGGAAGAAACGTTTAGTGCTGCAACTAATATTAGGACAAATGGTGAAAGCTGATTCTCAAACGAATTAATTAACCGTTGGTTCTTAATATATAAATCGGGTATTTTTGTTATTGATTCTTGATGGACGGCAAAACATTTTCCTGGAACGTGTTCACTATTTACTAATGTGCCATCCAGTGGCATGTGTACCCGATGATAATTGTCAGGTGCTAGGTATAGAGTGACAAAATATCCATTAAGATATTTCATTGCCAGTTCTTGATTATTATTCAATAGTTTTGTGAGGGAATAATGAGAATTTTTTATTTGAATAATTCTATCTTCATTGATTTTGCCATGCTCAATTAGACGTCCATCCACAGGGGAGACCATTGTCTTGTATGAAGATTCTATTAAACGTAATTCTGGTTTGATTTCTCTTGTGAAGAAATCGTTAAAACTTAAATAATCTTCTTTTCTTCCTTTTCGATATTCGCTTAAATCGATATTGTATTTTTTAATAAATAATTCGATCAATATATTTTTAACAAACGGAATTGTTACTCTGGATAGTTTGTAAACACACCAAGATAATAATCTCAATGGGATCAATAGTTGGATAGTTTTAAAAAATATTTTTTTCATCGCCGATTTATCATGGTGTGTTCTAATGTAACATCGAAAAATAATGAATAATATTACTTTGACATCATGGGATTCTGAAACCAGAATCATTGATTTGATACAGGATGTAGCACATTTATTGAATCAACAGAATCTATATTATGGACACGGTACTGATAATCCAAAAGATGAGGCAGTTGCTCTCGTTTTTTTTGTCCTTGGTTTAGATCATTTTAATACGAAAAAATTGTATGATCAGAAGGTCCAATCAAAAGATTTTGAGTTAGTAAATGAACTAGTCATTCAAAGGATTAAAGAAAAGAAACCCCTGTCCTATATAACTCATGAATCTATTTTTTGTGGTCATAAATTTTTTGTTGACGAGAGGGTATTGATTCCAAGGTCACCTATAGCTGAGTTGATTCAGAATCGTTTTGAACCTTGGATTAATCAATCGTTAATTACTAGTGTGCTAGATATTGCGACCGGAAGTGGATGTCTTGCTATATCAATAGCAAAACAATATCCAAATGCTGAAATTGTCGCTAGTGATATTTCAAAAGCAGCACTCGAGGTTGCCGAAATAAATGTTGAGAATCTATCAGTCAGTCATCAAGTGACTTTGGTGGAATCGAATTTATTTGAAAATATTAACGGAACATTTGATTTGATTGTCTCAAATCCTCCTTATGTCAGTCGTGATAGTATCGTAAACCTTGCTCCCGAATACCATCATGAGCCCAGTTTGGCATTGGTGGCTGAAAAAGATGGATTGGATTTTATCGAAAGAATATTGCATGATGCCTCTCCATTTCTTAAAGACCACGGCATTCTGGTTATTGAAATGGGAGAAGCTGCTGAGGCTGCTGAGAGTTATTTTAATCTTCCATTTACATGGATTGAGTTGGAACACGGCGGAGAAGGAATTGCAATGATTGAAGCAAAACATCTCAAGTAGTTTTTGGTTACAATAATAAATGAAGGGATAGCTTATGGCTGGCAACACGATAGGAAAATTATTTACAGTCACTACATCCGGGGAAAGTCATGGCCCTGTAATGAGTGCTATTATTGATGGGTGTCCTCCAGGTATGTCACTTTGTGAAGAGGATATTCAGGAAGAATTGGAACGAAGAAGGCCTGGTAAATCACGTTTTACTTCACAAAGGAAAGAACCGGATCAGGTTAGCATTATGTCGGGTGTTTTTGAGGGGCACACGACTGGAACACCAATAAATTTGGTGGTTGATAATATCGATCAAAAACCAAAAGATTATTCTGAAAACAAAGATAAGTTCAGACCTGGACATGCCGATTATACCTACTATCACAAATACGGGATTAGCGATTACCGAGGTGGAGGACGATCTTCTGCAAGGGAAACAGTTATGCGGGTCGCCTCTGGAGCCATTGCTAGAAAATATTTGAGAGAATATGTTGGCATTGAAATTATTGGTTATTTGAAACAACTTGGCCCAATTACACTTGATTGCGTTGATCGAGAACTTATAGATACGAACCCATTTTTCTCAGCTGATCCAGAAAAAATATCAGAACTAGAGAATTTCATGGATGCACTCAGGAAAGAAGGTGATTCTATAGGCGCAAAAATTAATGTTATAGCTACAGGAGTCCCTATAGGATTGGGAGAGCCTGTTTTTGATAAGCTCGATGCAGATATTGCCCATGCTCTGATGAGTATCAATGCTGTCAAAGGAGTTGAGATAGGGGCAGGGTTTTCTGTGGTAACCCAAAGAGGTAGTGAACATCGTGATGAAATTGACAAATCGGGTTTTAAACAAAACAATGCTGGCGGCACTCTGGGCGGTATCTCATCTGGTCAAGACATTGTTTCGAGCATTGCACTCAAACCGACTTCAAGCATTATTAAAGCTGCTGAAACAATTAACAAAGACGGAGCAACAACTCAAATCGTCACCAAAGGTCGTCACGATCCTTGCGTGGGTTTGAGAGCAACACCGATTGCAGAAGCGATGTTGGCAATTGTTTTGATGGATCATTTGCTGCGTCATCGTGCTCAAAATGCCGATGTAAATGTCTAACCGTCCCAATTCATAATTAAAGTCATGGACAAATTGAATGTAGCTGTTGTAGGAGCCACAGGTTTGGTCGGTGAAGTAATTGTTTCAATATTGGAAGAGAGAAATTTTCCAATAGAAACTCTTATCCCTTTGGCCAGTGTACGTTCTGCAGGCAGGACAATGAAGTTCCGTGAAGAAACCATTCCTGTGATGGATCTGCAATCTTTTGATTTTAACAATACAGATCTTTGCTTCTTTTCAGCAGGATCCGATGTATCCAATGAATTTGCTCCCAAAGCTGCAGAACAAGGAGCGGTAGTGATTGATAATACCGCTTGTTTTCGTTATGAGGATGATATCCCGTTAGTTGTTCCCGAAGTTAATCCTAAAGCAGTGAAATTCTTCTCCAACAGAAATATCATTGCAAACCCCAATTGCTCAACAATTCAGCTGGTTGTGGCACTAGCTCCGATTCATAACATTGCTAAGATTAAGAGAATTAACGTTGCCACGTATCAATCTATTTCAGGCGCTGGCAGAAAAGCCCTTGATTTGCTGAATGAACAAACACAAATGGCTTTAAGTGGTGATGATCATAAACAGGAGCAATCATTTGCTTTCAATGTAATTCCTCAGATTGACACGTTTCAGAAAAATGACTTCACAAAGGAAGAAATGAAACTTGTTTGGGAAACACAAAAAATATTTAACGACTATGACCTTTTAGTTAATGCCACAGCAGTGAGGGTTCCAGTCAGAGTTGGGCATTCCGAAGCAGTGAGTATACAAACAGAAAGGGTCATATCTCCTGAGCAAATTAGACAAGTTTTAACTCAATCACAAGGCATTGAGATTATTGATGATACCAATGAGAAACTTTATCCAACGCCGTTAATACACGGTGAAAATACCAACGTCGTTTATGTTGGAAGAATCCGAAAAGACTATACCTTAAAAAATGGCATAAACTTGTGGGTGGTTGCTGATAATATTCGAAAAGGAGCCGCACTCAATAGTGTTCAGATCGCAGAGGTTTTGATTAAGAATTATTTTTGATCAAAAATGCCCTCATTAACAAAAAGGATTGCATGTGGTGTGGAATACTTTGGTTTTAATTACTCAGGTTGGCAATCACAACAACAATCCAGTTCAGTTCAGGATCATATTGAGACTGCAATCTCTACAGTTGCAAATGAACCTATAAGAATATTTGCCTCCGGTCGAACAGATGCTGGAGTTCATGCAAAATGCCAAGTTTTTCATTTCGATACCAAATCAAACCGAACCCCAAGTGAGTGGCTGTATGGAGTCAATTCACATTTGCCGGATGATATTAATATCATATGGGTTAAAGGTGTTGTACAGGAATTTGATGCGCGATACTCAGCGATTTCAAGAACCTATCAATACCTTATTGTAAATCAAAAAATCAATGATGTTTTTTTGATTAATCATGCTCTTTGGGTTCCTTACAATCTAGATATAAACTTAATGCAACAAGCAGCACGTCATTTCCATGGAGAGCATGATTTCACTTCTTTTAGATCGAGCAGCTGCCAGGCCAGGAGTCCAACTCGCACTATTTCGACTTTAAATATAAAACAAAGCAATCAAAGAATACTCATTCAATGTACCGCAAATGCTTTTCTGCAACACATGGTAAGAAATATTGTCGGAACTTTAATTGATATAGGCGAAGGGGTTTTGTCGCCAGAGAGTATTCCGATCATATTGGATTCAAAAGACAGAATAAAATCTGGTAAAACTGCTTCGTCATCTGGGTTGTACCTTGTGGGCATAGATTATCCAGGTAAATTTCAATTACCTCATTCAGAGTTTAAGGTAAGATTGGAGAGTTATTTAAGTTAGCTAAATAAAATAAATATGAGTTGGTTTGAAAAAATAGTTCCGTCGAGAATTAAGACAAAAAAAAGGCAACGCTCTAAATCAGTGCCTGAGGGTGTTTGGATCAATTGCCCAGAATGTAAATCTCAATTATATAAAGCAGAAATTGAAAGAAATTTTTCTGTTTGCATTAAATGTAACCACCATATGAAAATTGGTGCCAGAGATCGACTGAATCAATTTTTGGATCAAGATTCCCATCATGAATTATTTTCTAAAATTACCTCTGTTGATCCCTTAAATTTTAAAGACACAAAAAAATATAAAGACAGACTGATCGCATCTCAGAAAGCTAGTGGTGAGAATAATGCTTTACTGGTTATGGAAGGAACTTTGAGTCAGATTGGGGTTGTGGTCTGTGCTTTTGAGTTTAAATTTCTTGGCGGTTCAATGGGTTCTGCTGTTGGAGAAAAATTTGTGAGAGCAGTTGACCGTAGTATATATAAAAATGCTCCCTTGATTTGTTTTAGTTCCAGCGGAGGTGCACGTATGCAAGAAGCATTTTTGTCATTAATGCAATTAGCAAAAACAACCTCAGCCTTAGTTGATTTGGCTGCAGCAAGAATCCCGTTTATTTCTGTTTTAACTGATCCAACTACTGGTGGTGTTTCTGCAAGCATAGCAATGTTGGGAGATATTAATATAGCTGAACCCGGTGCATTAATTGGATTTGCAGGTCCTAGAGTTATTCAACAAACAGTAGGAGAAAAACTGCCAGAAGGTTTTCAGAGGAGTCAATTTCTCCTAGAGAAAGGGGCATTAGATATGATTGTTGATCGAAGGGAAATGAGAGAAACCATAACAGGTCTGATTCAGAAATTAACACAAGCTGAATCAGCAAAACAACAGTAGTATTCATTGTTATTTATTAGGTAATCATTATCTATGGAAAATTGGGGACTGTCCGAGTGGCTCCATTGGCAGGAAACACTAAATTCAGAAGAAATAGATCTAGACCTGGAACGCATTCATCTTGTGGCATCAAGGCTAGAAATTGAGTCGCCAATTGATAGAACATTTTTAATTGCTGGGACCAATGGTAAAGGAACTACCGTAGCATTAATAGAAGAACTATTAGTTAATAAAAAATTGCGAGTGGGCAGCTACACATCACCTCACTTGATTGATTACAACGAACGGATTTGTGTAGATAAGAAACCCGTAGATAATGCAAGGTTAATTGATTCATTTAAATTGATCGAATCGGTTAGAGGTAATGTGGCGCTTACTTTTTTTGAATTTGGAACCTTATCAGCATTTACAATATTTAATGATTTCGAATGTGATGCTTGGGTGATAGAAGTAGGGCTCGGTGGTCATTTAGATGCAACCAATATCATTACACCCTCAATCTCAATAATTACAAATGTTGATTTAGATCACCAGAATTGGTTAGGCAACACCATAGACGAGATTGCTAAAGAGAAAGCAGGCATTATCAGTCCTGGTGTTCCCTGTATTTTTGGAGATACACCCGTACCTTCTATTATCCAGACTGTTGCTGATTCAGAAGGTTCTGATTTGTATGTATGGAATAGTGATTTCTTCTTATTGGATAATGGAGATAGTTTTCAATGGAAAGGGAGAAATACCGAGATTGATTCTATAATCATGCCATCTCATTGGGGTCCAGGAGAATGTAATAACTTAGCTTTGTCATTGACCTCTATTGAAATAATGGATTCAGAATTATTACCAAGTGCAAAAGAATTGAACCATCTATTAAGTAATTTTTCCGTGCCAGGAAGATTTGAGATCATTGAGCAAAAACAAACATGGATTCTTGATGTAGCTCATAACCCTCACGCTGCAAAGAATCTGAAGAAGAAACTAGAATCTTTGAACTCATGCAAAAAAATTACTGTCATTTTGAGCATGATGCAAGACAAAGACGTTATTGGTTTTGTAAAAATTTTAGATGACCTAGTTGAACAGTGGATAGTTTGTGAAATGGATACACCAAGATCTCATTCGGCACATGCACTTCAAAAGAAATTAATTGATTATGGCATTACTAACGTTAGTGCTGAATCAGGACTTATTGAAGCATTCAGCAATATTAAAATTCGTACTGAAAAAAATGATAGGATACTGATAACTGGTTCCTTTGAGATCGTGGGTCCAGCAAAGAGGTGGTTGGACTCAGAATAATTCGCTTATGAGAGAAAATTAATAAGTTTTTTGTTTTAACAGCTATGCAATAATGATAAATCACATTGTTTTTCCTTACTTATATTTTCCAATAAATATTTTTGGTTCCGAAGAGATAGTATCAATTTTGGATTTTGCTCTTGTGATCACTTTGGTGATTTCTACAGTAGTTGGATTTTTTAGAGGCTTTGTATCAGAAATTCTTTCCTTACTGGTTTGGGTTATGGCATTTTGGGCTACTTTCAGTTTTGACAATACCCTGAGTGTCTATTTTATTTCTTCGATTGAGTCAGAAGCTTCTCGAGTTTGGTTATCCCGTTTACTGATACTAGTAGCCGTTCTATTAATTGGGGGAATAGTTAATAAATTGTTATCAAAGATTGTAAGTTGGAAATTTTCTGGAAATTTATTTTTTGGCACACTATTTGGTTTCTTTAGAGGCTTGGTTCTTATAACTATCATTATTTTGATTCTTGAAGATACTAGATTTTATAGTGAACCTTGGGTGCAGGATGCAATGTTCTTAGAATATGCAGAAAATATCTCTGATTTTTTTTATAATTTATTTCTTGAACAATATAATCAAATTTAACCTTTAAGGTCTAAAAGGAAAAAAAATCGTTATGTGTGGAGTAGTCGGTATAGTTGCAAAGCAATCAGTGAATCAAGAGATTTACAATGCATTGACTGTGTTGCAACACAGAGGTCAAGATTCATCAGGTATTATGACCGATGATAATGGCGTCTTGTGTCAAAGGAAAAGCAACGGCTTGGTTGCTGATGTTTTTACTAATAAACACATGTTGCAATTGCGGGGCAATATAGGCATTGGACACGTTCGCTATCCAACTGCAGGGTCATTAAGTGAAGTTGAAGCTCAGCCGTTTTACGTTAATGCACCTTTTGGGATATGCCTTGCCCATAATGGAAATTTGGTGAATGCTGAACAACTAAGAAATCACTTAGAACTCATAGATAGAAGGCATCTGAATACTGAATCTGATACGGAAGCTCTACTGAATCTTTTTGCACACGAATTGCAGAAGATTTACATAAAAGATTTGACACCAAAAGAGATTTTTCAAGCCGTCAGAGGAGTTTTTGAAAAATCATCAGGTGGCTATGCAGTGATATCGATGATTTTAAATGAAGGCTTAGTCGCTTTCAGAGATCCAAACGCTATTAGACCGCTCGTAATTGGAACTAGAGAGTCCAATCAAGGCACTGAATACATGATTGCTTCTGAAAGTGTGGCTTTGGATGTTTTAGGATACACCATTTTGAGGGACGTATTACCTGGAGAGGCAATTTACATTGATACCGATGGTAACTTTTATTCACATCAGTGCGTTCAAGCAAGAAGCTATACACCTTGTATTTTTGAGTTTGTTTATTTTGCCAGGCCAGATTCAGTTATTGATGGTATGTCGGTTTATAAATCCAGACTTAGAATGGGCGAGCTTTTGGCACAGAATATTATCGAAAAAGGGCTGCATCATGATGTGGATGTGGTCATACCAATACCTGATACCAGTCGCACCAGTGCTATACAAGTTGCACATCACTTGGGGGTTAAATACAGGGAGGGGTTTATAAAAAATCGATACATTGGAAGAACTTTTATTATGCCTGAACAAGCAACAAGAAAAAAATCTGTTAGGCAGAAACTGAACCCCATTGGACTTGAAATCAAAGACAAAAATATTCTGCTCATTGATGATTCAATTGTCAGAGGTACAACTTCTAAACAGATCATTCAGATGGCAAGGAAGGCCGGGGCTAAGAGAGTATTTTTCGCCTCAGCGGCACCACCAGTTAAATACCCTAATGTCTATGGGATAGACATGCCGGCAACCAGTGAATTAATGGCAAGTAGAAAAAATGAGGACGAGATGGCAAAAGCAATAGGGGCAGATTGGTTAGTTTATCAAACTTTGGAAGATTTAATAGAAGCGGTGACCTATGAAGAAACTGGTATTGAAGCATTTGAAACATCTTGCTTCTCGGGAGAATATATTACCAATGATATTACTGAGCACTACCTTAATATTATTGAGCTAAAAAGAAACGATGCTGCAAAAGCTCAACAGAAAGAAATGAGAAAACAACTGGAGATCAATGACCCATCTATTGCAATTAATTGATTAGATCAATTAATTTAGGTTCTGTCTCTATCCACTCAATGATTTTTACACTTGAAGCTGTCCATTCACCCAATACCAGCCGTAGACATGTCCTGTTTCCAATTTTGATCTTATATTGATTTGGTCGATGAGTATGGCCGTGTATCAGAATGTTGATATTATTATCTTGAATTTTAGCAATCAGCTCTTCCTGGTTGATATCCATAATCTCAATTGATTTGTTTTGTTGAGATTGGATGCTTGCATCTCTTGTTTCACCCAAAATTTGCAGTCGTTTGTCTACAGTTAAGCTGAGAAAATCCTGTTGCCATTGTCGATTTCTTACCATTTTTTTATATTCTTGGTATTCCGTGTCATCGATACAGAATAGATCACCATGACTGAGCATAACTCTTTTATTATGAATTGAAAGAATCGTTGGATCTTCGAGTAATTCAATACCGGTTCGAGATAAAAACTCACTCCCTATAAGAAAATCTCTGTTGCCATGTATAAGATAAGTTTTAATGCCTGCATCTGTCAACATTCTAAGTTGTTGAATTATTTCAGAATAAAGTAATTGCTCATAATCATCACCAATCCAAAAATCAAAAAGATCACCTAGAATATAGAGTTCCGGTTTGGATTCAGGTTCGGTTAGTAACCCATTTAAAAAATGCTTAAATAAGAAGGTTACTTCAGGTTTAGATTCGTGAAGATGGAGATCAGAAATAAATAGTTTTTTCATTCCCCGATTATTCTTGCTTCTAAAATGATAATGGGAGCCACAGGAACATCTTGGAAACCTTGATTTAATTCTGTGGCACTGTGACCAATAGCATCAACGACATCCATGCCATCAATTACATCTCCAAAGACCGCATAACCCCATCGAGTAGGCATGGGATCCAAGGAATAATTATTGACAAGATTGATGTAGAACTGTGAACTGCCAGTGTGGGGTAGGTTGTTACGAGCCATACCAATGCTCATTCTTTGATTTATAAGACCGTTACCCGATTCATTGATGATTTCAGGTTTAGTTTCTTTTTCTTCAAAATCTTTTGTATAACCTCCTGCTTGAATAACAAAGCCTTCAATGACTCTGTGAAAAATAGTATCTTTATAAAAACCTTCTTTCACATAGTTTAGAAAATTTTCTACAGTTACAGGAGCTCGATTTCTATCCAGTTCCAAAACAAATGTTCCTGAACTGGTGACCATTTCAACTTGGGGATAATTCTCCGATGCAATACTCTGGGGCAAAGTCCAGAGACAAGCAATGAATATGATCAATAATTTGTTAATAACTGTCCTCAAAATTTGAACCTTTATCTTCTATTTTTATGATTCTAAATCTAATTTAGAGGCAAGTAGAGTGTTTTTTATCAGCATTGCAACAGTCATCGGTCCAACACCACCGGGTACAGGCGAGATCCAAGAAGCTTTTTCTTTGGCTATTTCAAAATCAACGTCACCTGTAATGTTTCCTTTTTTATTTCTATTGATACCGATATCAAGCACTATGGCATCTTTTTTTATCCATTCACTGAGAACGACATTGGGTTTGCCTACTGCTACCGCCAAAATATCAGCTTGACGGACAAAGTGTTCCAAATTTTCTGTAAAACGATGACAAACAGTCGTTGTTGCTCCTCTAAGCAAGAATTCCAAAGCTAGAGGCCTACCCACTAAATTAGATGCACCAACTATTACGACATGCTTGCCTATAGGGTCAGCACCTATAGAATCAAGCATAGTCATGACTCCAATCGCAGTACAGGGCCTCAGAATTGGTATTCGTTGCATTAATCGACCGATAGTATAAGGGTGAAACCCATCAACATCTTTTATTGGCTCTATCGTTTCTATAATAATAGTTTCATTGATTTGTGGGGGAAGAGGAAGCTGAACCAGAATACCATTGACCTCAGGATTACTGTTGAGTGAAACCACCAATTCAATTAACTCTTTTTCTGAAGTTTGTTCGGGTAAATCGTAATTGAATGACTTGAAGCCAACTTTACTACAGGCAATTCTTTTATTTTTTATATAAATCTTAGATGCAGAATTTTCACCCACTTGGATGACTGCTAATCCTGGCGGCTGTTTGCCTTTCATTGTTGCTTTGGAAATGGTCTCTTTGACTTCTAAGAGAATTTCATTTGCAATTTGTTTACCATCAATTATTTTTGCTGTCATATGTAATCACTTTGTAGAAATGGGGTAAGCCAAGATAGCAAAGGTTTTTAATAGATCCAATATCAAAGGGCATAATTTTCATTATAATAATCTGATTTTTTATAATTCTAAGTATAATACACAACGCAATTGATATTGAGTGATCATCGGGGCATAGCGCAGTCTGGTAGCGCATCTGCTTTGGGAGCAGAGGGTCGGGGGTTCAAATCCCTCTGCCCCGACCATTCAAAGAGCGCCCGTAGCTCAATTGGATAGAGCACCAGCCTTCTAAGCTGGGGGTTACAGGTTCGACTCCTGTCGGGCGCGCCAGAGGATCAACAATGGCAGCACTTTCAGGGACAAATTATGACTAACAATAGAGTTTATATTGGTATTTTGTTTGCTCTCTTCGCAGTATTTTTGTTGTGTTGTTTGGATGTCATCGCAAAAATTCTACTCCTTAAATATTCAGTCATGCAACTCACCTTCTTACGTTCAGGCTTTGCTTTACTAATCGTGGGTATCAGTAATTATTTAAGTAATGGCATGGGCTGTTTTCGAACTGAAATAAAACGATGGCACCTTCTTAGAACTCTTTTAACGACAATATCAACGATAACATTTTTTGTTGCCTTGGGAATGATACCCTTAGTGAATGTGATCATTATCGTGTTTATTGCACCTATCTTGATGACTGCACTTTCTGGTCCAATCCTGGGAGAACATGTTGGTCCTTGGCGATGGTTGGCAGTCATTATAGGTTTTGTTGGGATGCTGATTACTTTAAAACCTACTTTAGGCTTCAACGGTCAAGGAACTATCTATGCTTTAATCGGTGTGATTACTTACGCATTGGTATCTTTAACCTCGAGAAAATTATCAAATCAAGATTCAGCTTACAATCTGACTTTTTATATGTTTATTGGCCCGTTAATAATTGGTGGATTAGGAAGTTTAAATACATGGATAGCTCCAACTCCATTGGACTGGTTATACTTTGTTCTAACCGGTGTCACTGGGGGTGCTGCATTCATTTTTTATAACTTAGCATTTCAGAGAGCGGAAGCCTCATTGCTTGCATCTTTTGAATACACTGGATTAATTTGGGCTACACTTGCTGGTTATTTAATTTTTAAAGAATCTGTAGAGTTTAGTGTTTGGATTGGCGCCCTTATTATTATCTCTGGAGGGTTAATCATCATTTATCGTGAGTCAAATACATTGAAGTCTATAAAGGATTATATTCCTTAATAAAAATAGAAAAATAGCCACATAAATATCTTTCATTAAGGTTTATGAATTAAGACAGATTTGTTAGGCTTTGGGTATCAAGAAATATTGGAGATATTAAGTTGCTATGACGGATAAAAACGAATCATTGGGAATCATAGAGAAATCTGGTGGACGTTATATTGCCACTTTAGAGAGAGCAATTGAGCATAAACCAGAGAAGGTATGGTCTATGTTAGTAGAATCATCTCGTTTCATAGATTGGTTAGCTCCTGGTGAAATAGAACCGTGTAAAGGAGGGGTGGCTAAACTAGATTTTGTGGATAGTGGAATCGTTATTGATAGTAAGATTACTGCTTTTGAGCAAGACCAATTACTGGAATACTCGTGGAGTGGACCCGGGGAACCGGAGCGCCCTATTAGATGGGAGCTCAAACCTGAAGGAGACATTACAAGGCTCACTCTGATATTGAAGTGTCCTTTAGATGATGATATCGCTCGATCATGCGCAGGTTGGGAAGCTCACTTGATGATGTTATTAGCAGCAATTGAAGGGGTCCCAATTAAATTTCCTTTTGAACGCTTTCTTGAAACAAGGGAAATTTATACAGAAATGATTCTTGAGTAGCGGAACAGCTTATCCAAAACATTTAATCACGATAACCATTATTGTTCTAAAAGTCTTTCTGTTAGAATGATCGCTCTTTTTTTTTCAGGAACAACGGACTCTTACAACTCTTATAATAGAATTATCAAATAAGGAGAATTAAAAGGATGATCATTGCAAAGATAACAACTGAGAAGGGGGACATTCGAATCAATCTTTTCGAGGAAGATGCACCTGGCACTGTTAAAAACTTTGTTGATTTAGCTAATGATGGTTTCTACGATGGCTTAAATTTTCATCGAGTTATTCAAAATTTTGTCATCCAAGGCGGTTGCCCAAATGGAACCGGTACTGGCGGACCTGGTTATCATATTTCTTGTGAGATTAACCCAAAAAAGCATCTTACAGGATCACTTTCAATGGCTCATGCAGGCAAGGATACAGGCGGAAGTCAATTCTTTATTTGCCATTCACCACAACCACATCTTGATGGATTGCATACAGTCTTTGGTCAAACAGAAGACATGGATGTTGTGCATTCAATCGAAGAGGGTGATGGGATAATTTCGGTCAGCGTTGAAGAATCAGCTGATTAGCTAGAAATTTCTATATTTATATTGTTACTGATTCTTGATAATTCGAGTTAAAATACTGTTGTGAGAAAATCTATGGTGGGCGTAGCTCAGCTGGTAGAGCTCCTGGTTGTGGTCCAGGTGGTCGTGGGTTCGAGCCCCATCGTCCACCCCATAGTATTATTGGGCCGTTAGCTCAATTAGGTAGAGCAGTGGACTCTTAATCCATTGGTTATAGGTTCGATTCCTATACGGCCCAAAATATGAGGAAAATATATTATGAGATCTGATATTGAAATTGCTAGAGCAGCCAAGATTCAACCCATTAAGGATATTGCTCTCAAGCTTGATATTCCTAATGAATACATAGAGCCTTATGGCAAATTTAAGGCAAAAGTTAATCTTTCAATTAATCATGAAAAGCTTAAGGACCATAATAACGGTAAATTAATTCTGGTTTCTGCTATTACCCCAACTCCTGCAGGAGAAGGTAAAACTACAACAACTGTTGGTCTAAGTGATGCTATGGCATTGCTTGGGCATAAAACAGCCACTTGCATCAGAGAACCATCATTAGGACCGTGTTTTGGTATGAAGGGCGGTGGAGCCGGTGGAGGTTTTTCTCAAGTTATTCCAATGGAAGATATTAATCTCCATTTTAACGGTGATTTTCATGCTATTACCTCAGCTCATAATCTATTAGCAGCATCCTTAGATAACCATCTTCATCATGGCAATAATCTCAATATTGATCATCGAAGAATAGTCTGGAATCGTGTCTTAGATCTAAATGATAGGGCACTGAGGCAAGCAGTTGTAGGACTCGGCGGACCATTAAATTCAATACCAAGACAAGACACTTTTTCAATCACTGCAGCATCAGAGATTATGGCAATTTTTTGTTTATCTAATGACATCAATGATTTAAGAAAAAACATTGCATCAATAATTGTTGCTTATAACCATGACAGTGAGCCAATTACAGCGGCTGATCTAAATGTTGAAGGTGCTATGACAGCTTTATTAAAGGACGCAATTAATCCAAATTTAGCTCAAACATTAGAAGGTAATCCAGTTTTCATCCATGGCGGTCCTTTTGCTAATATTGCTCATGGTTGTAACAGTATAGCTGCAACTAAATTGGCTTTGAAATTAGCTGATTATACGATAACAGAGGCTGGTTTTGGTTCTGACTTAGGTGCTGAAAAATTCTTTGATATAAAATGCAGAAAAGCCAGTTTAACGCCTAACGCTGTGGTGCTAGTTGCTACTCTTCAATCCTTAAAATCTCATGGTGGCGTGCCTCTTGATAAGATTAGAGAAGAAAATGTTGATGCTGTAAGTCAGGGTATCGAAAACCTAAAAAAACACATTGAGAATATTCATCTGTTCGATTTACCGGTGGTTGTTGCTATCAATCAGTTTACCCACGATACAGAACAAGAGATTTCAATAGTTAAAGAGAAATGTGATTATTTAGGGGTTGATGTGGTTACTTGCAATCACTGGAGAGATGGAGGGGAAGGTGCTGTGGATCTTGCAAAAGCAGTGGTGGATTTAACAGAGAATCATAAAACAGATTTTAATTTTCTATACCCAGACGATATGAGTCTTTGGAATAAAATGAAAACCATTGCCACATCTGTGTATGGTGCCAATAATATTATGGCTGACAAAGACGTAAGAACAGAAATAAAACGACTAGAAGAACAAGGGTTTGGACAATTACCCGTGTGCATGGCTAAAACACCAGCCTCTTTATCAACAGATCCAAAACTAAAAGGCAGGCCGACTGGGTTCGATGTTCCGATTAGAGAAGTCAGATTATGCTCTGGAGCAGGCTTTATAGTGTCACTAACCGGCGATGTGATTACAATGCCAGGGTTACCAAAAACACCGGCTGCGGAAAATATAGATGTGGATGATAAAGGATTAATCCAAGGGTTATTTTAGATTTTGGCTAATCGATCGGTTCAACGAACAAAATGAGGTTGTGATCAATAATTTTATAGCCTTTTTCAGCAGCCATTTGTTGTTGTCTTTGCTCGATTAATTTATCTTCAAATTCAATAACCGTTCCTGTCAATAGGCAAACCATGTGGTCGTGATGGTCGTCTGGGGCTAATTCATATAAGGAATGACCGGTTTCAAAGTTGTGACGCACACAAATACCTGCTTCAACAAATTGATTCAAAACTCTGTAAACAGTAGCAATACCAACACTTTTCTTTTTTTCAAAAAGTTGTTGATGAACATCGTAGGCACTTAGATGAGAGTGTGGATGAGTTTCTAGGAGCCTTAATATGCTTCTCCTGGCATCAGTAACTTTCAGTCCTGCAGATCTAATTTCTTTATTTTTATCCATGATCCCAAGAATCATATAACGAATAATTAGAATAGCAAGTAGCTTAGTAAAGTTCATAAGGTTTTCACATTCATATACAATGAAACCCTTATCTTTGTTGTATTATCTTTAGAATGAATACTTACAGACTCGTAAAACCGATCATGAAAGCTATGACAATCTGGCACAGAATGCTTTTTAAAGGTTATGGTGCTAGTAGTCTTGGCACTTTTAAGGGTAATCCCATTTGCATGATTACTACCGTTGGCAGGAAATCAGGTAACCCAGTATCCATTCCTTTGCTAACCATCCCACATCAAGACGACTATATATTAGTTGCCTCACAGGGAGGAGCACCTACTCATCCGGCTTGGTATTACAATATTGTTCATGAACCCAGAATAAAGATGACCATTAAATCAAAAACATACGACATGTTTGCTAAACAATTATCCGATGAAGAAAAGGAAGATCTTTGGCCAGTCATTGTGAATGCTTGCTCTGTTTATGATGATTATCGCCAACGAACGAGTAGAAATATACCCGTCTTTCTTTGCAGCAAACAGTGAGTCATTTATGAGATCATTGTTTAAGCAATTTTTTGATAACGATATATCTAGACGAGATTTTGGAACAAAACTGCTCGCTTTAGGATTCAGTCAAGTCGCGGTGAACACCTTTTTATCTGCAGCAGTACAGGCTCGCGAGACCTTACCTGATGAAGGGAAAAGAATTGAAGGTACGGGTGCAGAGATTCTTGCTGAGACCCTTAGAGCTGCTGAGGTGGAATATGTTTTTGGTACCAGCAGCACAGGCATGTCACCATTTTATGATGCTTTGACTTTAAAAAATGATATAAAGTTTATCTCAGCAATCGCTGAATCTCAGGCAACATCAATGGCTCATGGTTATGAGTTGGTAACAGGCAAGACCGCTGTTCTTTTTATTCCAGGTGTAGCCATCCCGAGTGCCATGAATAATCTCTACAATGCTTGGAAAGATCGATCATCGATTGCAGTTTTATCTGACGGTTCAAGCTCTAACTTTGCAGGCCGAAATGGGTTCCAACAACTTGATGATTGGTTGGATCCTATGACAGTTTTTACTAAATGGCGATGGCAGGTGGATAATGATCGTCAAATCAGTGAAATGACTAGGAGAACGATCAAACTTGCTGAAACTCCACCCGGCGGTCCTGTTTACTTACGTTTTCCAGGATCTATCCTTAAAAAACCAAAGATTAAACAAAAGATCTATCCGCAGAGTCAGTTTAGAATCCCAATGGGATTGCATCCAAAACCTGAGTTAATAGAAGCCACCGCAAAGGCTCTTTTGGAAGCACAAAAGCCCCTAATGATTCTAGGGCACGAAGTCACCAGAGCAAAAGCCAATAAAGAGGCGGTTGAACTTGCAGATCTATTAGGTATCAGAATGGCTCAAGGCTATAGTGTCTATGGTGATGTCCCGTTTAAGCACCCTTTGTTTTGTGGATTCTATGGATTGGGTATACCGAGAGGTTTGAGTAAAACCGATGTTTTTCTCAACTTGGGAGCCCCCATGCCGGATCCAACAATATTTACACCATCCATCCCAAGCAAGGCTAAAGCTATCCATGCAAGGATAGAATTCGATGATATTGCCAACAGCCATCCAACCGACATTGCTATTGCTGCCGGTATGAAAGAAACGGTGATTGCGATCAAAGAGTCAGTACAATCCCTAGCAACAATGAATCGAATCAAAGTCTTAAGAGAAGACAGGATGCAAGCAAGCATTGAGATCAATGCTAAATTTGAAGCCAGAAAGGAGCAACAAGCAAAAGCAACTTGGAATTCTAGCCCTCTTTCTTGGGCAAGGGCATCCTTTGAGATAGACAGAAATCTTGATGATCATGCGATCGTTGTTGCTGAGTTGGATACCAGAGAACCTTTCGATTGGATGAATCTTGGTCCTGAACAAAAATGGCTCATTGGTGGCTCAACCGGTTTTGCATTGGGTTGGGGTATCGGTGCCTCTTTGGGTGCAAAAATTGCCGAACCCAATCGTCAGGTTGCGTGCTTAGTTGGTGATGGCGCGATGCTGTTTGGACAGATTGAATCGTTGTGGTCGGCATCAAGGTATGACATACCCGTCATCATTATCGTTTGTAATAATATGAGTTATGATTTCGAGAGAAATAGAATAATTCAAGCATCGCCTTTAGCAGCTAAGAAGGAAACTCGAGACATGTGGCGGGATATCAGTTGTTATTTGGGTAATCCAGAGGTTGAATTTGTTGGTTTAGCCAACAGTTTTGATATCCAGGGAAAGCAAGCAAATACACCGGAAGAATTGATTCAATGTTTACAGCAAGCAAAAGACGTGACGGTGAGTGGTAGACCTTTTTTGATTGATCTGAGATTGATGCAGTTAGATTTAAGGGGTTTTGAAACTCAGCAAACATGGCATCCAGATATTTCAATCGCAGCCAAGAGAACAAAAAAAGTTTGATTAATACATAGGAATCTTTGGCTCTAAACCAAACGCATGGGCTCCCCACAAGGGACCAGCAATGTCCCAACTTGAACTAATATGATTGACTCCTCCTTTAATATCTCTAAATCCTCTTTGGAGATGATTATCCAGATACAATCCTTTACCCCCAGTGGCAGCAAAGAGAATTTCAGCAGCCTCACTTAACAATCTTGCAGTAAATCCATGGCTCCTACGAAATTGCAATCTTTGATTTTTAGATAATGTTTGACCTGTATTGATCGTTGCCATTGCCTCAGCAACATCTCTAGCAATAATTAATTTGACCGCATCAATAATAGCAGCAGCCCTTGCGGCATGTTCCTGGATGATGGGTTCATTGGCAATATTATTATCACTACCGGTAGTAGTTCTGCCTCTCATATTTTCAATAAAGTCATCAAGCATACCCTCTGCAGCCCCCATCAATGGCGCAATAATGGCAAAGGGTGAAATTGATAACAGTGGTATTTTATATATTGCTGCTGAGTGTATTTCAGATCCCGGACTGGTTCCATTTACTAGGTCTTCTGCTGGGACAAATCGATGTTGTGGAATGAAAGATTGTTTAATTTTGGCATCATGACTGCCAGTTGCAGCCAATGAAGACACGTTCCAGCCTCCAGTAATTTCATAATCGACATTAGGAACTAAAAAATAGCCTCTGTCTAAAAAGTTCTTACTATCTTTATGACTCTTCGGGTCAATCACATTTGCACCAAAAATAGACCATGTGGCAAAATCTGAACCAGAGCAAAAATGCCAATTTCCTGTTAATTCATAACCTCCAGAGACAATGGTGGCTGTTCCGTCAGGTGCCCATGAAGATGTAAGCAGCGCATCAGGATTATCTTCCCAGACATCCTTTTGTGCTTGTTCTGACATTAAACTTAAAAACCAAGATTGTGAACCAGCTGTTCCGGCAACCCAACCAGTCGAGGCGCAGCCTTTCCCTAAAATTGAGACCATCTCTAAAAAATCACCAAATTCAAGCTCATAACCACCGAATGAAGAGGGTTGAAGAACTTTTAAGAACCCTGTATTAATTATTGCTTCGATGGATTCATCATGTATTCTTCCCAATTTTTCTGCCTCAGCTGCACGTTCCTTTAGTATTGGTACTATAGATCGGAGGTTATTTTTTATTTGTTCCTCAATACTCATATTTTGAATCCTTTATCACTATCGCAAAAACCAAACCAGAATTTTTTCAGATTGAATTGTGTCAATGTTGCAATGCTTTATTGGTGAATAACTAAACTACAGAATATATAAATATTTTATCAATAATATTTGTATATTTATTGGTAAAAAATTATTTTTTTACCTCTCAGAGATGTAATAATTTTGTAATCAAGAAATAATAGAGTAATATTTACTCCTTATACTTTTTAGTCTCTTTCTTCTGGCTAAAATAGGGTTTTAATTTAGATCAAATATAAATGAGAGAAGTACCAATGACTAAGAGAATTTATTCTTTCTTCCTAGCAGCCTTTTTCGTAATTTCATCAACACCTGTCTTTGCCGACGTAGGAACAACCTCGTCACTTAGAGGTGTTGTGAACATTGCAGGAGCAACTGTCACAGCAGAACATACACCCACTGGAGCAACTAAATCAAAATCAGCTTCTGTTGATGGCGCATTTTATTTATCGAATTTACCAATCGGTGGCCCTTATCAAATAACGGTTTCAGCATCTGGGTATCAAACTGAAACATTGGGAGGTGTTTACCTGCAACTCAATAAAACTACAGAAGTTACAGTTAGTTTGGCATCTTCGGATGTTGAGGAAATAACGGTAACAGGAACGGTACCTGAAGGTTCGATCAGAATGGGATCGGGAACATTTCTTGATCGGGAAGCAATTGATGGCATTCCTACGATCAACAGATCGATTGCCGATATTGCAAAAATGGACCCAAGGGTTTCTATTAACTCCGGTTCCAGCCGATATTCTGAAATTTCAGTAATGGGTGCCAACAACAAATTTAACGATTTCACCATTGATGGGGTTAGTTTTAATGACCCATTTGGACTCAATCCGAATGGCTTTGGAAGCATGAGAAACCCAATTGGTTTTGAATTTATTGATCAGATTTCAGTTGACGTTACTCCTTTTGATGTGGCCCGTGGAAACACAACCGGTGGATCCATTGCCACTGTAACGAAATCCGGATCCAACGAATTTCATGGCAGTGTCTTCTACATTGAACGCGATGAAGACAATATTGGTGATGATCCTGATGGCGGTGAGTTTCCTGAATTTAGTGAAGAAACTATGGGCTTTACTTTCAGTGGTCCAATCATTGAAGACAGGCTGTTCTTCTTTGTTGGTTACGAGGAGTTTGAATCTGCCAGCCCATCGCTTTGGGGCACAAAGGACAGTAATGCGGTGAACAAGGCGGAAGTGCTTACTACAGCAATGGCGGAGCAGATTAAGGGCATAGCAATGAGTCGCTACAATTATGATCCAGGAGTCATTACTGGATTTGCAACCCCTGAAACTGCTGAGAAAACAATGCTTAAATTGAATGCTAATATTACCGATGATCACAGAGCAGTATTTTTGTATACAAAAGATGAAGATCTCTACCCTAGAAAATACAATGGTGGACCCACGGTATTTAGTAACAATTATTATTTGAAACCACCAGAGACTGATCGCTATACCTTGACTCTATACAGCGACTGGAATGATAAACTATCGACTAAAATCAGATACACCAATTATGAGTTAAAAGAAGACGATCACTCTATTGGGGATCCCTTTTTCCCAGAAGTGAATATAACTGTCAGTGATGGCAGTGGAAATCAGGACAATGTTTATCTTGGTGGCGACCGTTATAGAGGTGCCAACTTTATTAATATTGAGTCTGATTTTATCAACCTTAAGGCAACTTATGATTTAGGTAATCACGTGATTACTGCCGGTATCGATCTTGAAGACACCTCAGTTTATAACCTCTTCATTGCCCGATACAACGGCGAAGTTCGATTTCCAAGTATTGCCGATTTTGAGGCCGGGACCTATGACTATCTAAGGTTCCACGTTCCATCTACCGGTATCAGTGATGTTGATAGTGTCGCAGCAATTTTCGATATTGAGAAAACCACTATCTATATTCAGGATAAAATCTATCTGGGTGATTTGATGATCAATGTTGGAGTGCGTTACGATCAAATCGAGACACCCGATAAGCCATTATTGAATACCAAATGGGTCAGTAAATATGGTTTGAACAATAATGAAGCGTTTGATTTTGATTCCATTCAACCCAGAGTGGGTTTCAATTGGGATATATCTGAGAGTGTCTTTGGCAATGTTGATTCGATCATAAAAGCAGAAGTCAGAGGCGGTTATGGACTGTTTTCCGGACGCATACCAAATGTCTGGTATTCCAATGCTTATACCCGATCAGGGGGCTTGAGCGATTACGTTAAAGTTAAGTATCCGGGTTATACTAAAGCCTTGAGCCCTTGGAATTGTGCAGGAGGGGATTGCACCGTTGGTCCAATGCCAGCTGGCGATCCCTCATTTTTCTGGATGGGCGCGGGAAGTAACTACAAGATTTCCAGCCCCCCTTATATGAATGATGCTCAGGGAACGGATCCAAACTTTGAAGCACCCGCTTCTTGGAGAATGAATCTTGCTCTGGATATAGTGACCGATAGCGGTTATGAAATGACCTTTGAATACAACCATGACGATGTGGATGCAGGCGTATTTTATCAAGAACTAGGATTGACATTGGATAGTTATCTCGCGGATGGCAGAGGCGTTTATTCTCATGGTGCAGGTGATTATTATATGACCAACACCGATAAGGGTGGAGCTGAGGCTTATACATTCACCGTTAGAAAATCCTTTGATAACGGTATAAGTTTTTATGGTGCAATGTCTAAAGTAGACGCAAGAGATGTCTATCCTCTGACCTCTTCACAAGCTGAATCAGTCTATGGCTATACCCAAAGATGGGACGGAGAGAACATGGATGCTGCTGCATCGAGCTTTATGCTGGACAGAAAAATTATACTGGGATTGGAATACAAGACTCAATTGTTCGGGGATAATGAAACTAGAATTTCTGCTCTCTATATCAGAAAATCTGGTGAACCCTACAGTGTGACATTTGATGAGCCAAGTTACAGTCCAGTTAGTGGCACAGGTTGTAATGGTTACTGTTCCAGTAAGTTCTATGCTGATTATTCGCTTGCCTATATTCCTACCGGAGCTGATGATAGCAATGTAGAGTTTGCAAGTGCATCAGTGGCATCAGCAGTGATGGCACACATCAATAGCACTGCTCTAGCAAAGTACAAAGGTACTTATGCCCCAAGGAATGCCTTTAGGAATTCAAGCAATTCCAGGTTGGATATTAGAGTGACTCAAGAACTTCCAGCCTTTATGGATGGTCATAAGTTCGTATTCTATCTTGATTTGCTCAATGTTCTAAATATGCTTGATGATGAAGATGGTAGGATATTTGAATATGGCTATAACAATAGCCGTCAAATTATGGTGAGTGGCGTGACCGATGATGGTAAGTTTAAAATTTCTGGAGTTGATCCAGATGATAGCCTATACCTTCAAGACGGTGATGGTCAATCAAGATGGCAATTGCAAATGGGTTTGAAATACAGATTCTAAGGCTAATTTGTCATAACAATAAAAGCCGCCTCTCGTAGGCGGCTTTTTTTATTTAAAATTCCTTATTCATTGATAGAATAAAACCTATGTTTGGAATCAAACCAAAAAAACTAAATTACATCGCTTTATTTACTTTGCCAATAGTGGCGGTGATCACTTCCTCTCTAGCTATTGAGGTTGATTTCAAAGCAAGCATTACAATCTTTGGAATTAATTTGATTCCAATGCTCATTAGTTCAGGTATCGCTTTTTTGTTACTCACTAGATCCAAAAATAATAAAGCCGAGAGAGTCTCTATAATCAGCCCTGTTTTGCTGTCTTTTACTAGCAGTGCTTGGTATGTATTTCGAGTGGTATTTCCAGTTGAGAATAGCCCTGGAATTGAGCATCTGGCTCTTCCTCAAATGATTCTTATAGGTGCGATATTGTTTGGTATTCTGAGCATACCGGTGGTTCTCTGGTTCAATAAAAATAAATCATAAGGTATAATTCAGCGCTTTATTAGAATATAAATGCGAAAGTGGCGGAATTGGTAGACGCGCTGGATTTAGGATCCTGTGGGGTAACCCGTGAGAGTTCGAGTCTCTCCTTTCGCACCATAGCAACATAAGAAAAAATATGAGTAATTTAAAGATTAAAGTTAATTCTAAAAAAGGATTGGTGAGAGATATCCATATTTCAGTGCCTTCAAATGTGATTGAAGAGAAGAGAAATACCCGTTTTTCACAATTATCAAAAACTGCTAAATTGCCTGGCTTTAGGCCGGGTAAGGTTCCTGAGAAAGTCATTCGGCGGCAATATGCTGATCAAGTATTGCAAGAAGTCTTAAGCGATGTATTGGAAACAACATATATGGAGTCAATTCAGGAGAAAAATTTGCAACCAGCCGGCCCTCCTAAAGTTGCACTGGATGAATATGTCAAAGAAAAGGATTTTTCCTACACCGCAACTATTGAAGTTTACCCAGAGTTTGACCTCAAAGGCTTGGATAAAATAAAAGTCGAAAAACCACATGCCGATATCACCCAAAAAGATATCAATGCCATGATGGATAACCTACAGAATCAAAAGGGCACATGGGAGAAGGTCGATCGCATCTCAAAAGGAGGCGATCAACTGCTCATTGATTTTGAAGGAAAAATTGATGGTGTGGTGTTTGACGGAGGCACGGCAAAAGATTTTGCTATGCAGTTAGGCAATGGTCAAATGCTGCCTGAGTTTGATGAATCTTTGATAGGTGTCAAATCTGAGGAAACAAAGACCATAGAACTGACTTTTCCTGATAATTATCATAAGAAAGAACTAGTGGGCAAACAAGCGCTTTTCACCGTTGATGTAAAAGAAGTGAGGGAATTGAAACCGGCAGAATTGGATCAAAAATTTGTTCAATCTTTTGGTATTAAAAGTGGCGATCAGAAAGAGTTGATGGATGAAGTGAAATCTTCAATGTCCAAGGAACTGGAAGCGAGGATTAACAATGAAATCAGACAAAACTTAATGAAATTTCTTAAAGACAAGAATGCCATTGAGATCCCGGAAGTTATGATTCATCAAGAAGCACATGCGATGCAAAAAGATTGGATGAATCGATCTGGTATTGAAGATCACGAGCAGGCTCCACCATTGGACGATTTTAACGAGATTGCCAAAGAAAGAGTCCATTTAGGCCTTTTGGTTAGCAAATTGGTTCAGTCCAAGGAGATCAAGCTTGATCCAGATAAAGTGAAAACCAAATTAGACGAGCTATCGAAAACATACCCAAACCCTGAAGAAATTCGTAAAATGTATGAACAATCGTCCCAACTAATGGACCAATTAAAATCATTGGTAATGGAAGATCAAGTGATAGACTGGTTGATTGAAAGAACTGAGTTTCAGAAAAAAGAAATGGAATTTAAAGAATTGGTAAATCGGAGTTGAATTGAATCAATTAAATGAAGAATTAAATTTAATCCCCATGGTCGTTGAGCAAACCCCAAGGGGTGAGAGAGCTTATGATATTTATTCAAGGCTGTTGAAGGACAATGTTATATTTGCGGTCGGTCCAATTGAGGATACTATGGCCAATCTGATCGTTGCGCAAATGCTGTTTTTGGAAAGCGAAAACCCCAAAAAGGACATCTCACTCTATATCAATTCGCCTGGTGGAAGTATTACCTCGGGGTTGTCTATTTATGACACAATGCAGTTTGTAAAACCAGATATTAGCACTATTTGTGTTGGTCAGGCTGCCAGTATGGGAGCAATACTATTGGCTGGTGGTGCCAAAGGAAAAAGATATTCATTGCCAAATTCAAGGATGATGATTCACCAACCTGTTTCAGGTTTTCAAGGCCAAGCTTCAGACATCGATATCCATGCAAAAGAAATATTAAGTATGAGGGAAAGAGTGAATGAGATTTTATCGAGCCACACTGGCAAATCAATCAAGGAAGTTACATCAGACACCGACCGTGATAATTTTATGAATGCATCTAATGCGCTTGATTATGGACTGATCGATACTATTCTCAGTAATCGAAACGAACTGATAAAATCACAGGTCAACGGCTAGTTATATGAGCGATAAAACTAAAGAAACTAATAAAGACAGCAAAATATTGTATTGTTCATTTTGTGGCAAAGGTCAAAATGAAGTTCGAAAACTGATCGCAGGACCCTCGGTTTTTATTTGCGAAGAGTGCGTTGATTTATGTAATAACATTATTGATGAAGAGTTAAACGAAGCATCTTCTCGTGAAGGATTGAATCTTTATAAGCCAAAAGAGATTAATGCCATGCTTGATGATTATGTTATTGATCAGAATGATGCGAAGAAAGTGCTCTCGGTTGCTGTTTATAATCACTACAAAAGACTCAATAATAAGCCTAATAAAAGAAATGAAGAGGATGTTGAGATAGGCAAAAGTAATATTTTATTAGTAGGTCCTACCGGTTGCGGTAAAACCTTATTGGCCCAAACCTTGGCAAGAATATTGAATGTACCCTTCGCAATAGCAGATGCTACAACGTTGACTGAAGCAGGCTATGTGGGAGAAGACGTAGAAAATATTATTCAAAAGCTACTCCAGAGTTGTGACTACGATATTGAACAAGCACAAACAGGGATCATATATATTGATGAAATAGATAAAATCTCGAGAAAATCAGACAATCCTTCTATCACCAGAGACGTTTCAGGTGAAGGCGTTCAGCAAGCGTTGCTGAAGTTGATTGAAGGCACTATTGCCTCAGTGCCACCACAAGGCGGAAGAAAACATCCTCAGCAGGAGTTCTTGCAAGTGGATACGACTAATATTTTATTTATTTGTGGCGGTGCTTTTGCCGGCTTGGACAAAATTATTCAGAGCAGAACAAACAAATCGGGCATTGGTTTTATTGCTGATTTAAGAGAAGCTTCCGAGAACAAAGATATTGGACAAATTTTCAAAAATATTGAACCTGAAGATCTCATACGCTATGGACTAATCCCAGAATTTGTTGGCCGGATGCCAGTAGTGGCTTCTCTGAGCGAACTAAATGAGCATGCTCTTATTAGGATTCTTACCGAACCAAAAAATGCTCTCGTCAAACAATATCAGAAGTTGTTTGCCATGGAGAAATGTGAACTGGAATTTCTCTCAGAGGCATTGGAAACAATAGCGAAATTGGCCATGAGAAGAAAAACCGGGGCTCGAGGACTTAGAACTATTATGGAGGATACATTGCTTGATACTATGTATGAAATACCTTCCTATAATAAAACTAAAAAAATCGTTGTGAATAAAGCCTTTGTTGAAAAACAATCTAAGCCTTTTTTAGTTTTTTCCTCCGGTGATCAGAAGGACTCTCAAGCCGAATTAGATGCAGAAGATGATTCTTTGTTGGTAAATGCTGACTAAATAAATCTCTTTAAATGAGATTGATATGTTGAATATTCTTTTTTTATCCCTATAAAATAAAATGTGATAATTTATTATTGGAAATTTATTCATGCCAAATAAAAAAGAAGAAAAAATCTTTCTCGATATTGTTCTCGACAAGCCTTTGCTTCCATTGAGAGATGTTGTGGTTTATCCGCACATGGTTATCCCATTATTTGTTGGCAGAGAAAAGTCAAAAATGGCTCTTGAAGAGGCAATGATTCATGAAAAAAAGATCTTATTATCTTCGCAAAAAAGATCAGACATAGATGACCCCGATTTCAAAGATATTAATACCGTCGGTACATTAGCTAACATTCTGCAGTTGGTTACATTACCAGATGGCACTGTTAAATTACTGGTGGAGGGTGAATCACGTGTTGATTTATTAGAGATTAGATCCAACGATTATTTCACTGCTGATTATTGTATTCTTTCCGAAAAATACCATGAAGGGGACAAGGAAATTAAAGCCCTGAGGAGAACATTACTTTCACAAGTTGAGAGTTATGTGAGAATCACAAAAAAAGTTCCAGCAGAAGTAGTTAACACATTAGCCAATATCAAAGAACCGGGGCGACTTGTAGATACAATTGTTGCTCATATGTCATTGAAATTAGAAGAAAAACAGAAAGTTCTAGAGCTTATAAATGTTAAGGCAAGATTGGAACATGTGGTTGCATTGGTAGATGTTGAGATTGATATGGTTGAAATGGAACAGAAGGTTCGAGGGCGAGTCAAAGATCAAATGGAAAAAAGCCAGAAAGAATACTATCTAAATGAACAAATGAAAGCCATTCAGAAAGAATTAGGTGATATGGATAATGCTTCAAATGAATTAGACGATCTTGAAAATAAAATTAAAAAATCTGGTATGTCAGAAGAAGCGGCTAAGAAAGCAAATTCTGAATTAAAGAAACTACAAATGATGTCACCCATGTCAGCTGAAGCAACGGTAGTCAGGAATTATCTGGATGCTTTAATCGATGCACCTTGGAAGAAAAAAACAAAGGCAAAGATAAAACTAGATAAAGCGGAACAGATTTTGGAGGAAGATCACTATGGGTTGAAATCTGTAAAAGAGCGAATTACAGAATATCTAGCAGTCCAGCAACGAACTAAAAAACTAAAAGGCCCAATCTTGTGCTTGGTAGGACCACCTGGTGTAGGTAAAACATCATTGGGATCAAGTATTGCTCGTTCAACAGGGAGAAAATTTATAAGAATGTCGCTTGGTGGTGTTCGAGACGAAGCAGAAATTAGAGGACACAGGAGAACTTATATCGGTGCCATGCCAGGTAAGATCATTCAGAATCTCAGTAAAGCTGGAGTTAGAAATCCTCTATTTTTACTCGATGAAGTGGATAAAATGACCATGGATTTTAGAGGTGATCCCTCTTCGGCACTATTGGAGGTGCTAGATCCTGAGCAAAATTCAACATTCAATGACCACTATCTAGAAGTGGATTTTGATTTATCTGATGTGATGTTCGTTTGTACTGCCAATACTGCTCTTAATATTCCACCACCTCTTCTGGACCGAATGGAAGTAATACGCATAGAAGGTTACACAGAAGATGAGAAATTAAATATTGCAGACAAGTATTTGGTTGATAAACAAATGCAAATGAATGGCCTTAAAAAAGGTGAGATAAAATTCACAAAGAGCGCAATTCTTTCTATTATAAGGCATTACACAAGGGAAGCAGGAGTAAGAAATTTAGAACGGGATATTGCAAAAATAGCTAGAAAAGTGGTCAAGTCTTTAACAATTAAGAAAGAGAAAAAAACCACACACATTCGTCCATCCGGGCTTGATAAATATCTAGGAGTCAGAAAATTCAAATATGGTATAGCAGAAAAAGAAAACCAAATAGGTCAAGTAACCGGTCTTGCTTGGACACAAGTGGGTGGTGAATTGTTAACCATTGAATCAACTGTAATCCCAGGTAAGGGTAAGCTAATCAATACGGGACAGCTTGGAGATATAATGAAAGAATCAATCCAAGCTGCAACAACTATTGTCAGAAGCAGAGCAAAGAGTTTGGGTATTGATGAGGAGTTTTACCAAAAAGTAGATCTCCACGTACATGTCCCAGAAGGCGCTACACCAAAGGATGGGCCGAGTGCAGGGGTTGGTATGTGTACTGCATTGGTTTCATCTTTGACCGAAATTCCTGTGAGGGCAGATGTGGCCATGACAGGCGAGATTACCTTAAGAGGTGAAGTATTACCAATAGGAGGATTAAAGGAAAAACTTCTAGCTGCCCATCGAGGAGGTATCTCAACTGTCATTATTCCTGATGAGAATTCTAAGAATTTAATTGAGATCCCAAAGAATATTAAAGAAAAATTGACCATCATTCCGGTGAAATGGATTGATGAAGTTTTAGAAATTGCTTTGGAGAAAATGCCAAACATAAGCTCAGAAGAGAAAGAAAAAATGGAGGTGGAGAGGACCTCTGTAACTAAAAAATCTTCGCTTGAATCAAATTTACCACATTAAAATCTAGAAAATAATTGAAAGCCTTTGTTGACAAGGCTTTCACACGCTTGGTATAACTTGTATGTCTAATACTCTTAACAAAGTGAGACGAAGGGATTCATTGGTGTTGTCGACAATATTGATGAATTGAAAAATAAACTCAATCTAAAAGGAAAAAATAATGAATAAAGGTGATCTTATTGATGCAGTAGCAGCAAGTACAGGTTCTTCAAAAGCAGATGCAGGGAGAGCAGTTGATGCTGTTACTTCTGCAATCGCCGGCGAATTAGGCGGCGGTGGTTCTGTTTCACTCGTTGGTTTTGGAACATTTTCAGTTAGCCATCGAGCTGCAAGACAGGGTCGAAATCCAGCTACAGGTGAGAGCATTTGGATTAATGCAAGTAATGTGCCAAAGTTTAAAGCTGGCAAAGCCTTAAAAGCCGCTTGTAACTAACAGATAGTAACAAGGCTATAAATAAGAGGATTGGGTTCACTCAGGTGAACACAGTCCTCTTTTCGTTTGTCCTCTCTGATAGTGAAACAGACTAACAGATGATGTATCATCGCGAGTTGAATGAGTAGTTGAACTTGTTATAAATAAGGATTTGATAAATTATTAGAGGTTGCACACGGGTGCTTAGCTCAGCTGGTAGAGCGTCGCCCTTACAAGGCGAATGTCGGCGGTTCGATCCCGTCAGCACCCACCACTCTATTTTTTAACAAACAGTCCATAGATTTTTTCACTTATTTGTAATTAAATTCAAAGTATAATTGCGGATGGTTCTATAATCTTGATAATAATTAAGTAGAGGAGTGGTAGTTCAGTTTGGTTAGAATGCCTGCCTGTCACGCAGGAGGTCGCGGGTTCGAGTCCCGTCCACTCCGCCAGAACCTGTGAAGCCCTTGTAATATAGGGCTTTCATTTTTCTGTAACAAAATAGTAGCAAAAGAAACTTTTATAATGACTTATTTATTGTTGGCTATATTTATCACGTTGTCTCTTGTTATAGATCAGGCAGCTATCAGCCTACTATTAGGTATTTTCTTTTCTGTAATAAAAGAAAAATACTCCTTAACTTCAACTAAGATCAATGGTGCTAATTTTTTGAAAGCTGGAATCATTTTATTAGGTGTAACGATCAGCGTAGATTCTGTTTCGGAAATTAGTGCAAACTATTTACCTCTTGTCTCATTCTATGTCTTGATGGTTTTCTTTGTTGGATTTCTTCTTGGAAGAGTCTTAAAAGTTTCTAAGAAACACCTGATCCTTCTGGTTGCTGGGACAGCTATTTGTGGTGGGACCGCTATAGCATCACTAGCTCCGGTTATTCAATCTAAGACGGAAGAGCTGGTATCTTCAATCAGTCTTATTTTCTTACTTAATTTGTTGGCTATTATTTTTTTTCCTCTCATTGGTCAATATTTTGGTATGTCAGAAAAAGAGTTTGGAATATTTGCTGCATTAACAATTCATGACACAGCCTCTGTTTTAGGTGCCGCAAGCATTTATGGAGATGATTCAGTAATGTATGCGAGTGTTATTAAATTAGGTAGGACCTTATGGATCATTCCAGTGATTATATGTTTCAGCCTTTATTTTAAAAATAAGGAGGCAAAATATAATTTTCCTTACTTTATTATTTTTTTTCTAATATTTGTCTTATTAGGAACATTTATTGATTTAAACCAGGATATCCACATTATCATAAAAAAGATTAGCAACACTTTGTTTTTACTTGGACTATTTTTTATTGGTTCTCAGTTTAAACTCAATACACTTAAGGAGCTTTCTATTCAGCCCATTATTTTTGCTGTTACCTTATGGTTAATTATAATAATTACAACAATCCTAGTGTTTTATGTCTGAAAAAATTATCATTGTTGATGCAGTAATTAACGGGCTTATTGCTGAAGTTATCTTCATGTAAATGTAGCAAGAAATGTAGCAAGTATGTAACGAATATTGTAGAGGGAAAATTAATAAATAAAAAACTTAGAGAGGAAAGTTAAGGAATAAAAGGATAGGACAAATAGTTCGGTCCAACCAATCCGCCACTTGATTATAAACTTGTGTAGTAACTATGTTAGAAATTATTAGAGAAAAGTTCACAGGATGGATTGCTATTTTAATTATTAGTGCAATTGCAATTGCACTGGTGATTAGTTTTGGCAATATGGATCAAACACCTCTTGAGCAGAATATTGTCATAACGGTCAATGACAAGGAAATTAGTCTAGTTGAATATCGGGAAGAATTTAGTAATCAATTAATGCAAATCCAAGAAATTCTAGGAAATCAAATCCCAGATTCGCTGGAATACACCATTAAGGAAGCCGCTGTCGAAAATCTAATAATGAAGACATTGCTAAAGGATTACGTACACGCACAAGGATATCGGGTCAGTCCTGAGTTTGTTACTGAACTAATTATGACAACTCCTCAGTTTCAACTGGGGGAAAGTTTTAATCGTGAGAATTACGAAGCGATGCTACTGAGTCAAGGAGTGAGCTTGTCAAAATATGAAAATGATCTTAGGATTCAATTACAAATCAATCAACTGAGAAATGGGTTAACTGGATCATCATTTATAACTCCTTTTGAATTCAGAAAATTTGTAACATTACAATTAGAGGAACGAGAGGGTGAATACCTTATGATACCTGCAGCACATTTTGCTGAACAGGTTAAGCTTGATTCTGATGAGGTTCTGTCATATTACGAGGAGAACGAAGAATCTTTTGTAACAGAAGAAGAGATAGATGTTGAATATCTATCTATTAGCATAGGAGAAATAGCACAATCAATTGAGTTTTCACCGTTGGATGTTCAGCAATATTATGATGAAAATATCGAACGATTTAGATCTAATGAGGAGCGAAAATCCAGCCATATCTTGATTTCATTCGAGGATGACTCTGAAGTGGATGCATTTGAGGAGATAAAGAACATTGATCAAAGAATTAAAAATGGAGAATCGTTTGAAGCTCTAGCAACTGAATTTTCAGATGATCCTGGATCCGCCTCAAATGGAGGTGATTTAGGTTGGGCCGAACCGGGTTCTTTTGTCGAGGAATTTGAGCAAGTCTTATTTTCACTCGGTAACGGTGAAATTTCTGATCCAATCAAAACTCAATTTGGCTACCACCTCATTCGGTTAGATGACATCAAGGAAGGCAGGCAACAATTCTTCTCTGAGATTGAAGATGAATTAACCGATGAATATGCAAATGTATTGGCAAAAGATCGTCTATATGATGTTGCTGAACAATTGGATGATCTGTCATTGCAGGCATACAATGAATTGAATTCTGTTGCTAATGTATTGTCATTACAGCTAAAACAGGTTAAATCGGTCAGTAGAAATGGTAGATCTTTCCTCAATGAACAAGCAGAATTTATCGATATACTATTCAGCCCTTCCTCGCTTGAACAATCAGAAAACACGCCTGTATTCGAATTTGATGATTTTATTATTGTTGCAAGAGTGACAAACCATCGATTGCCTGAGATGAAGACCTTTGAACAGGTTGAGGGGGAAATAACTGAATTTCTGATATCAGAACAATCAGTTGATCTAGCTACAACATTTGCTCAAGAGAAGACGAAAGAACTTGCCTCTGATAGTGTTTTGAATGAGGTATTAGAACTGTACGATTTAGAATTGCAGAATTTCACTGCATTAAAGAGAAACGATAACACTTTGCCCAAAGTATTTTTGGATGCAATATTTGACATACCAGGAAAAGATATTGGCAGGAACCGTTATCACTTCGTTGAAGTTAATGAAATGATGTATCTTTTCTCGGTGCTACAAATGAACCCAGGTAGACTAGATGCTTTTTCTGCTGAAGAACGAGACGGAGGAAAAATTGCCCTTGCTGAGCAATTTGGTTCCAATGAAGTGTCTTCTTTTACTAAGGCGTTGAGAGAAAAGGCCAAAGTTGAGATTGATCCAGATCTTTTTAACAGTGCTTATGATTTATAAGATTTTTTATTAAGAAATAAGAATCAGTCAATATTTAGGGTCATTCCCAGATTGTGATACCCACCATCGACATAGAGCACCTCTCCGGTAATTCCAGAGGCGAGATCAGAACACAAGAAAGCTGCAGCATTGCCAACATCCTCAATCGTGACATTACGACGCAAGGGTGTCATGGATTCCACATGTTTTAGCAATCCTCTCATTCCACTGACCCCAGCTGCTGCCAGTGTTTTAATAGGCCCTGCCGAAATTGCATTGACTCGAATGGAGTGTGGACCTAAATCAGCTGCTAGAAATCTTACATTCGCTTCTAGGCTGGCCTTAGCAGGTCCCATAACATTATAGTTGGGAACGGATTTAACAGAACCAAGATAAGTCAAGGTTAACAGAGCTCCATTAGCGTTCATCATCGGCCATGCCTTTTTTGCTAAAGCCACGAAACTATAGCTGCTGATCTCATTGGCCATATTAAACCCATCTCTACTAACAGAATCGATATAGGAGCCTTTGAGTTCTTCGCTTGGAGCATGCGCGATTGAGTGAATCAGAATATCAAGATTTTCCCAATGAGAACTAAGATTGCTAAAAGTATCATCAATATTCTCTTCTAAAGCAACATCAAGTTCAATGCAGATATTGGAACCAAGTTGTTCTGCAATGTTCTCAACGCGTGGTTTCAGTTTTTCATTTTGATATGTTAAGGCCAATTCAGCTCCCTCACGAGCCATCGATTGAGCAATGCCATAGGCTATTGATCTTTTACTTGCAATACCCGTAATTAAAGCTTTTTTGCCACTAAGAAAACTCATTTAGCTCTCCGTAAATTAAGTTTCATTTATATTTGTAATGCTGATATTTAACTGCATCACCATTTATTATATTTTACATTAAAAATAATCTATCCTATCAGATAATGTTATGAGGATTATTTTGACATGCGACCGCTCTGGTTACTAGACACAATTGGATCTCGACTCATTCAAGAAGAGCAAGAAGAACTTGTTGATGTACTGGCTATAAGCAATGGTGATGGTTTCCTCCAGATTGGTATTTGGGGCCATAGTAAAACGTTTACAAACCATCTTCATGTTGATGAATTTTTTCTCGTTGAGCAGGGTGTTATAGAAGGTGTCGATCTGGTAGCAAAGTTTGATCGATTACCTATTCAGAACCAGGTGATTGATGTTGTATTTTTACCCCATACCTTAGAGCAGGCCAAAGTCAACCAACCGATTTTAAATTCAACCACTGAGTTACTTAAAGACGGTGGCAAATTGATTGCTATCGGGTTTAATCCATTCAGCTTATGGGGTTTAAGGCATTACCTTTCCGGTAAAAGATTCTTATTGGGAATGAATCAATTGATTTCAGTTAAAAGATACACCACATGGCTCATGGATTTAGGGTTTGGAATTGAGAAAATTCATTATTTTCATGCCACATTACCGACAGTCAAAAGATACGATTTGCCTTTAAAGATTAATATTTTTAATCCATTCTTATGTGCTTGTTATATGATTGTTGCTAATAAGGAACGTATACCAATGACTCTGGAGAAACAATTTACAAGGGACGGTTATAAACAGTCTGGCTCCCTAGCCGATTCAATGAGTAGAGTAATAGAATGAAAGAAGTCGATATTTACACCGATGGCGCTTGTCGAGGCAACCCTGGGCCCGGTGGGTGGGGTGTGATACTAAAAAATCAAGCTGCGACCAAGGAGTTATATGGTGGCGATTTAGATACAACCAATAATAAAATGGAACTTTTAGCTGCCATTAAAGGTCTGCAGAGTTTAACACAGCCCTGTAAGGTCTATTTATATACCGATTCAAATTATGTGAAACAAGGGATCACTGAGTGGATTATTAATTGGAAAAGAAATGGGTTTAAAAATGCAAAGAAAAAGCCAGTTTTGAATGCAGACTTGTGGTTAGAGCTTGATCAATTGACTTCTATTCATGATATTGAATGGTTCTGGATTAAAGGTCATTCTGGCCATCCAGAAAATGAACGCGCTGACGCATTGGCTAATAAAGGCGTCGATGAAATCACAATAAACCGATGAGACAAATTATACTCGATACTGAAACGACTGGGATGTCTGTGGAAGCAGGGCATAGGATCATTGAAATTGGTGCTGTCGAGATTGTGGATAGAAGAATGACGGGCAATCATTACCAAACTTATCTGAATCCAAAACGAAGTATTGACCCTGGTTCTATCGCAGTTCATGGCATTACTAATGATGATGTTGCGGACAAACCAGAATTTAAAGAGGTGATGCAAGAGTTTCTAAGCTTCATTCAAGATACCGAGTTGCTGATCCATAATGCTCCTTTTGATACTGCTTTCATCAACCATGAATTCTCATTGGCAGGTTATGAAAAAAAGATAGAGGATCTTTGTGAGATCAAAGACACTTTGCTCATTGCCCGTAAAACCCATCCTGGGAAACGCAACAGCTTGGATGCTTTATGTGCTAGATACAATGTGGACACATCAAACAGGGAACTGCATGGGGCATTGATTGATGCAAAATTATTGGGACAAGTCTATTTATTGATGACTGGCGGTCAAGTTGGATTTTTTGGCGATGAGCAAAATCTAAATGAACAACAAAGCAATCATTCTCTAGATATTGACTATAGTGAAAGAAAAATTATGACCGTTGAGTTAACTAATGAGGATCTCGAAGAACACCAACAATATCTTGAAGATTTGCTGATTGATTCAGATCAGTCGATCACTTGGTAAGCTGTTTTATATTTTAGTGATTCTTTATGTTTTTTTGTATTAGAATATAGTCCTTTTTATCAGCCAATCGGAGAATTAAATGGATTCTACACATTTGATTGAAATGAATCAGGGCATGATGGTGTCTGGCATCATTCTGGCTTTGAGCTTTATAGGAATTTTTACAGAAACATTGCATGGGTTTTCTCGTGTCAAAGTTGCAATGCTTGGAGCACTAGTGATGCTAGTGGTTGGACAATCTTATGGTTTTTACAACCCAGAACTAGCTTTCGAGGCGGTGGATTGGAATGTTGTTTTTTTATTGGCAGCGATGATGTCAATTGTAGCCATCATGATTAAGACCGGTGGTTTTGAAGTTCTAGCCACGAAAATAGGACAAATTGCTAAAGGTAGACAATTTCTGTTAATGGCAATGCTTGGCACAGCCGTTACCGTAATTTCACTTCTCTTAGACAACGTAACGACGGTTGTAATTTTTGGTCCTTTAATCGTGCTAATTTGTCAAAAAATGAAAGTCAATGCCATACCATATTTAATGGCAGCGGCATTGTTGTCCGACACAGGAGGTGTAGCTACTCTTGTTGGTGATCCGCCAAATTTGATGATTGGTTCGGCAGCAAATATTGCTTTCACTCCATTTGTGGAAAAAATGGGCCTAATCGTTTTGGTCGCTTGGTTGGGCACATTATTTTTTCTCAGAGTGCTGTTTAAAACCGATCTTGATAAAAAAGCAGAAGGTACCTTTACCGATGTTATCCCATACAAAGATAAAAGCTTATGGAATAAGTCACTCATGGTCTTGGCTTTGATGGTAGTGCTTTTTATTATCCACAACCAAATACATTGGGAGCCATGGATGGTGGCAGTAGTGGGACTGATCATTTTGAGCTTAATGGCAAAGAGCCTTGAATTCGAAGAAGTGATGCATGAAGTTGAGATTCCGCTGCTGATGTTTTTTATTTCGTTGTTTATGATTGTTGGAGGTGTTGAGAACAGTGAATTTCTTCAGTATCTTGGTCAATTTATCATTCCTTTTGTCAAAGAGGACTTTTTGCTAGCTTGTATTGTCTTGATGTGGGTTGCAGCCATAATGTCTGCGGCTATTGACAACATCCCATTTACCGCAGCCATGATCCCAATCATTCTTTCTCTGGAAGCTCAGGGCATCAATGTTGCCGCCCTATGGTGGTGTCTTGCACTAGGGGTTGGTATGGGAGGCAATGGTACTCATATTGGCTCGACTGCCAATGTATATATAGTGACGGTATCGGAGAGATTGGCAAGGCGGGAAGGCAACCCAGATTTAGCAATAACACCGCTATTATGGGCAAAGAAAGGTCTTCCAGTCATGATTCTTACTCTACTAATATGTACTGCAATTATGTACTTATTTTTCGACTACTACAGTGCACCAATATAGAGGTTAGTTATGCAAGAGAAAAATAAAGGCTGGAGAGTTGTCAAGGAAGATGAACGTTATGTAGTTACAGACAACAATTTATTGAATAATTTGGTTGCAAGCACCACTCATCTCAATCCAAATCATAGCACCTCTGGACATACACATGCCGGTCAGGAAGAAGTATATATATTCATGCATGGATCAGGCTCAATGGAGATCGATGAACGGACCTTTGACGTTAACTCTGGTGATGTGGTTTTGATTGAAGATGGAGAATTTCATCGGGTACACAACAATGGCACAGAAATTTTAGAATTTGTTTGTGTTTTTGATGGTAAAAGATCGCATTAACGGTGTCTCAAGTTTCTTCTCAAGATCATAAGATCGAGTGTTTCAAAGCTTACGATATTCGTGGCAAGGTTCCATCTCAACTCAATGAGGTTATCGCATTTCGCATTGGTATTGCGATTGCTAGATACCTCAATGCCTCTGCTGTAGTAGTAGGCTACGATATTAGACCCACATCTCCCCAACTCGTTGAAGCCTTATCGAGAGGAATCGCTCATCAAGGAGCCGAAGTCATTGACATTGGTTTTTGTGGCACCGAGGAAATTTATTTTGCAACCAATGACCTCCATACAGATGGTGGAATCATGGTGACAGCCAGTCATAATCCATCAGATTATAACGGCATGAAAATTGTGGGGCGTGAAGCAAAACCAATCAGCATGGATTCAGGACTAGCAGAGATCAAACAGTTGGCTGAGAATCTGACTGAAAAACAATCTGCAGGCGAACTAGTAACCACTAAAAAAAACATTAGGGAAGATTATCTCAATAAAGTGCTGAGTTTTGTTGATACCACCCAGTTAGAAGCTCTGAAAATCTTGGTCAATGCCGGTAATGGTTGTGCCGGTCCGGTGATTGATGCAATGGAGGATTTATTGCCATTTGAATTTCATAAGATCAACCACCCTCCAGATGGCAGTTTCCCCAATGGCATTCCCAACCCGTTGCTGCCTGAAAATAGATCAGTCACTGCAAAAGCAGTCGTTGAATTGGGCGCAGATTTAGGCATTGCATGGGATGGAGATTTTGATCGCTGTTTCTTTTTTGATGAGAATGGGCAATTTATAGATAACTATTATCTTATTGGTATGATCTCTAAGGTTTTGCTGGATTCGGATGTAGGAGGCAAGATTATTCATGATCCTCGATTGATTTGGAATACTCAACAGGAAGTGCAAAGCTATGATGGACAACCTATTCAATCCAAAGCAGGGCATTCATTTATGAAGGAGAAGATGAGAGAGCATGCTGCGGTTTATGGGGGTGAAATGAGTGGCCATCACTATTTCAGAGATTTTTACTTCAGCGACAGTGGTATGATCCCTTGGCTATTAGTCACTCAAATTATGTCTAAGACCAGTCAGCCCTTATCTAGTTTAACTTCAGAAAGAATGCAACAGTACCCCATCAGTGGAGAGATCAATGTTAAGGTTAATAACCCAGTAGAGTTACTGGAGAGGATTAAAGAGCAATATCTAGAACAGTCTGTTTCAATTGATGATTTAGATGGTTATAGTTTTGATTTATCAAGTTGGCGGTTTAATCTCAGAATGTCAAATACTGAACCTCTGGTTAGATTAAATGTTGAGTCTAGGGCTGATAGAGAGTTATTGATGAAAAAGACTGATGAGATTTTAGATTTTATAGAGAAGTTTAAATAAGATTTGTATTCCTAAAATAGGAACGTCATTGACAGTTAACTGTCATGTGATATAGTTTATTATATAGATATACTTTTTTATTATATTAATAGACTCTAGATAATGATCAATAAGGTTCACACTCTTTTCACTAGTCACCCTCAATCTGTGAATGAAACTTATACGGAGCATTTTAAGATTGCAAGTTACTATGGTTGGACCATGCTGATCTCAGGAATAGCTTGTCTTATCCATGCCGTCCTACCATTCCTTTTTTTAACTACTGCAAGTTCAAATCTCAAAACACTGAACAAGCAAATGAAAGATAGAATCCCTGATTATGGCCCGAAGGTAGAAAAAGAGGATCAAATAAAAGCTGCATAAAGTGATATCAAAAAGTGATCAATGCTAATCCCCCAAAAAAGGTCTTATATTTCATTCCCTCGATACTATAGGGCCTTTTTTTATTTTACTAATAACATTTATATTATTACTTATTAAAGAAATTACTTAATGAAAAGAATAAAAAACATAGCAGTAAGCGGATCTTTCGAGAATGAAGGACACTCAGTTATCTTCATAGAAAATTGTGCGAATTGTGCTGATAAAATTTATGTAAAAGAACTTTCAACAAAAACAATCTCCCGCGCTCAAGCTATAAATGAACAGGATAAACTTATCAAACTTGGATATATAAAAACAAACTAATGAAAAGATAAAGACTTAACCTTAAAAGAGGTTTAATTGATTTATGTCAATGATTCTAGAACATATTATCTATAAATTACTTAAATGATGCTACCATTGGCTAATAAATAATTGCGTCTGCAAATATCTGAAATAACTTGGAGAGAAACTAATGAAATTAACAGCAAGAATTGGATTTCCTACTATTGCAAAGTACGTATTGGGAGGATTAATAGCACTGACTATGTTGCCAGTTTATTTTGTGTCATTTGAGGCAATAGGGCAAAGCGTAATTGAGGAAATTATAGTAACTGCCCGTAAACGAGAAGAAAATCTACAGGATGTCCCAATTTCTATCTCACCATTCTCAGCTGATAAGATTGAGGATTTAGGTTTGAAAAGCCTCGATGATATTGCGATGTTTACACCTAGTTTCTCTATGACTAATGCTTTTGGTAGGCAATCGGGTTCAGATCGACCTGAAATGCGTGGAATTACTACTATCGTCAATGGAATTGGTAATGCTTCAGCTGTGGCTTACTTCGTTGATGGTATATATATTAGTGGATCACCCCAATCTACAGAGTTGCATAATCTTGAGCGTGTTGAGATTCTTCGTGGACCACAGGCAGCAGCCTTTGGAAGAGGTACTTATATGGGTGCTGTTAATTTTGTAACCAAAAAACCAAGTGAAGATAACGAAGGTGGATTAACTTTGAGCACAGGAGAAGACGGTTATTTTGAAGGCATCGGTTGGATCAGTGGTCCAATCAATGATACAACATCAGGTTATATAAGCGTCGGGTTCGATTCATTTGATGGACAATACACCAACACCAGGGATGGTTCCGATTTAGGTGGTGAGAAATCAACAAATTTAACTGGTAAGTTGTTTTGGACTCCATCTGATGATTTGGATGTCACTTTCAAAATAGGCTACCAAGAAACCGATGATGGTCATGTACCTTATTATCTAACCGATAGAAACGACAATAACTGTTGTGGTCGAGATTCAGATCACCCAAGAGCAAGAGAGTACTACCAAGGTACAGCTCAGTGGGATCCAAGCGGGATTAGTCTGTCAACAGATCTATTAGATACTCATGGTGATGGTACTGGAGTAAGACTTGAAAGAACATTATTCACCTTAACCGTCAATAAGCAATTTGATGAAAATACCACCTTTACCAGCACTACTGGATACACAGAGGATGAACTTGCTGTTTATCAGGATGTGACATATGGTGGCTATGACCCTTATGCTAGTTATGCAATATATTGTGAACCCCCATATAGTTATATGTCTTGGGCCGCAGGTGTATGTGGTGTTTATGGTTTGAGTGGTGCATTTTATATGCTTGATGAAGGCGATGAACGAGAAGATTTTTCACAAGAGTTTCGTGTCACTACAACCCTAAGTAATGGGGCTGATGCAATCTTTGGTGTTTATTATTATGAAGGAGAAGCAACTGAAGGGGATAGTTATTCAATCAAAGAGATCTGCCCTGCAACTGGTCGTTGGAACTCAAATTGTTCTACTGCGCTCGTGCCCTCAGCAGTTTTTCCGAATCCATTTATCTCAAGTTACACTATAGAAAAAGTAGAAAACTTCGCTGTCTTCGCTGGTATGGACTGGGATGTAAATGAACAATGGTCACTGGGTGTGGAAGTCAGATATGCAGAAGATGAGATCACTGTTTCTGAAGATCCATACAGTCTTGCTACACCGGCATCGGGTTGTGATATCAGGTTAGGTCTCTGTAATGACACCTATAAGAGTTTTACACCAAGGTTTACAGCGTTGTATGAGAAGAACGACAATACCAATTTTTATTTCAATATTGCTCAAGGTACCAAACCTGGAGATTTTAATTCCGCAGTGCCTGAAAAGACAGATGGAACCCTGGATGAGAGTTTTCGAGCTGTTGATGAAGAAGTCGCTTGGAGTTATGAAGTTGGTGTTAAATCCATACTTAGAGATGGACGTGTCAACATTAGTGCTTCGGTATTTTTTCTCAATGTTGAAGACCAACAACTGACGCAAAATATTGAACTGTCAAGTGGTTTGATCGATTCAATTTTAGCCAATGTTGGAGAAAGTGAAGTCAAAGGTATTGAATTTGAGGGTAATTTCCAAGTCTCAGACAACTTCAACGCTGGGCTCACGTTCTCTTATACCGATGCTGAAATTACAAAACGTATCAGTCAAGATCATGCTGATTTAATGGGCAGTGATGGTTCTTATGCTCAATATAATCTGTTGGGTAATGTTGCAGGTAAAAGCATGCCTAGAGTTCCAAAAACAAAATACAGTTTATTTGGAAAATATGAGACTGAGACTGCAAATGGTACCTTTTATGCCATCGGTACCTTTGCTTACGAATCAAGTAAATATGCTCAAGAGCACAATCTAATAGAGACAGGTTCTCGTGGTATTGCTGGCATTAGAGCTGGTCTTATCGTAGATAACTGGGAGTATGTCATTTGGGTTAAAAATTTAACGGATGATGATACACCGATTGACATTCTTAGATATATTGATAAAAGAACTGGGAATCTTGGATCTTGTGCTTCCTTTGGGGGTGCCGCCTGTGGTGGTGTGTCAAACAGCCCACGTGGGTTTGCCTTGACCTTACCTCGTCAGAGACAAATTGGAGCAACGGTTAATTATCGCTTCTAGTAACTGTTATAATTAATGCATGATGGTTAAATTTTTAGCTGGTTAGTCTCTGTTGAATAGAAGACAATTGTTGTTTTCGGTTTTACTAATCATTACTTCGCTGTGGGTAAACCACATGAAGGCACCCATGAAAATATCTTCTGGAAAAGAATTATTTAACTGAAAGATAATTACTTTATGTTTTTTCTATTTCTTTTAAATAGGATCTTCTCATAAAGGGGATCATGGCCAACACTGGGACTCCTAGGACTAAAGGAATAGTGCTCACAGAGTATCGGACATTCTCAGCATCAAAGACAAAATCATTGAGCAAGCCTACTGATGTGGGTCCTAAAAGCAAACCTGTTATGCTAATACACATTAAGTAAAATGCTGTAGAAAGACCTCTGATATTGGAAGGTACAATTTCCATGAGTGCAATCAAAGCGCTCGAGGATGTAAAAGCAATGCCCACTAGGTTGATTGCAAGTACCACAAAACAAAGTGTTGGATTTGGAACTAAGGGTGCTACGATGGCGGTGGGTAAAAAAATAAATGCTCCAAGTATCACAACCCTCAAACCACCATCTTTTTTTCCTTGTTTCACTAATCGGTCCGCCAACCACCCTGCAGTATTATTGGATATAGGGCCGAAGGTGAGCAGTAATAAACCGTTAATCAATGCGTAAGTTGAAGGAGGCATGCCCCATGTTCTTTCAAACATTGGTGCCAACCAAGCATGGGAATACGCAATTGTCGTCATTACACATGCTGGCAAGATAAAGCTGCCTAAGGCGCTTCTTTTTTCTATGAAGAATTTTAAAGCTTCGGTGATTTTGATTTCTTCTTCATCGTTCTGATTCTTATGACTAGTTCTTTGTGGCTCTCTTAGCATTGCTATGAGAACAGCCAGCACAATTCCAGGTAACCCGACGATAATGAATGCCAATTGCCACGGTGAAATTTCACCAATAATCGGTAAATTAACGAGGTCTACCGATTGCGCCCATATCAGAACAGCAGCGCCTGACAAGTAAGCAACCGCAGGTCCCAGTGACATACCCATGGTATAAAATCCAATGGGTTTTCCTCTGTCTTTTTTCGAGAAGCTGTCTGTAATCATGGAGATGGCACAGGGGCTTAGAGTTGCCTCACCAACACCAACTCCCATTCGGGCAATAAACAGCTGGCTGAACTTTTGGGCAAAGCCAGATGCAACCGTGGCTAGAGACCAGACAAACACACCGATTGCAACGATCCAAACCCTTTTTACACGGTCTGCAAGATAGCCCAAAGGCAGACCCATAGTGGCATAGAAAATTGCAAAAGCAGGACCTAGTAATAAACCAATTTGTGTGTCGCTCAAGCCAAGATCTGCTTTTATGGGATCAATTAATAATCCCAAGATGTAGCGGTCGATAAATGAGAACATGTATGCAACCGTCATTAAGATAACCATATACCAAGCATTGGTTTTATTGCGGTATGTATTATCGTTAGACGACACTAAGCTTTCTCGATTTTGTAGATGACGGTAAGATTGCCATCATCATCGACAATACCAATTTCTCTGCCCTCTCTCCCATCATGAGTCACTAAATGCTCTTCCTTGTATGTTTTAAAGTTATTTTCTTTACATTGTGCTAACACGTCATCAACATCGGCAACTTCTATCACAATCGCCGATCTGCGGGGAAAAGACATCTTTTCTAAATTGTTCTTGCCAAGCTCTGTTAATGCCATGATTCTGGGCTGGTTGGAATAACTCAAAAGGGCAAACTTGATTTGAATCTTCTTATCAATTTCGAATACATCATAAGAATATGAATCATCTTCAGACTCTTCTACATGATCAAGACGCATGCCGAGGATATCTCTGTACAATATTAAAGCGCGATCTAAATCACTGACTAAAAAATTTGCTCTTTGGAATCTCATACATTCTCAATGGATCTAAGTTAATCGTTGATTGATTTCATAGAAGTATCCATCCGGATCAAACACACTCAGTGTTATGAAGTTAATCATATTTCCATCGGCACCTCTGACTGACCATTCATGAGGTTCTGAATGAATATGTGTTTCCAGAGCTAGGGCTTTCTTATACACCTCGTCAACATTATCTGTATCCACGACAAAGGTTGGATTGCCATAGTTCACTTCTGTTGGAATTTTTTCTGGAGCAGGGAGTTCAGGATCAAGCCACTGCAAAAGTCCAATCATTCCAATGACTGGATCACTGCATTTATATATTTTAAGGTGGGTTACGTCCCCTTTTTTGCCTGCAGC
>Ga0208408_1000103_pt1 | contig 59590 bp, 55 predicted proteins | sample ETNtaG_4_FD_185776 | JGI IMG/M metagenome (GOLD analysis project Ga0208408, IMG submission 185776) | Marine microbial and viral communities from oxygen minimum zone, Eastern Pacific Ocean - ETNP201406SV67 (SPAdes) (version 2) | ecosystem: Environmental > Aquatic > Marine > Oceanic ... | reverse complement strand
AAAAAAAGTTACCCGAAAAAACCTTGCTGCGCTAAATGATAATTTTAGAAAATTTATTGAAAAAAACTCCAAAGTTGAAGGTTTTAATTGGGATAAAGTGTTGCAGTTTGACAAAAATATATCTACAAATCTTGCGAAAACATTGAAAAAAATAATCAGCGAAAGTTCTGTGATATGTGAATCAATTTTTATTTTTTCAAAAGGCGATCTTATTCAATTAAAAGATATTTTGGAAGATGGTATCTGGTGTACCCTTATAGGAGAAGGTCACGGGAAATATGTAATTAGAGTACTTGTTCAACTTAAAGATAAAAAAGCTTATAATTTCGTAATAAATGTAAATCATGCGCTAAATAAGGCAAGGTTCACTCTGGAAACAAATTGGCTAATAATGCTTAATGCTGATCATCATTCAAATAAACTTGTTGAAGATTTTGGATCATTTTGGCCCGAACATAAAACTTTTTCTGAAGAATACATCTCTAACGAAACAGTTTTTCAATATCTAACTAGAAAACAAAGAGAAATCTCTTCTAAAGAATTTCAAGATCGATGGCAAATGCGTTGGCTTCATTTTATATGGAATAGTGTTGCTGCCTATTTAGAGTTTTGGAAACGATCAGGTCAAACACGTATGATTAAAGATTCGTCTACTCAAAATCTTATTATTCCTCAATTTGATTATTATACAGGTACTCGTCTTATTTCAATCTCTGGTCGATCAAAAGCAACTGAACTATCTGAAGTGCTAACTACACTTTACAAAAAATTGATTCTAGATACTGAAGACCAATTCCCAGGTCTAATTAAGATGGCTGAATGGGAAATTTTATTTACAGTTGTATTAGAAATATTTGGTACGACAAAGGGGTTTAGATTGTTAGATAACTTAAAAAATGAAAATCAGGGATTAGGACTAACTAAAAAAAGAGTGAATTTATTTATTAAAGATGTGAAAGAATTTGGCTTATTGCGAAAGCAGGTCGTTTTTGCATCATTAAGATATCAAAGATGGCTTGATCTTAATAACAACGCAACATATGAAGCTCGAGGTGAGATCATATTAGATCTGTATAAAGATTACAACCTGCAATCACTGATTGAAAAATACCCCGAGACTAGACTCCGATTTTTTCTTATGACAGTATTCAAAGATTCAAATGATAATCTAAAAAATAAACTAAATCAGTTAATGATTCAAATGAGATCCGGCTCAATTACTGATGATATTTTAGAGACATATCTACATCAAATACACGAGGAGATTGAATTAACTAAAGCAGAAAAATACTTTCTAACCCGTCTTGTATTTGAACATGTAGATGCCGCTGATTACGCTGAATTAATAACAAGAGATATTGGCGATAAAGGACTTCTAGAATTAGCTATAAACACAAAAGATTCAACTGGAAAACTATTTACAATTAGACCTGCATTTCATCCAAAAGAAATTGCGAGATTTCATAGATTACTATTAGAAGCAAAATTAGATGTACAATTTGAATCGGATCACCAATTCCTTCTAACTTTTGATCAGAAAAATAATTTAGTAGGGGGTGTTTTTTGGAAAAAAACTTCGCACGGAATTGCTCATCTTGAAAAAATAGCCATTTCTAATAATTTTCAAAAAAAGAATTTAAGTATTAAGCTAATTGAAGAACTTTATCAAAGATTGAGAATAAAAAAATATAAATACCTCACTGTTGGATTCTTTAAATCTGAACTTTTTTATAAAGTTGGATTTGAAATAAATCAAAAATTTGGAGGCTTAGTCAAACACCTTTAATAGAGCATCATATATATAATGACACCAGTTACAGATACGTATAACCAAATTGGCAATGTAATTTTTGCAATCCTACGATGTTTAGGAAAATTTTCTGACCACCCACGATAAAGTGTTAATAAAGCTAAAGGAATAATAATCGCTGCTAGAACTATATGAGTTATAAGAATAAAAGAGTAGAGTTCAGAATAGTTTCCCAAATATTCTTTAGGGCCCGATTTAAACCAATGATAAATCACATAGCTTACTAAAAAGGCTCCCGAAGTACCAAAAGAAGTCAACATAACATTTTTATGTAATTGTCGTTTTTTCTGCCGAATTAATATATACCCATAAATCAATAATATCGTCGTAATAGTGTTTAATGTAGCATTAACTAAAGGCAATGTTGTAACATCGATTGACCCCTCAATGCCTTCGGGCCTTGGTCCCAAGATCAAGAATGCAACAGCCGCAGAAATAATAATCGAAACTATATAAATAATTCGGATCCAAAAGCTATCTTTATTCATCAATATTCTCCATTTAACAAAACCCTAATATCTTTTTTTAAAGTTTTAACATCATCAGTTTTCATACCATTGTAATATCCGCGAATATTTCCATTCTGATCAACCAATGCAAACTTTTCACTATGAAAAATAATATCCTCATAATCACCCATTTTGAATCCATTTTTTATTACAAGTTTTACATTTTCTTCAGGTCCAGTAAGAAAATGCCATCTATTAGTATTCGCATTATATCTTGATGCATATTCTTTTAAAATTTCTGGGGTATCATATTCAGGGTAAACTGAAATTGATACAATTCTAACCTTATCATTATTCTTAAAAGCTTTATGGATCAAATTCATATTTCCAGTCATGACTGGACATGCCATGGTACAGGTGGTAAAAATAAAGTCTGCTACCCAAACCTTTCCTGATAATTCCTCTTGAGAAATTAAATTCCCATCACTATCTGTGAATTCAAATGATGGTATGGAACCAAGTTTAGGTAATTGGTAATCATTCTTAGAGTCCTTCATCATATAGGTCCCGAATAATGTAATTGCAACTATAATGTATGAAGTAAATCGTATTTTTCTGTTAATCATATATTTATATCAATAATAATTATTAATAGTAATGCTGGCAAATAAAAAACTGAGGCCTTCAATAATAATAATGCATTTTTAACTGTGTGATTTTTTGCTAGTGGAATTGCCGAAAAAAGAAAAGCAGAAGTTATAATTGTAACGCCCAATAGATAAATTATTCCCATAGAGCCAATCATTACTGGTAGTAATGAAATTGGAATCATTAAAAGAAGATGCCAAAAAATCTGACGCATTGTTCTATCTCCATTCGGGTCAATCACCGGCAGCATTTTATAATTAGCTTTCTTATAATCATCTTTACATATCCATGCGATAGCATAAAAGTGAGGATGCTGCCAAAGATACATAATTCCAAATAACACCAATGCCATTGTATTGATTTCTCCTCTTGCAGCAGTCCAGCCTCCAATTATTGGTAACGCGCCAGGAATTGAGCCGATAGAAGTATTTAACCATGTAATCTTTTTTAACGGTGTATAAACCAACGCATAAAGAAATGCAGTCAATAAAGCTAAAAACCCAGTAAGCATATTTACTTTTAATAATAACAAAATACTTCCACCAATAGTCATTAGAATACCATAGATAAGAGCTACATATGGTGAAATAAGTTTCGCAGGTAAAGGTCTATTCTGAGTACGCACCATATATCCGTCAGCCTCCCTTTCAAGATATTGGTTCAATGTTCCTGACCCTGCGGCAGTCATTGCTGTACCAATAAGGGTATACAGCAATATTTCTATGGAACCAATACCCATATTGCCCAGATAATAACCTAGGAATGTTGCTACCAGAACCAATGATAAGATGTTTGGTTTACTTAATTCCATAAAAATTCTAAATAGAGATCTGGCCTTTTCTTTTTTTAATCTCATGATTTCCAATCTATCCATCTAATAGGATTACTTCTCAAAACAAGTAACGTACAAAAGCCGAGAAATGCTGCTCCCGTTAAAACATGAAAACTCGTTATGTAAGGTGACCGTTCAGATAAAATAGTGAACGCCCCTAAGGTTAACTGAATTAATAAAATTATTGTAATCCAAATGATGGTTTGATGAATGATATTATTTTTTTTGATTGTATTACCATGTTGATATAAAAAATATCCAACTGTCCCTGAAATAATTATTGCACCTAGTCGATGTGCAAAATGAATAATCACCTGATATCTATTAATCATATCAATATTCATATCAAATAGCATAACATTAATATTATTGATCATTTTTTCAGAAAATGTAGGAATCCACATACCTCCCATTGTTGGAAAATCTGGAATTGCCATACCAGAAGCGGTGTGACGCATTAACGCCCCTAAGATCAATTGAAAATAAACCATGCCCATAATAACAAGAGAAAATTTCCTTATTTCTAAAGATTGATCACTATCTATTCTTTGAGAACGTTCATTTGATATACTATAAGCAATGACTATTGTTAAAATAAAAAAGGTTTGTGCTAATACTCCGTGAATTATTGATATTGCTGGAGGAAGAAAAAAGAGAACAGTAATGCCTCCAAAAATACCTTGAACTATTACAAGTAACAAAGATGTGTAAGAAACTTTCTTGACCCATTTTGGCTGATTTGAAAAACCCATGCAAATGGCCTGAATCAATGTAATAAATCCAACGAAAGTAGCAACCATTCTATGGCCATGTTCATAGAAAATCCCGCCAACCATTTCAGATAAAGGAAAAGCAAACATTTGTTTACCATAAGTTGTAGGCCAATCTGGAACTGATAAACCAACTTCATGACTTTTAACCAATGCACCTGCAAATATTAAAAAAAATGTGCAAAACACTGTTGTTTTGGTTAGTCGTTGCAACCAACTAGTTGATGATAAATTCATACTATAAGATTTTAGTAATAGTAATAAAAAACCCCTACAGTTTAATAGGGGTTGATTAAATTATTTTTCCATTTAAAAGTTTTACCATTCATCATCTCCCCAATCATCATCTTCCTCTTCTTCTAAATATTCTAGCTCTTTTTGTAGCCAAGCTGAATACCCTTCGTCATTATGAACTGTCAAAAAACCTTTCATTCGATAATGACCCAGACCACAGAGTTGTGCGCAAGCGATTTCAAAGCCTTTCCCTTCTCTACCGGTACCTATTGTAGTCTTTAGAAATTCCTCTGTTGTCATAGTAGCTTCAAACCAAACAGGTATTTCCATACCTGGAATAGCATCTTGTTTAACTCTTAACTCAGTAAGAGAAAAACTATGGATTACATCTTTAGTTGAAAGGGAGATATTTATGGGTGTATTTACAGGTATGTGGAGTTGATTAACAGTGACTACATCATCTTTTGCAAAATCATCTGAGCGATCTAGTCCAATGGGATTTTCCGCTTCGTCTACTAAATCAACCGAGGAATTTCCAAATACTCCATCAGGGCCAGGGTAATGAATATTCCAGGCAAATTGCTGTCCTACTACCCTAATTTGAACAGCTTCCTTATCTATCGGAACATCATTTACACGGCTTGCCCAAATCGGGAAAGCAAACCCAATAAGTAATGCAACTTCAATTACAGCTACACCTGCTTCCAAATATGATGAATAATGGTTTTTCACTCCACTGTATTCGGCCTTAGCATTTTTAGAAGATCTAAATCGAATAAGGGTATAAATAAAAAAGATTCCCCATCCAACAAATAAAATAAGCATTAGCCAATGTGTAAGTGAAATAACATGGTCGATTGCTGGTCCTTGGGTTGAAGCAGATACTTTTGGGAGCCCTAGCTTTTGAAGTAATTCTAACACCTAAATTTACCTCCTAATTGTATCTTTTTGATTTGGTAATGAATTTGCGTATTTCTTTGCACGGCGACTTAATACATAGATTGAAGATCCGACACCACTTAGAACACCACCAGTTATTCCCAACATCGTAAAAATTGCTTTGTTCATACCTTCCACAGCTGCTGCATCCGAATTCCCATAACAAGTTGCACAAGCAAATGCAATTTCAGGAAAAATAATTACCGCAACAATAATACTACTGAATAAAGTTTTTTTTCTCATGATATAGTTTTGAATTTTTTTAATACTTGAAAACCATAGATTATTAGACCGAATCCAACTAGTAATGAAGCCAAACTGATTGTTAGAGATTGATCTAAACCCCATATGCTAAGCCAAAAACTGATTATAATGGATAGAACAATAAATAGAATATGGAATGATTTTATTGACATTTGATTACATCTGCGTATTATTTAACATTGTGCCTAATGGTAAAAACATGAGTACCATAAACATGGCTACGGTGGCAAGTAAAGTCCAATAGATTGTGACCTTTTCATCAATCAAATGCATGAAATAACATGCGACCAGTGAACCTTTTATGCTTGCAACAATTAATGCAAGTATAATTGCTGGTCCTGTAGCAAGATCTAAGTAAGAGATGCCTACAGTTATCACCGTTAGACAAGCTAACGCAACAAAAACTAGGACATAAGTCTTTATATGATGTTTTACTTCTTCAGGTGTCATACAATGGTCCTCATAATAAGTAGAGCACGGGAAACAAAAATATCCAGACTAGATCTACAAAGTGCCAATATAGTCCAACTATTTCAATACGATTAACAAATCTCTCCGGATCACTTTCCCACATTTTAGCCCCTGGCATCCAAAAGAAAAATATAACAATGATACCTCCAATAACGTGCAAAACATGCAATCCGGTCATTGTAAAATAGATGCCCAAGAAATTATTCGTACTAGGATAAAGATGATGATCAAATTTGGCTGTGTACTCAAAATATTTAACTACTAAAAATGCACAGGCTAGTAATAATGTTAAACCAGCATACAGTTTAAACTTACTAAAATCATTTAATTTTAAAGATGCCCAGCTCATAACCATAGTTACTGAAGAACTAATTAAAAACATGGTATTTAGAGTAGCAAGTGGAACATTCAAAATATCTGCACCAACTGGCCATGTATCGACCCCAGTTCTTAAAAAGACATAGGCAGAAAATAACCCTCCAAATAACATAACCTCTGATGCTAAAAATAACCAAACACCAAGTTTGCCATTATATAAACCTGTATCAGGCCGATTTTTTACGGTAAATGGAATATCCATTAATTTTAACCCTTCTCACTTTGTGGTGTGAAATCTTCTTTCGCATCAGGAACACTATACTCATAGGGGCCTCGATAAACAGTTGGAACTTTTTCAAAGTTACCATGGTCCAATGGAGGTGAAGTTGTATCTGTCCAATCCAGTGTGGTCGCACCCCAAGGATTAACCTCACCTGTTTTCTTACCCTTAAGACTTATAATCATATTTACAATAAAGAACAACTGCGCTAGACCCAATAACCATGCCGATACTGACATCACCTCATTAAGATATAAAACGTCAGCTGCATGAGCATAGATTTCTCCACCATCCCATAAGCGACGAGACACCCCAGCTAAGCCTTGAATGAACATCGGCATAAAAACACCATTCATAAATATAAATGAGAAAAAGAAGTGCAATTTGCCTAATGCTTCATTAGTTCGCTTACCTGTCATTTTTGGGAACCAATAGTATATTCCAGCAAATAGAGCAAATATAGTTCCAGGTGCAACTACATAATGGAAGTGACCAATAACATAATAAGTATCGTGGAGGTGAATATCAGATGCTGCTAAACCTAGTGGCAATCCAGTTAAACCACCAATGCCAAACATGGGCAAAAATCCTAAAGCAAATAACATAGGTGTATTAAACCTGATTGATCCACCCCATAATGAAAGTAATAGTGCTGTTAGAATAACGACAGACGGAATAGAAATAATCATGGTTGTTGTTTGAAAAAATGCACCAATACTTGTTCCCATTCCAGTAAGATACATATGATGTGCCCAAACAATAAAAGACATAAAGCCTAAAAAGATCATCGCATATACCAATGATTTATAACCCTGAATAGGTTTGCGAGTGTTATTAGCAATAACTTCAGTAACAATACCAAAAGCAGGTAAAATTAGCACATAAACTTCAGGGTGCGCTAAAAACCAAAATAAATGCTGCCATAATAATGGGCTCCCGCCTCCAGCATTCGTCAAAACTTCACCTGAAACTACCAATCCACTTGGCATAAAAAAGCTTGTACCGGCTAATCTATCCATTAACTGTAATACTCCTGCAGCTTCAAGTGGTGGGAATGCAAGTAACAAAAGAAAAGCGGTTATGAACTGAGTCCAAACAAAAATAGGGAGTTTCATCCAGGTCATTCCTTCCGTGCGAAGTTGAATAACCGTTGCTAAAATATTAATCGAACCTAATAAGGAAGAAGTAATTAACATCACCATTCCAAATAGCCAAACGGTTTGACCAGTTGTTGCAATATCTGCTAATGGCGGATAAGAAGTCCACCCTGAATTTGCTGCACCACCAGGTACAAAAAATCCAATAGCCATAATTACAGATCCCAAAAAATACATCCAATAGGATGTAGCATTTAATTTTGGAAAGGCCATATCGATGGCACCTATTTGTAGTGGAACAAAATAGTTACCAAAGGCGCCAAATGCTAACGGGACTACACCCAAAAAGATCATTATAGTTCCATGCATAACACCTAATGAATTATACATCTCAGAAGGTAAAATTCCACCATCCCCTAATATTCCACCAACAAATGGTACTGGACTTTCAGGATACGCCAATTGATAGCGCATTATCATCATTAGCCCAAACCCAAACAATAACCATACTAAAGATGTAATGCCATATTGGATACCAATGATCTTGTGATCAGTAGAAAAAACATACTTTGTCCAAAAACTTTGCTTATGATGATCAGAGCTCATTAAGTATTCCTAATTTTTCTAAAATGAAAATTTGTTTTATTTTATTACTATATGAATTGAGTGCTAAAAAAAGCATTGGAATATAATTCCTCATTAATATGATGACAAAATATTTCATTTACTTTTACGATTCATTTTCTCCCGCTTAACAATTACTCTATCAGTTAAGTGTTTTAGAGATTCATTTTCTAGCATATGTCTCATTTTTTCTTTAATAGGTTTCCATTGGTCGTGTAGAGGGCACGGAATTTCATCAGAACATAAACTCAAACCAATTACACATTTTGGATTTACATGAAGAGGACCATCAATACAAACAACAATATCATTTATATAAATTTTTTCAGGAGACTTAGCCAACTTAACTCCTCCAGTTCTCCCTCTAGTCGCATGAACCAATCTATGTTTAACTAAAGATTGCATAATCTTAGATAGAAATTGTGATGGAATTTCATATGAACTTGCAATCTTATGGATCATAGTTGGAGAATCTGATTTTTTTTCAGTTAAATAAATCATAGCCTGTATGGCGTACTCTGCGGATTTAGAATATAACATGGGCCTTGAGATTACCATCGATTACACCATTAAATCAAAATAATTTTGAATATTAATATCCTCTTTTCTTAATAACATTAAACATCCGGTTATATATTCACTTTTCCTTCCAAGTCATCATATGATAATTCAATCTTTTCTATTTTATTATTTTCAATATCATATACATTATATCTTTTTAGTTCCTTGCCATATGTATGAATACTAACTGAATATGTACTACTAGGATTCCCTACCATATGGATATCATTATCTGGAGGTAAAACAAAAGTTGTTTGTCCTTCTATTGCAGAAATTGACCCGCATTCAACAATAGATTTATTGTTGGGTTGTGATAAATTCTTAACCCACTTGAAGTTTGTTACAGATAAAGAGCCTTTTAAAACACCTACCACCCCCCAGGTTCCGTGATCATGAATAGGGGTTGAGGCACCAGGTGCCCAAACAACTGCAATTACTATAAAACCATGATCTGGGTCAGAATATAATCGATACCTTTTATAATCTAGTTTATATGGCTTAATAAAAATATTCTCTGAAAGTAATAAATTTGAGTTTATGAGTGTTCTTAACGAAATTTCAGCTAATTTAACAATAGCATTTTCACTTATATCAAAATTTATCATTCTCTTTATTCTATCAATATGTTCATTTACAAGACGAAAAAAATCATCATTCCCAATTGAATGAATAATAGAGTCTTTTTGTTTTACTTGATCCGGAAAATATTGATCAGTTGATTGGGTTTTATTTAGCATAATTTTTCTCCTTAATTATGATTTTTCTTTTTTAAGAAATTCATTTAAAAACCTTCCTGCTTCTGGATAAAAATCACCATCAACATATGTTGATAAATTTTCAGAAAATATTTTAGTCCATTCCAAAAAATGATCTTTTTGGAAATCAAAAATTGCTTTTTCGCAAACCTCTTTTTCATCTTTTAAACCTTTTTCAATTGCCAGTAACTCCTTTAGCAGTATGAAGGATAAGAATTCGGCTTGAGTAGCAATATGATCTGCCCTTTCAATAGATTCAACTTCCATTGCAAAGGCTCTATAGAAGGCATTTAAATCAGCCAATTTCTGTGTCCGAAAGAAAACGTCTGAATTTTTTAAGTGCTCTAACGCATAAGGTGCCGTTTGTTTCGATAAAGTGTGTCCAAATACACCTATAAATTCGCCGCTAATCCTTTCCATGTTTGATTTATCCAGTTTAATCAGAAGTTTTTGGAATGAATTAGATAATTTAGTTTTCTTCAAGCTCTCATCCTCATCTAGTTGAAAGCAAGCATCCAAAACGCCCCCCTGAATTATCGGTGTCAATAACATGCTAAACTTTTCACAGTCAGGATCTGAAAAGAGGGAGGACACAGCACCATAAATGGTTGATCTAGCTGCTATAGTTTTTTCTGATGTATGATTAGTTTCCATAATCAAATTGAATTAAAATGGTTATTGGGCCTTTCATACATGGGCTCTTCTACTGTAGTTCGAACACATTCGTTCCCTTTCTCATTATAACCAATCACTGTATCATTATAAATATTCAATGAGGTTTGGGAGCCGTCAGCTAAGGTCACAATTTTTTCATAAATCTTTGGACCTTTTTTAATTTTATATTTGTAAATCACTTCTCGTTGAGCTCTGAACAATTGTAATATTGCCATTAATTCTCGTGACGGTGCTGTATACCTGTCAATCGCTTGTTCTACACCTGGACCAAACATTTGGGTTAAATAAGATCTTGGCGCCCACCTTGGAGGGATGTAAAATATATTTGGCTCAGTTCCAAACTGGGGATATATGGGCAGTGCCACTTTTTCTTTTTGTACCATCCAATACAGTGGATTTTCTTCATCCTTATTCCATAATCCATCCCTATTCATTTTCACTAAACCCTGCATACGAATTTTCCCTACACAAGAAGACATGCAGCGTGTTTCAACTGGTACCCCATCAGGGGTAATATCATTGTCCTGACCTTCTAAACGGGGATAACAAGCAATACATTTTTCTGAAATTTTTGTCTGACCATTATACATGGCTTTTTTATAAGGACAAGCTTCTACGCATTTTCGATAACCACGGCAACGTTCCTGATCGATAAGCACTACCCCATCTTCATCTCGCTTGTAGATAGCTTTTCGTGGACAAGCAGCTAAACAAGCAGGATAACTACAGTGATTACAAAGTCTTTGGAGATAGAAAAAATAACTTTTATGCTCTGGTAACCTGACTGGTTCATCGATATAACCTTGGCTATCTTTTTTTGTAGTATTTGGCGGTGAAATATCTTCACCAATATTGGGTTTAAGCCATTCTTTATCATCGGGTAAATAACCCAACACTCTAGATTGACCATTTTTGGTTTTCTCTTTTTCCGATGCCTCAAAAATCGTCATTCCATCATATGTTCCATCATTATTCCAAGTCATCATTCTATCTTGCCGGTAATGAGCATCTTTAAGCAGGTTCAATAGTTTGATATCCCAAAACTGCGGGTATCCACCATATGGTTTGGTTTCCACATTATTCCACCACATTAGTTCCTGTCCCTTTGAATAGGTCCATGTACTTTTGCAGGCCATTGTACACGTCTGGCAACCAATGCAACGATTGATATTGAATACAGCTGCAAACTGCCGTTCAGGAAATTTTCCTTCGTATGGATATTTCATTTCCCGGTTTATTTGCCAATTATATACTTTTGCCATTTAGGATCCTTGGATGTTTATTATTTGTATATTTGCATATACCTGATCGATAATTTTCTCTATCTCAGGCATGCCTAATTGAACATAAGCCATGTGCAAACCTCCATAAAGAGGGTTCGTAAATAATTTTAATAATTCATCTTGTGATACTCCCATGTCCCTAAACTCTTCAGCCATCACCTGTGCTTGCAATGAAATATTTCCACCCGGTATTTCTATTGGCTTTATTTCAAAGGGATCTTCTTTATCAAAATCTTTTACCATTCATCTTCTCCAATTGATGTTAGGTTTCCTGCCAAATAATCTTTCATTAACTCATTCTCATTGGATGGAGTAAATCCAGTTTTAACAACATCAATTTTTCCTTTTCCTTTCAAGCCTCCCTTTTCAGCAAAAGTAATTTTAACCAACGTTTCTTTAGGGACTGTGTTTATGGCATGATTGTCCGCCTCATACCCAAATAAAAATCCCATTTTTGCTTTGGCTTTATGAAAAAGGCTATCTAACTGCTGCATAGGCATCTGCCATCCATAGGTCAATGATTGGTGCGAACCATAGCGATAACTTGCTTGATATCCTGTATCCTTAGATTGTGCTCTACCATCTGATCGAGATTCATGAGCTAAAACAGATTTTTCTGTCGCCATACAAGCTCCGTGCTTGATCATTATTACATGATAAGGATAGGAGGGGTTATAACGACAACGTAATTTTAAACGTGCAACCTTATAGAATGGATCATTCATATCAAAATTTCTATAAGGACGATTTTGAGGATCCGCATCCACATACACATAATCACCATCTTCAATACCTAAATCTTTGGCAGCTTCTGAATTCATATACATGGTATGGTCACCAACACCTGGCGCCCGTTTATCATTACGGTAGGGATCACCAAATGGATTAGACCAAATAAAATGCCAATCAACTGTTTGCCAGCTTGAATGAGTAGCATGACGAGTTTTAGGAGTAAGGCAATAAAAAGAGAAGCCATTTTCCCATAGAAAATTTTTTGTTTTTTTCACTTTTTTCCATGGAAGCTTGACGTTTCTAACTTGTCGATCTTCTGCAGATGTAGCATCGAGTGAAATTCCATAATCTTCGGGTCTTATAAGAGGATTATTTGATACAATTACATTAGGTAAATACGGGGTTGCCTCTGGTCCTTCGCGGTGAACGATAAAATTCTCTCCATATTCAATTACCTCTGGTTCGTCATTGTAAGTTTGCAATCTTCCTGTTGGCGTAAAAAATGGAGTGTTATCCTTAATCTGCTCATAGAAGGGAATTCGAGGATAAGTGCGGAATAATACAAGTGCTGATCCAGGTTCACCATATTTACCATCCATGATATCTTTTGTAGTATAACCATGTGTCGTATTACTACCATCTAATAACCGATCAATATAGACTTCTGTTTTGCCTTCTAATACAAATTTCCAGTACGCTTCAAATCGTTTATCTTTGAGTATCTCCCCCAATTGTTTTGCAACACTAGCCCATATAGTAACATCATCCTTTGAATCAAAAACGGGTTTTAGGCCACCATTCCATATTTGTAAAAAAGGATTCGAGCAAGATGCCGTTAATTCATAAGTCTGTTGCTCTGCCCAGCTATTTGCTGGTAAAACGATATCAGCATATTCGCACGTTGCTGTCATTTCAATATCCTGACTAATGATCATTTCAATTCCAGGATTGGTGTTTTTAACCATTTCATAGTGGTATTTAGCATTGTTCAATAAGTTAACATTGTTATGCCATATTGCTTTTGTGGGTGTTGGCATATGGGTCTTGCCGGTAAACGATTTTTTCCCCGATAAAGGTGTATCAACTAGCAATGGGAAATCTCCCACATTCCAATATGATGGTTCCTCACCTCGTGCAAACCCTTTAATTTTTAAATCTTTTGCTTTAGCTTTCGGGTCCAAATTAGGTTCAAAGGGATCTTCTGCTACCCACCCCTTAAATCCGGGGCCCACTTCATCTGAGCCTTGAAAAAGTCCCGCCTTATAATTGCCAGCCCAAGTTTGACATCCGGCTCCTCGTTTACCAATGTTTCCAGTAAGAATTACTGGCAGATAACATGCACGATTATTTTCTACTGCATGAAACCAATGGTTCAATCCTTCACCTATATGAATTGCCGCTGGCTTTATCGTTGAAAGGTCTCTAGCTAGCTGCTGAATTAATTCTTTATTAGAATGGGTTATTTCTACCACCGTATCCAAGTCATAATCTTTAAGGTGGATATTTTTGTAAGCCCAGAAAATTGTGCATACTGCTATTGAGTTTCCATTTTTATCTTTAATTGTCCCATTCCAATCCAATGCAGGATCAATTTTCTTTCGTTTCAAAACTTCACCTATATCTTCACGTGTAATAGATTGAACAGACTTTGATTTTTTGTCAAAAACTGTAAAATCACCAATTTTTTCATATTGTTCTTTTTTCATCCCATGGACTGTGAAACTAGGCCCATTTTTTGATAATCGGTTTTTGTAACCCTCGATAAAATCTTCAGGCTTTAACCGTTTTAGGGTATCCTTTCTTATCAAAAGTGGAAAGTCAGAAAATTCTTTAAGGAACTTTTTATCGTGCCAATTGTTATCCATAATGATTTTAGAAATTCCTAGTAGCAGAGCTGTATCAGTGTTGGGGCGGATAGTTAACCAATAATCTGCTTTAGATGAAGAAGGCCCATACTCTGGAGAAATATTTACTAATTTCCCCCCTCTCTCCATGATTTCAGCAGCAAAATGATTGTCCGCTCGCTTGTTTTCAACAAGATTTTTTCCAATGGAAACAAGTAATTTGCTATAACGCATTTCATTCATATCGACATCCGATGCTTGAAGTCCATGAACGAAAGGAAATCCAGGAGCCTGATCCCCATGCCACGTATAGTTAGACCAATTCCTGCCCGCTTTAGCTTCTTTTTTATCTACACCCCTTACATGTTGATCCACTAATGCTAATGTATTACTGAATCTATAGGCACCATATTTTCCAATAACACCCAAAAGGCCCATACCTCCCCGCAGCTTAATTGTTCGAGTACCAGCTCCTTCCCAATGAGTAAGCATTTCTTCAGGATATCCTTGATCTAATAAGCGTTTTTTACCAATATCACCACTATAAGTTTTAGAAATATTGATGAGCCCATTAGCGATGTAATTTTCAATTTTATCCCAAGAAATCTTGATTAGAGTATCTTTTCCTCTCGAATTAAATTTATACTTTTCTCGATTGGTTGGAGTAAGATAAGGGAAACCATCATCTGCCCACTTCTTCCATCCTTTTCTAACCAACGGGTATTTCAACCGATAGCTCCCGTAAATACGTCGATGGAATGTAAATCCGTTCGAACAACCTCGTGGATTCCAAGCATGAGTGCACTGGTTACCGTAGAGATCTTTAATTTTATGTGAATCATAATTTTGCTCTGTCCGAATCATAACCCCATTACGACTAAAACCACGCATACGGCACTCATGAGTGCAGTTTGGAGAACAAATAAAAGTGAAACTTTCATCAGATTTATATTGGTTGCGGTAAATCTTTTCCCATCCTCTATTTGGATAATGAGACAGAGGATTATCAATCCCATCGATTCCTTTGAGATAATACATACTACCGGGCATTGACCATAAAAGACATGCACTTCCTAATCCAGTGGTTCCCACCTTTAAAAAATCTCTGCGACTAATTCTGGATTTTTGTTTCTTACCACTGATATTATTGTCTACTAAATGATTTTCTTTCATACTAATCCTTTAAATCTAATTGATACCACGTTGAAACCATTTTCTGACCGTTTCGATCCTTTTCGTCGCCATTCCAAATGGCAAAGGCAATAGGAAAAGATTGGCCTATTGAAAAATCGACTTTTTGTTTAGAATCAGATTGTAATTTTCTAACAAATACAACCTGCCACTTTTCTCCGTCCCAAATCCCGCTCCCCATAACTGTTTGTTCATTTCCCGGTAAAGATTTTACCGTTTGAGGCCCTACTGCCACGACATTTTCGATTGGTGATTCTTTAGTATCCGCTGAATTAATATTATTAGCATCCCGACCCGCTTGATATGCATTGTCATTCATCAATTGAGGATAAGTTGTTACGTTAGAATCACTAACTCGATTAGGATAAGCACGCAAAATATCAGAATAAACATTCTTTTTACTTTGCCATTCAGCTTTCCAAAACCATATATCTGTGGGGTGTTCTTTTGACCCCATCCCATGAAACCCCTCACTCCCATCAATTGAAAATTGCATAGCTGCACCATCTTGAAAGTCTTGAACTCGGTATAAACCTTGATTCTGAGATTCATCCTTCCATTCCATTTTTGCAGCAATATATTTTGAATTGTATAATACCTTCACATTTATCATTTGATAATTAACCTTGCTACTTTGCCACAATCGTGAAATGGGGATTAAGTGTGAGGCTCCGCTTGACCACAAATTATTATTTACATCTAAGAATTGTTTAGGTTGAATAAATCTCTTTGTTTTTGTTGCAGTTATTCTCCCATTATGTAACTGATCATCGAATTTATCGATCTTGTTACTTTCTAAACTTTTTACATAATGGACTAAAGCCCAAGCTAACTTATTTCCTTCATCCTTGGGACGCCCCAATAAATCAGATAGATTACCATATGAAGGCATTGGGGTTCCATCGATACCCGACATAAATCGTAAATATAGATCTCGCTTTGTGGCTCCGCCTACATACACTCCAGTAGTAAAGTCTTTTGGAACGATGGGGTACCCCCTGGAATCAGTTAATTTGTTAGATGAAGGTCCATCACCTTTACCACTTTCACCGTGACACATGTTGCAGCCCGTTTCATTATAAATTAATTTTCCTAAATCAATTAATTCTTGCGTAGGAGCCAGGTCAGACGGGATAGGTATTTGTTTTACATTTTGATTATTGAGTGAACTGAATTTTTTTACGAAATCAACTAATGACTTTATTTCATTATCTTTTAGAAAATTGAATGCAGGCATAGCTGTTCCAGGCATTCCTTTATTAATAGTATTGAATAAGTCTTGATTGGTAGGTGGATTCCCGGGTAAGGTTGACTTTATTTTATATTTTCCTGTCGTAAAATCTCTTGGCTTTGGATAAACTAAATATGCTAGTTCCCCATCCCCATCACCGCTGACACCATGACAGGAAGCACAATATAAGTTGTATAAAGTTTCACCTGATTTATTTTTTTCCACAGGTACAAATGCAGAAAAAATGATCAATAATAAAAATAGTGGAATTAAAATAAAAGCTTGATGCCATTTATTATTCACAATTAGTTCCTTTAATAAATGAATCTGGATTGTGTAGCCCCACTATCTTTGCAATTATTTTATAATCATATCGATGCATGAAGGGTGGGCAAGTATGGTAATTATAATCTATTATTACCATGGCTACTATGGAGTCACCTAGGAAGGTATTGTAGCACCCTTCATGCATCAAGAATGATATCATTTTAAAAAAAATTCTATCTTTTAGACTATCTGATAATTATGATTTTACTTGCAATTGCAATCAGAGCAATCACAATTACAGTCATCACAGTTACAGTCTTTACAATCACAGTCACAGTCACAATCTTTACAAAACAACATATGCGCCTCTTAATTTATTAGGATAATTATATCCGAATATATTATAATAATTTATACAATACAAGTATTTAGGATGCTATTATCTTCTTTTATATAATTTTATTTCAATTGTATCTTTTAATGAAACTTTTAATGTAAAAAACTAAGTTTATTGTGATAAAGCGATATAAGAGATTAAGTTTGACGACTTTATTTCAATAAAACTATTAAATCTCAGGAGTATAATAATGCGTAAAGCAATTAATTATTTTCTTTTATCAACTATGGCAGCTAGTGCGATCTTTGCGGGGGAAGTAAAAGGATATGTAAAATATGTTGGAAAACCGCCAAAAGCTAAGCGGCTCCGAATGGATGCAGATCCAGTTTGTGCAGCCTCACATAAAGAAGCCGCAAAAGCAGAATCTTTTATCGTTGATGCTGATGGCAATCTGGCCAATGTCATCGTCTATTTAGAAGGAGTTTCTTACAGCGGTAAAGCACCAACTAAACCAGCTACGTTAGATCAAGCTGGTTGCGTCTACTCACCCCATGTGGTTGGTTTACAAGCTGGGCAACCACTTAAAATTCTAAACAACGATGCAACCATGCACAATATTCATGGACTACCTAAGGTTAACCGTGAATTCAACTTTGGTATGCCTAAATCATTAAAAGAAAAAACAGTTACTTTTAATAAAGCAGAAAGTGTATTTGTTGTTAAATGTGATGTGCACCCTTGGATGAAAAGTTACGCGCAGGTTTTCGATCATCCTTACTTTGCAGTAACTGGTTCAGATGGATCATTCAGTATTAAAGATGTTCCCGATGGAACATATAAAGCAGTCGCTTGGCAGGAGAAATTTAATAAAAGAACATTATCTCAAAATGTTACAGTAAAAGGTGGTAAGGCTACCCTAAATTTTACTTTTGAGCGGCCCAAAAAGAAGTAAGATAAACTTCAATAAAATATAATAAAAAAGCCCTACCAAAATAACTTGGTAGGGCTTTTTTATTATATCAAAAGTTATAAGTTATTCCCATTCATCGTCACCCCAATCATCTTCTTCTTCGATAATAAAGCCATATCCATTTGTATTGATATGCCTTCTTACTATGGATGATACATCTACTTTTCCATTCATTCCCCAAATCCAATCAATAAGTGCTGTATAAAGCATTGTACTATCAGTGCTAATTCTTGCTACATCTTTTCCCCAAACCTCTGCTACTGAATTAGTTGGTTCCTCTGTAGGAATATATGGCGCAGGCATTTTAGTACCAGGCATTACGTCTTGCGGATTTGAGAAGAATTCTTGTAACCAGTCGGTTCTTAGTCGATCTTTACTCAATACTAAATTAGGCGCCCAAGTCAGTGCCGTTTGCTTTGGCTTTTCATCACCATAAAAATGACAATTATTGCACGCCCCCATTTCAGCAATTCTTTCTCCGGCCTTATAGGAAGAAGATTTTAATTTGAAGTCATGTGGATTTTCATATGCCAGATTTAAATCATCTTTATGTTGAAAATATGAAATCAAATTATTCCATTCTTTATCGGTAAAATTGAAACTAGGCATTCTCACTTGCAAATGTGGCCGCACCATTGAAATATTTTTAAACCAGTTCAATAACCACTGAGGCTGAGTTTTGCGACCTTGAGTATCAAGGAGAGGAGGACTAAAGCTTTGAACTAAACTCCGGTCTTCAGCATTGGTCGCATCTGCCACTTCCCTTAGCCAATCTTCAGTAGAAGCCCAAATTGCGCCACCATCTCCATCCAGTTTATGACAACCTAAACAATTATTCGTATGTAGAAACTGTTCGCCCTTACTAACTGCTAAAAATTTTGGTGAGCGTTCTGGTAATTTTGATTTTGGGATTTCATCGTTTACTAATCCCATAATAAGTGTAACTAAAGAGGTGATTTCCTTGTCATTTAAACCGTAATGAGGCATCCGAGACCTCTCTAAGGGGCTCAAGCTTTTCATCGCAGTACTTCCATCCTCTTGAGGAATTAAATCAAACATCTCAGGCTTATTAATTTTATTATAAAACCAATCCCACTTTGTATGGTCAATTTTTTCATGCCATAATCCAAAATCTAGTTTTGAGATTAGCTTACTTCCTTCGTGATTTAATGCAATACCTATTGGTTTTTTATTTTCGAATCCAGAAATATTATGGCACGAATAACAGCCATAATGACCAATAAGTTTTTCACCTGAATAAACCAGCTTGTCCTTTGTATTCATTCCTTTTAATTCATTTTGTACTTGATTAAACGTATATATTTGCGATAAAAAGTCAGAAGTAATCTGATCTAAAATAGCATTATCCGGGTTCGGCACAGAAATATCATCAAATGTTGAATTCTTATCTTGAATTAAATATGCAGCAATATCAGCAGCTTCTCTATCTGACAATCTTAGATTTGGCATTTTGGTGTCAGGGTGATAGCTGTAAGGATCTTTTAGCCAATTGAATAACCATTTTTTTGTGGTTTTGGAACCAAGTCCCACTAAGTTAGGTCCTTGCTCCGTTCTCAATTGTTGAATCGTGGAATTATAATTTGGATCTTCAATTGGTTGAATTTGGTGGCACCCCATACATCCATAGGATGATGCTAGTAAACGACCATTCTCCGGATCCCCTTTGAAGGGTGTATTCTTTTGTTTGTATTTATTAGAATTCTCAAATAAATACTCAGTTATAGCTAGCACTTCTTGCTCTGATCTCAATAAGTCATCAGGCGAACTATTATTTCCCTTCTTAAAAAAGTGTGGCATCCAGGTACTTTTTCTAAAATTTCTTGGCTCAAGAATCCATCTATATGACCATTCTCGAGTTGTTTTAGATGCCATTTGGTAAAGACTTGGGCCAGGCTTTGGAGCTTCCTCCCATCGATTCATTTCATGACATGAATAACAACCAGCTTTTTCAAAGGTAGCCATACCAAGACTTAGAGTTTCGGCGCCTTTAATAGGCATATTATCACTATGGCACTTATAACACCCTGCTTCAGTATATTGCAACGGAAGCATCTTATTTTCCCAATGATGCAGCGCTTCCCATCCATACTTCTCTTCCCATTCATGGGCCTGTTCATCATTTTGCGGCATGTGAACTGACGAGATAAAATCCGTACCACGACCGCGCCCACCATGGCATGAAGTACAACCATATAAACTCATTGGATGTTTAGAAGACTCACCAACAAACTCATCAAGCCTTGGGTGGGTCGTATACGGCTGAGGTTGATCCTCAAAGCCTTTTTTATCGATACCCATGTGACATGTCATGCACCTATCAACTTTGGGCATACCCATATATACTAGATCTTCTTCCAAGTCATTAACAACTACCTGCTTGACTTCGTAATATGGATCTATAAAATCAAGGACTGGTACATCTCTAACAATATTAGCTACTCTATTAGAAAATGACATTTCTTCAGGATCTATTTTTACTAATTTTCTTTCAAGTAAATTCTTACTTCTTGCAATCATTCCCATTGCATCATTGGAAGTCTTTAATGATTTACGAATTAATTTAAGTTTTTCATTTATAGAATTAAGCTTTGTACCAACCTCTTCTGCTTCAATCTTACTAGCTTCAGTTAAAGCAAATAATTTTTCGTAAAGTTTTTTCGAAGATTTTAAATCACCATGACCATGGAGTGCCTGCTCGTAATCATATTTTGCAACATCATAGTCTGCCTTTGCAAATTGATAAACTTGATTCTTTGCATATAATTCAGCATCAAGAACTGCGATATCGCTCTCATGTTGCTCAATTTCATTTTGATGTATTTTAATTTCTTCTTGAGCCTTCTCAAAATCGAGCTTTAAAGACGCATAAACTTCATTTTCATCTAAAGCTTGCTGAGCTGATTGTATATCAGCTCTAGTCTTATCAATTTCTATTTCTCTAAATCCAATTTGATATTTTTTCCAGGGGCGATTAAAATCATTCGCAAAGGTTAATAGCCAAATCAAAGTAAATAAAATACTTGAAATGGCGAACCATTTGTTAAGCTTGAGTATGTTATAATATCTTTCCTGTTGATTAATCATCTAAACAATTTTATATCAAAAGTTGAAAAAATATTCAGGAATCGAGATTATATATTTCAAATTAAACATCCATCTCAAATACATTTTTATGGGAAGAGAAAGAGCAAATAGCATCAAGACAATGAAAACAGCATATCGAGATGGACCTAATCTTGCATAAATATCTTTTAACCAGAATTTAGCCAGCAATGGTGGCAACACTAGAAAGTAGCCCAATACAGAAATGATCCCCCATATTTCCCTTAGTAAAATGCTGTCAGGCAAACCGCTACTCAGCCACTTAACGTAAATAAACTCTGATAGGTTTACATTAGTAAGAGCTTCAATCTTGTGACTATCCCAGTATTCAAATGGACCGAAAAAGTTCCAATTAGGACCACGTAAAAATGTTCCAATTACAATGAGTAAAACCCACAAAACAAGCCATCCAAACATAAATATTGAAATCGACAACTTCCTGTCTTTATAACTATAGTAACCGGAACCTTCTGGATTATTATCTATATAAGGGATCGCCATTAACCCTACAATAATTAAACTTGGAAGAACAACTCCAGCCATCCATGGATCAAAGTATACTAACATTTCTTGAAGTCCTAAAAAATACCAAGGAGCTTTTGCAGGGTTAGGAGATTCAGATGGATTAGCAGGCTCTTCAATGGGCGCAGCTAGCCCAATTGACCAAATCAACATAAATGTGGAAAGCAGAATAAGCGATATTAATTCAACATATACTAGATCTGGCCACACTAAAACCTTGTTATTTGGAGCCTCATAATGTTCGTCAACAGGAAGCCCTTTATCCTTCAATTCATCATTATTATAGGCCTGATGCATTGATAGCCAAGTAAAGAAGAAAACTAAAAATATTAGTCCTGAGATAGGAACGTTATCAGGTTTTAATACAATAGATCTAAAATCAGAGTCCGTCATTCCAAAGACAAAAAAAGCGACCAATATTAATGTTATAATTAATAGAGATTTTTTACCCCATAATCCATCAAACTTTAATTTACGATGCCATTTGTCAAACCAATCATTTGGAGGAAATAAAAAGAAAAATATTATAAATGTGAACGTGACAAGAATCGTGGGCTTTGCCAGAACATCAATTATATGTTTGAATCCTTCCATAGCTAAACCGGAGTTGAGATTCCACCATCCTTTCTAATTCTCCAAAAATGTACTGCCATAAAAATCATAATGATAAAAGGAAGCCCAATGCAATGAAGAACATAAAATCTCAAAAGGGTAGCTTCACCCAAGAACCTTCCTCCAATCAGTGCAAATCGAACATCACTTGCAACAGTTACAAAATTGATATCCCCTATAGCTAAAAGTGCCGCACCTGGCCCCTCACTTCCCAAAAATGGAGTTGCCCGAGCCATATTCGAGCCTACTGCAATTGCCCAAATAGCTAACTGATCCCAAGGTAATAAATATCCTGTAAAGCTCAATAAAAGAGTTAATAGCAACAATATGACCCCAATAGCCCAATTAAATTCTCTAGGCGGCTTGTAAGAACCAGTCATAAATACGCGAAACATATGAAGCCAAACTGTAATAACCATAGCATGAGCACCCCAACGATGAATTTCACGCATAATACCAAATGGAACTTGTTCAGCTAAATCAATAATATCTGTATAAGCATATTCAATTGTAGGTCGGTAATAAAACATCAATAGAATACCAGAGATGGTTAATATCAAAAAAATGAAAAATGAGAGACCACCCATACACCATGTAAACTTTAATTTTACCGCGTGCTTAGGCAATCGAACTGGGTGTAAGTGCAAAAATACAGAGTTTAAAACCACCATCATTCTTTGTCTACGCGATTTTGGAGTTCCTCCACCTCGGAAAATTGAAGTCCAAATCTGACCTTCAGCTAATCTTTGTAATAATCCTTTTTTCTCAGACATATGAATCTCTTAAACTTTTAAGAAGGCCTCTGGATCGCTCCATTGTCCTTTCTCTTGTTGATATTTCTTTGTTTTATCAATAACAATTTGTCCATCATCAGCTAGTATAATTCTAAATCTCTCTAATGGTCTTGGAGCTGGACCCTCAAAATTTATTCCTGTTTTGCGAAAGCCACTTCCATGGCAAGGGCACTTAAATTTTTGTTCAGCATTAAGCCAATTAGGAGTACAACCTAAGTGAGTACATACTGTAGATAATGCATAAATACCTTCGTCATTTCTCACAATCCATGTGCCAAATTTAGCTTTCCAACGAAGGTCAACTTGTCCTGCTTGATAATCATCTGGAAAACCTGCTCGAAATGTCTGAACTGGCTCAAATAAAACATTTGGGAAGAAAAATCTTAACATCATAGTAAAAAACCCACCCGTCGCAGCAACAAAGGCTATCCATCCAATAGACAGCCAAGAAAAAAAAGATCTTCTTGTTACTTCAGAATTAGAATCAGCGTTATCTAAGGCTGCAGGTGGGGGCGCAGATGGAGATAAGGTTGCGGTTTTTTTATCTGTTTTATCGGGCATGTGGTACTTTAATTAAAATTTTTCAAGTGCGTTGCGTGCAGCTTCTCTAACCTTCATGTTTGAATCAGTATTTTTTAATTTTTCCAATGATGCTTTAAAATCAGAATCTTTTATTAGATGGACAACATTTATAACAACCATCAAGACTTGGATCTGTTCTATTTCATCAATATTAGCAAAGGAATCTAAATATTTTCTATCCAATAGGTCTAATAAAACTCTCTTGCCTAAACTATTATTTTGCTTGGCTAATGCAATTGCTGCATCCCACTTTACATTAGGTTCTGTATCCCCAAGCATTTCAATTAAAAAAGGAATTGACGTTTGCTCCCCAATTTTACCTAAAGCGATAACAGCTTGTAAACGCATTTGCGGTTCTTGATGATCAAGCAACTTAATTAATCCTTCAACTGCACGATCGTCTTGAATATTTCCAAGAGCGTATGCACATGCTTTCATAACTTCTATATCGGATTGATTTAGAGCTGTTAGAAGTGGATCTACAAATCTAGCATCTCCTGTTGCTCCCATTGCAATGGCTAAATACTGTCTAATACGAATGTCACGATCATTTGCAGCATAATTGAAGGTAGAAATCATCTCTGCGACAAAACGATCATCCTTTGGAACCATTTCTGGATTTGATAAAATTTTTGATAGTTCAAAAGCACCTTGCCACTTTTTAGTGCTGCCTCCAATTTTAACATCTTCAAGATAGTCAAGAGCCGTATTAGGCTCAGCAGTAATAATTCGGGCTACTAAAAAAATTATTACAGAAAAAATAGCAATAATAAAGGGGACAACAAAAAAACTGTGAATTACTACGCTAATAGCAGATTTTTTGTCAGTTGTAGGTTTATCTTCCAATATGATTCAATTGTTTTGTGCCGCGGAAAGGACTCGAACCTTCACGCCTATTGGCACTGGTTCCTAAGACCAGCGTGTCTACCAATTCCACCACCGCGGCTATATTCTTTTAAAACTATTTAATTAAGATCATGAAATTACAATTTCAACATATCTTATTGAAATAAATAAAGTGAAATATTATTGATCAAGCGCTTTCGATAAATCTGATTTGAGATCCTCAAAGTTTTCAATCCCAATTGAAAGTCGAATTAATGTTTCTGTAATTCCCATTTCTAATTTAGCATCATCTGGAACAGCTGCATGTGTCATATTATATGGTACGCAAACGAGGCTCTCTACACCTCCCAAGCTTTCTGCAAGAGTAAAAACTTCTAATTTACTTAAAAAATGATCCCTCGCCTCTTTAGCATCTAAATCTATAGAAATCATATTACCATAGATTATATCACCCTTTGGAGTGCGTTGTTGCTTTTTTGCAATTTCATGTTGAGGGTGACTTTTCAAGCCTGGGTAAATTACACGACCAATATTTTTTTGTTCATTTAACCACTTTGCAAGTTCTGCGGCATTGTCTGATGCTTTCTGATATCTTAGGGCTAATGTTTTTGTCGAACGTAATAAAATCCAATTATCAAAAGGACTTGGAACACCACCTGTTGCTTTAAGCATAAACTGTAGACGCTCAGCTAAATCTTCATTATTTGTAGTTAATACCCCTCCTAATACATCTGAATGACCAGATAAAGATTTTGTAGAACTTTGCATGACAACATCTACTCCAAACTCAAGAGGCCTTTGACCATAGGGACTCATAAATGAATTATCTACACTTAAATAGACATCAGCTTTTTTACATACCTTTGCAGTGGCTTCTAAATCACATAATTCTAATAGAGGATTTGTAGGCGTTTCTACATGAACTAATCTCGTATTTGATTTAATATGGTTTTTAATATTTTCAGGATCTCTAGTATCAATCCAATCAAACTCTATTCCTTGACGCTTAAGAACATTCATAGACATTCTAAAAGTTCCACCATACGTATTGCGGGATATTAAAATATGGTCTCCAGCATCAAAAAGCTGGAACAAAGCTGTTGTTGCTGCCATACCTGTACTATAGCATACTGCGTGGGTAGCACCATCTAAAGAAGCTAAATTTTCCTCAAGGCGTTGGCGCGTTGGATTAGAGACTCTTGAATAATCGTGTCCTCTATTTTTCCCAACACCATCCTGTTTAAACGTAGATGTCAAATGGATCGGTGGCGATACAGAACCCATTTCTTTATCTGCTTCATTTCCTACATGAATGGATTTTGTTGAAAATCCCCACTTTGATTTTTTTGTCATATTAAACCTTTGAGTATCCTTGACTTAAATATTGTTGTAATTTTTTATACTTAACTTCGACCTGCTTACCACTAGGACTTACAAGTTTTATTTTTTCATTTCGTCCAATTTTTTCATCTACATTAATAGGCTGATTTTTCATACCTGAAGATTCAGCAGCTTGCTCCTGCATAGAAGGACCCGTAAATCCCATCCCAGTAGATTCATCATGTTGGACTTGAACATTACGATCTTTACTTATTGGCATTTCTGGAGCATTATTCATACCCTTTATCTCGGTTCTATACAAACGCTGCAAAGTAATTTCCGTTGTATCGGCCATCATCTGTTGAAACATTTGAAAACCTTCAGATTTATATTCTAAAAGAGGATTCTTTTGACCATATGCTCTAAGATTTATTCCTTCACGCAATTGGTCCATTGCATATAGATGGTCTTTCCACTTTTCATCAATTGTTCTAAGTGCTACAAATTTTTCGAACCCTAACATAACATCCACGGGAAGCAATGATTTTCTCGCATTATAAACTTCTCGAGCTTTACTTAACGTAAATTTCCTAACATCTTCAATAGTAATATCATCAGTGTTACCATCCGCCTGGACCGATTCCAAACTTATATCAACTAAAAGGTGTGATGCGAAATTTTGCTTAATACTATCCCAATCCCAATTTTGAGGACTCATTTCTTCCATCCTACTAAGCTCATCATCAATGTAGTCATCTAACATATCTTCAATAGAATCTGATATTTCCTCATCATTTAATGCTTGCTTCCTCAAATCATAAACTACTTGGCGTTGTTGATTCATAACATCATCATATTCTAGTAAATGTTTTCTAATTCCAAAGTTGCGTTGCTCAACTTTCTTTTGTGCATTCTCTATCGCACGAGTTACCATCTTTGCAGTAATAACTTCGCCTTCTTCTGCACCCAATCGATCCATAACAGCAGCTATCCTCTCGCTATTAAATAAGCGCATGAGATCATCCTCTAGTGACAAATAAAAAACACTTGAACCGGCATCGCCTTGTCGCCCAGAACGTCCACGAAGCTGGAGATCAATTCGACGTGACTCATGTCTTTCTGTACCAATTATATGAAGCCCTCCTAATTCTTTAATTCCATCACCCAATTTTATATCTGTACCTCGACCCGCCATATTTGTAGCGATAGTCACTGCGCCTCTTTGCCCTGCACGAGCTACGATTTCTGCTTCTCCTTTGTGTTGTTTAGCATTCAATACATTGTGAGGTATCCCATTGCGTTTCAACATTCTAGATAAAAGTTCTGAAATTTCTACAGAAATTGTTCCAACTAAGGTTGGCTGGCCACTTTGATGACATTTAGATATCTCTTCTACAACACCATTATATTTTTCTCGCTTTGTTTTAAAAATCAGATCATTCCTATCATCTCTTATAACTGGTTGATGTGTTGGGATTGATAATACTTCAAGGTTATATATAGCACCAAATTCCTCTGCTTCCGTTTCAGCTGTACCTGTCATCCCAGCTAACTTATCATACATTCTAAAGTAATTTTGAATGGTGATTGTTGCTAGAGTTTGTGTTTCTCTTTCAACCGTAACATTTTCTTTTGTTTCAAGAGCCTGATGAAGACCATCACTATACCGACGACCTGCTAAAATCCTCCCGGTAAATTCATCAACAATCTGAACTCTACCATCCTGAACAACGTATTCCACATCCTTTTCATATAACGTATAGGCTCTAAGCAATTGGGTCATGTTATGAATTTTACCAGAACGATCACCATGCAACTGATGCGCTTTATCTTTTTCTTGATCTTTCTCTGCTTTTGGCATCTCTTCATTGGCATCGATGTCATGTAACATTTCCCCCAGATCTGGTATAATAAATACCTCAGGATCATCTGGTGCTAATGTATTTCTACCTTTTTCAGTAATATCTATTACATGTGTTTTTTCATCAATACTAAAAAATAAATCTTCGTCAACCTCATGAAGCTTTTTATCTCTCATAAATTCAGATTCGACTTGATGAGCTAGCTTTTTTGCGCCAGCTTCCTGAAAAACCTTCATCACTTTAGGATGTTTGGGCATTCCTCGGAGTGCCTGTAAAAATTTATATCCTGCATCATGATCTTTCTCATCTTTCATCAAGCTTTCGCCTTCAGAAACAATATTCGCAATCAAGGAATTTTGTTTTCTTACCAAATTTTGAACTAGTGGTCGAAGATCATTAAATGATGTATCTACTGGAGCATCTACTGCTCCAGAAATAATTAATGGAGTTCTGGCTTCATCGATAAGTACTGAGTCAACTTCATCAACAATTGCATAAGCATATTCTCGTTGGACCTGATCTTGTTTCTGCAATGCCATATTATCTCGTAAATAATCAAACCCAAATTCATTATTTGTACCATATGTAATATCACAATTATAATTTTCTCTTCTTTGGTCTGGCGTCATATTATTCAGTATATACCCCACTGATAATCCAAGCCTTTTATATATCTCACCCATCCACTCTGCATCGCGCTGAGCTAGATAATCATTGACAGTGATCAAATGAACTCCGCGGCCAGTAAGTGCGTTTAAAAATATAGGAAATGCTGCAACAAGTGTTTTTCCTTCTCCTGTTTTCATTTCAGCAACATTACCTCTATGGAGTATTATACCACCAACAATCTGGACATCGTAGGGAATCATCTCCCAAGTCTGATCTCGGCTAGCAACACTCCAACTAGAACCGCACATTCTATTACATGTCTCCTTAACCATCGCAAAAGCTTCTGGTAAAATCTCTTCTAATTTTTCATGTTCTGCTTTAAGGATAAACTTTGTTTGTTCATCTTTATCACTTAGCGTATCGATGGCTTTCTTCTTAGCTGCCTTACGCTGGGTAACTAACTCAGTACGCAATTCCGCAGAACGTTCTTGCAATTCTTGATCAGATTTGTCCTTTAATGAGTCCGTCAATTGATTGATTTTTTCAACTAAGGGGTAAAGTTTTTTTATCTCTTTATTTGATCTTGTGCCAAAAATCTTTTTTACAAATTTCTGAATCATAACTAATTCGCTTCTACTTTATTTTCCATTGTTTTATATATATTATCTAAAACTCCGTTTACGAAACCTGCACTCTCTTCTGTACTATATTGCTTTGCAATTTCAATCGCTTCACTTATAGACACCTTTGGCGGCACATCATCAACAAAATGAATTTCACTAATCGCAAGGATAAGCAGAAGCCTATCCAATAAAGCTACTCGATCAAATTCCCAATTATTTAATCTTGTTTTAATTTGCTCTTCGCACCATTCTTTATTATCTATAGAAAAATTAAATAAACTTGTAATAAAATTTTTCATATCATTATCATAAGATTGCCTATTTATAATATCGTTCAATACTTTGTCTCGCTTCTCTTTGGTGATTTCATAAGCATATAAAGCTTGCAGTACTGCTTCACGGGCAATTCTTCTAGGGTGGGTTGATTTTGACATCTCTAACTTATTCTATAATTAATAACTGATAATATTTAGGATAACTTCTTTAATCTAGATTGGAAACATCCAATTAAAGGGATCATCTATTTCTTCGTATTGAATACTTAATAAAGTTTTTCTTAAAGTTTTAGTAACAGCTCCAAAGCCACCATTACCAATGGAATATTCCTTCCCATCTCTAGTCACTTTCCCAATTGGAGTTACCACGACAGCTGTCCCAGTGCAAAAAACTTCATCAGCACTCAATAATTCATCAACATGTAAATCACCTTCTTCTACTTGAAGACCTAACATCTCACTTGCGACTCGAACAATTGAGTCACGGGTAACTCCCGGGAGAATTGATCCTCCTAATTTCGGAGTTTTTAATGTTTTCCCAGATAACGCAAATAAATTTGCTGCGCCCATTTCTTCAACATAATCCTCATTGGAAGCTTTTAGATAAATTACTTCATTATAACCTTGAGATTTTGCCTCACTCCCAGGTAGCAAAGAAGCAGAATAATTCCCTATAGCTTTCGCATTTCCAATCCCTTTTGGCGCTGCTCTATGGAACTCACTAGACATTAATAAATGTAATGGCTTAACACCACTTTTGAAATAAGACCCTACAGGAGAACAAAAAACGAAAAATATATAATCTAATGCAGGGCCTACGCTAATTGATGGAGTTATTCCAAATGTAATTGGCCTTATATACATACTTCCCTTTCCATAAGGTGGAATATAGTCCATATTATCTTTAACAGTTTTAGTGACTGCTTTAAGAAAATAATCCTCTTCCATTGCAGGAATACATAGACGCTGGGTTGATTGTACCATTCGATTTGCATTTCGATCAGGTCTGAATAATACGATACGATCCTTTGCAGAATGATATGCTTTCATTCCTTCAAAAACACCCTGTCCATAATTTAATACACACGATGCAGGAGACATTTCAACTGTACCATATGGTATCAATTCACCCTTAGACCATGTTTCACCACTCTCACATTCACCTTTCCACATACTGCGTGTAGGGTATACTTTAAATTCTAAATTTTCCCAATCAAGTTTTTGTTTTTTCATTAATTAACTCCATAATCAAAATACAAAGTGATAATCCGTCTACAATTTGATTTGCAATTCATTGTTTCCTCTCAACCAACAAAGCTGAGGCTTCACCTCCACCAATACATAGCGACGCAATCCCTCTTTGAGCATTGTGGCTTTTCATAGAATAAATAAGCGTAGTAAGGATTCTTGCGCCACTTGCACCAATAGGATGACCTAAAGCTATAGCGCCACCATTAACATTTACTTTCTCATGATTCAAATTAAATTTTTCTATTGCTGCCATAGGTACAACAGCAAATGCTTCATTAATTTCCCAAAGATCAATATTATCTGCGTTTAAAGATTCTTTTTGAAAAATATTTGAGATTGCTCCAATTGGTGCAGTTGTAAACCATTCAGGAGCTTGAGCTGACGATGACTGGGAGACAATTGTAGCCATAACTTGTAATCCGATTTCATTTGCTCTTTCTCTAGTCATCACCAATAAGGCTGCGGCCCCATCATTTATTTTAGAAGCATTTGCAGCAGTAATTGTTCCATTTTGATTAAAAACAGGTTTTAGCAGTTTCATTTTTTCAAAATTAGCTCTTTTGGGTTCTTCATCCGTTTCTACAATAATTGGGTCACCTTTTTTTTGATTAATCATAACAGGAACAATCTCATTATTAAATGATCCATTTGATTGTGCAGTTTGTGCTCTAACATAGGACTCTTTTGCAAATAAATCTTGAGACTCTCTAGTATAGTTTTTTTCAGAGGCACATATTTCTGCACAAACACCCATATGTTTATCATTGTAGACATCCCATAAACCATCAATGATCATGGAATCAATAATCTGGTCATGCCCTAAGCGTAAACCTTCTCTGCCCTTTGGTAATAAGTAAGGGGCTTGTGACATATTTTCCATTCCCCCAGCAATAATTATATTTGCATCTCCAGATTGAATAGCTTGTGCCGCTAGCATAACCGACTTTAGGCCAGAGCCACACATCTTATTAATTGTAAGACATTGAACAGAGTTAGGTAAGCCAGCGCTAATAGCCGCCTGTCTTGCTGGTGCCTGCCCCTGCCCTGCGGATAAAACATTACCCATAATTACTTCATCTATAATATCTGTTTCAATTCCAGTTTCATCTATAATTGATTTGATTACAATACTTCCCAACTCTGGAGCAGAAATTGAAGATAGGCAACCCTGAAAAGAGCCTACCGGAGTTCTTTTAGCAGAAACAATAACAATATCTTGATGATTAGACATGATCTTTATTAGTTGGCTTGAAAATTTAATTGATACATACGGTTAAAAATTCCGTATAAAACGACGATTTTTTTTGCTAAATCAATGAACAATTTATAAAATTTATTTTTTGTTATTTTTTTGGTGTGCACACACCAAAAAATATTTTTTGCCGGTGAGAATTTAAAACAATTGAATAAGCAAAATCATAGATTTCGGACAATAAATATATCTGAATTATTCCTTGTCGTAAGCCTTTATAATATCTTTAACAAGTTTATGCCGAACAACATCTGATGTACCGAGTTTACAAAACTCAATTCCATCAACTTTTTTCAATAGATCAATTACTTGGATTAACCCGGATCCAGATTTATTAGGCAAGTCAATCTGTGTAATGTCTCCAGTAATAATTGTTTTAGAGTTAACACCTAATCGCGTAAGAAACATTTTCATCTGTGTAGTTGTAGCATTTTGAGCTTCATCTAAAATCATGAAAGCATTGTTTAACGTTCTCCCCCTCATATAAGCAAGAGGTATAATCTCAATAGTATTATCGCTTAATAAAGGTTTCAGCCTAGATGATGGCATCATACTTCGAAGAGCATCATAAAGTGGGGTCAAATAAGGGTCTACCTTTTCTTTTAAATCACCCGGTAAAAAACCCAAATTCTCGCCTGCTTCTACAGCTGGCCTGCACAAAACAATTCGTTCAACTTGCTGGCTTTCAAGTGCATTTACGGCAAAAGCAACTGCAAGATAAGTCTTACCTGTTCCAGCAGGGCCCACTGAAAAAACAATATCGTTATTTCTTACTTTATTAATATAATCCTTTTGTCCTTCACTTCTAGCAGTGATTGCACCATTTTTTCCATAATGTATTGTTTTATCCAAAGCTTTGTTCTCTTCTCCATTTTGCGATTTATTAACAGTAATCAATGTTTTAATATCCTTTTGATTCAAAGAACCCTTTCTATCTAGTGTAATTCCCATTTCCTGGAATAATTCATAAATGAGTGGGACTTCTGTTTTATCGCCAAGTATCTTAATTTCACTTCCACGAACGATAATTTGACTTGAAAAGTTTTCTTCAATGATTTTTAGATTAGCATCTCCCGGCCCAAAGAATAGAGCAAGATCTACACCATTAAGTTCGATTGTTTTTTCCATCTAGCAATATAAAATGTTTAGATTCATATTTGAAATTAATCATTTTATAAGGATTTAATTAAATTTCGTGCTCGCTTAGATACTTATGTATAAAAAATACTTTATAATTATAAATATTATCTTTTTTCTATCTGGATGTGGTAGCAATACAAGGACATATAGTCCATATTTATCAAAAACAAAAAATATTCAATTTTTAGTTGAGCAGGGGAAAACTTTTTGGGAAAAACGAGTGAATCCTGATGAAGCAAATCGCTCAAAACTATTTTTATCAAAAGCTTATTCTCTAGATCCAAATAATAATGAGGTGGCAGTATTGTATTCTAGAGCATGTCAATTTATCGGACATTATATCGAAACGGATCCAATTAAATCAGATTCTCTTTTTACTGAAGGAATGTATGTTGCTTGGGATTTTATAATTTCCACAGATAGTTATCAGGAAGGATCAGCATTTAATCAAGGAAATGATGAAGAAAAGATTATTGCAGGTATTGAAAATATATCTGATGAATTGCTTCCTATTTTATATTGGTGGGTAGCTAATTATTCTAGCTTCTTAATGACTAAACCTGTAATGGATCGTCTTGAAAATAGAGATAAGATTGAGACTGCCCTTCACCGAATATTGTCTATAAAACCAGGTTTCTATTATCATGGAGCAAATCGTATTATTGGCGGTGTTTATGCTCGATTGCCTGGCGTAGAGCTAATTCATGCAGAAAATAACTTTGAAAAGTCTATTAAAGGAAGTCCAGATTATTTTGCCACTTATGTCAAACGAGCTCAATATCTACATACTAAAAATGGAGACAGAGAAAAATTTGTTCAAGATTTGCAGAAAGTACTTAATATGAATCCAACTATTTTGCCTGAAGTATCTCCTGAAAATCTTTTTGAACAAGAAAAAGCAAAAATCCTTCTTTCAAAGGAAACCTCCCTCTTTAAATAACCTCAAAGGTTTTTCTAGCAGTTTATCCCTTTTTTATTGAAATTAGACAATGATTGCAGTAGATCTCTTTTATACTTTCATATATTGGCCAGACTTAGAAAATAGGAGGAGTTATTTTGAAAAAGATTTTTTATCAAATATTATTTTTTAATTGTTGTGTTTTATCAGCTGATTCATTGGGTGTGTTTTTCAATGATGCTATGGTATGGAGGAATATTGGCCCTTTTCGTGGTGGTCGCGCATTAACGGCTGTAGGTGTTCCCTCAAAACCTCTGACCTATTATTTTGGTTCTGTAGGAGGAGGAGTATGGAAAACTGAAGATGGTGGGCTTGAATGGACGAATATTTCAGATGGATATTTTTCAACAGGATCAGTTGGAGCTTTAGCTGTATCTGAATCAGATCCCAATGTTATTTATGCCGGCATGGGTGAAGCCTGTATTCGCCCTGTAATGACATCTCATGGGGATGGGGTTTATCGTTCTAATGATGGGGGTGAAACTTGGAAGCATATAGGATTAGATGATTCTAGGACAATTTCTGCTATAGCTATTCATCCAAAAAATCATAATACTGTCTATGTTGCTGTTCAAGGTGACCAATATAAAGCAAGTAAGTCGCGTGGAGTTTTTCGGACATACGATGGTGGCGCAAATTGGGAAAAAGTTCTTTACGTTAATGAACATTCCGGTGTTAGTGGAATTAGTATGGATCGAAATAATCCTCGAATATTATATGCATCTTTTTGGGATCATCAAAGGAAGCCTTGGCAAATGCGAAGTGGTGGAAAAGGAAGTGGTATTTATAAATCTATTGATGGAGGGACTACTTGGAAAAAACTTTCAAAAGGGTTACCCAAAGAAATGGGGAAAACAGATGTATCTGTTTCTGGAGCTAATTCTAAAAGAGTATATGTAATTGCTGAAGCTGAAAAAGGAGGTTTATTTCGATCAGATGATGGTGGAAAAAGTTTTAAAAGAGTAAATAGCGATCGAACTCTAATTGCTCGAAGTTGGTATTATATTCATGTTTTTGCAGATCCTCAAGATGCAGATGTAGTATATGTTCTTAATGCGCCATTTATGAAATCTACAGATGGTGGGAAATCTTTTAATAAAATCAGTGTTCCTCATGGAGATAATCACGGGCTTTGGATTAATCCAAAAAATAATAAAAACATGATCAATTCTAATGATGGTGGCGCAAATATTTCGTTTAACGGTGGCAAGTCGTGGTCTACCCAAAAAAATCAACCTACAGCACAATTTTATCGTGTTATTACGGATAACCGATTTCCTTATTATGTTTATGCTGGGCAGCAAGATAATTCAAGTGTGGCAGTCCCAAATCGTACAAGTGGTCGAGGAATTGATTGGTCTGATTGGTATTCTGCAGCAGGATGTGAAAGTGCATATCTTGCCTTTGATCCAAATAATCCAGTAGAAGTATTTGGCGGTTGCTATCAAGGAATTATTGAAAAATTAAATGTTCTTACTCGGAAAAGAAGAAGTATTATGGCTTATGAGTATTTAGGTCTAGGGTCGCTTCCAAGTGATCAGAAATATAGATTTAACTGGAACGCTCCCATTATTGCTTCACCTCATGACCCGAGTGTTATTTACCATGCTGGGAATGTTCTTTTCAAAACAAATAATGGCGGAGATCTTTGGGAAGTAATCAGCCCAGATTTAACAAAAAATGATATTAAAAAACATGATTTAGGTAGTGTGCCATTTACAAATGAAGCCGCAGGTGGAGAAGTATATAATACTATTATGTATGCTGTAGAATCTCAACATGAATCCGGTGAGATATGGACAGGCTCAGATGATGGTTTAGTTTTTATAACTCAAGATGGCGGAGAAAATTGGAGAAATATTACCCCTAAGGGAATGAATGAAGGCATTGTAAATACCATTGAACTTTCTCCACATGATAAAGGAACTGCTTACCTTTCATTTACTAGATATAAATTTGGCGATCTTTCTCCATCAATATATAAAACTACAAATTATGGAAAGAGCTGGACAAAACGAGTAAAAGGGATTGATGACAACGCCTTTGTTCGAGTTGTCAGAGAAGATCCAAATAAGAAAGATCTACTTTATGCTGGCACTGAGACTGGCTTATATATCTCTTTAAATGGAGCAAAATCATGGGAAAAATTCCAGTTAAATCTTCCTGTAGTACCTATAACAGATCTAACAATTCGAAACAATGATCTTGTTGCTTCGACTCAAGGAAGAGCTTTTTGGGTTTTGGATGATCTAACACCACTCCATCAATATAACACAAAAATAAAAACAAAAGATTTTCATTTATTTAAACCACGTATTGCATATCGGACTACAGGTGGTAGTGGAAAATCAAAAACTATGGGACAGAACCCCCCTAGTGGAGCTGTTATAATCTATCAAATATCGAATAAGCTTAATGATAGCGATGATGTTAAATTAGAATTATTACTTGAGAATAAAGTAATTAGAACAATTACAAATAGATCTGATGAATCCGCTAAAATGTTTGATAATGGTACCTATTCATCACAAACTATTACTACAAAAAAAGGACTAAATCGCTTTATCTGGAATTATAGGATTGATGACATTACTATGGTTAATGATATCTCATTTTATGGAAGTTATTCAGGATACCGTATTGGACCAGACCAGTATAAAGTTCGATTTACTATAAATGGAAAGTCGAAAACTGAAGATTTGTTAGTTCAACAAGATCCTAGAGTAGAAATCATGGATCGGGACAGCAGAGCCCATCAACAACTGATGTCAGATCTTTATAAACAAATAAATGACCTCCATAGTTCAATTAAAAGATCAAGAAATGTTAGACAACAAATTCAGAAAATGAATAGTGAACTTGAGGATAAGGATGATGTAAAAGACCTATTAGAAGCAGGGAAGAAAACAATCCAGATGATAGATGAATGGGAAGGCAATGTTGTTCAGACTAAGATGGAAACATTTCAAGATGTAGTAAACTTTTTAAATAGGTTAAATAGTCATATGATACACTTATTAGGCAGTATTGATGCTTCAAATCCACCTCTAACTCAAGGCCAACTAAACCGATATACTGATTTATCAGAAGAATGGTATAGTTACAAGAAAAGGTTAGATAATATCATGAATAACGAAGTAAGCAGTTACAATGAATTATATCGTTTAAGTGGGCTACCTGTTATCATTATTCCTAAATAATCTCAAAACTATTAGAATGCTGAATTTACATTATATCCAATAATGTATTTTATTTTGAGGTAGATAATTGGAAAAATTGTCCGATACTAATTTAAATATGGAGTTTTTCTTTTTCGAATCTATTGATACAATTCCATTCTCATTTTTATAACTTTGGTAAAATAAATCTGAATCAGGTTTTGATTTTCGAATATTTTTAAAGTAATCCTGACCCATACGGAATACTCCTACTGTAATATCAAATACTTGTTCAAAATTAATTTCTGATTTTATCTTATTAAAAAAACTTATATAGTCAGCTTTCCAATTATCATAGGTTAATATTGGATCAAAGCATATTCTCACTTTCCATCCATCATTCATTGCTGATTTTATTGCATCAATTCTTCTAGATAGTGGAGGAGTATTAAGTTCATAACTTTCAATAACATTATCAGGAGAAAGAGTCCAAGCAAGTAATATTTGATCTGAAGATTTTATATTTTTTATTGAACTATATAATGCACTTTTTGTACGAATCTCCAAATGTAAATCTTTATTTTTTTTTGCAAAACTTATCCAATTCTTTGTTAGTGGTAAAATATTTTCAAAGGCTAACAAATCAGTATTGTATGAAACTGATAACATTAATGGCTCATCTTTATATGATCGTTTATGGATCGCACCTAAAACCTCATTCTTCATATCATCTTCATTAACAAAAACAACAATATTTGCAGATGGATACATTCCCTGTAGAAAACAATAACTGCAATTATAAAGGCAATTTAATATTGGAGTATTATAATAAAAGTTCTTATATCCACCATCTTGTAGGATATCTGTTCCTTTGTAAATAAAAGGTTGTTTCTTTAATGCTAAAATTAATTTTGTAGAAATTTTCTGTGTTTGAAAATCTTGATTAGGCCTATTAAAAAAAGATTTATAATCTGATATTTCAATTATTGTTGCATTTGAATATTTTGAAATACATTGATTAGTTAATTCAAAATTAAATGCTCCAGATTCTACATAAATATGGGAAAAATCAGGAAGGAATGGATTCTCGCAATGATTCAAATAATTTATTCCTTTCTTTTTTATTTTTTGGCTTAACTGTGAAGTGACTTTCTAACTTAGTTAGGTTATTAAAAATCTTTTTATGACTTTCAGCCATTTCCAATAATTCATATTCTTGAGTTTTGGTCAAATTGTACTTTGTAGTTATTTCTTTAATTTTTTTCTTTTCAACATGATTTAATATTAACCGATCTGATAATTTCGGGTGTTCTAGTTTCTTTATTAAGCCATGAATATTTTTTATTTGAGCTTCAATCAAACTTGCAACGCTTATTTCTTTTAGATCTGAAGATTTAAAATGATCGGAAATTATTTTTAAAAATATTAACCGATGAGGTGGCACAAGGGGCGACATTGTTTTAACAATGGAACCACCCTCCATATCTACTAAACCACGCAAGGAGCAATCATTATCAATTAATGGTTGAGATACAGTTGTCATTGGCATTTCTTCTAAAGAAGTTTTAATAATGAAGTCAGGGAAATACTCGCGCTCTGATTGCTGATCAAAGATAGAATTAACTAAATAAATATTCCCTATTTTCGTATCGAGCTGGTTACCGCCAGCAATACCTATATTTAAAATAACAGTCTTGGACCAACTACTTTCTTTAAGCTCAAGAGATTTAAGTTTATTAATGACATTCTTTTCCCCAACACCTGTAATGAGTAAAAAGATTTTCTTATTTGAATATATATGAGTTTTGGGATCTTTATTAAGATCGAAGTAAGATATAATTGGTTTGGCTTCAGATTTTAATGCAGTTAATATTAAAAAATTCAATTAATTAATGTTAATTAGAATATTGAACATTCTCAGAAAGTTCTTTGTTCAAATATTGAGTTAATTTATTAACCATCTCAATACTATGAGTTTGATTATTTGTTTGCATATCAATTAATTCACAGTTTTGAATTAATTTTGAAAGCTTAACCGTTTGATCATATTTATGCATTATATCCTTTGATCCAGAGAAAATTAATATTTTATGATGAAAATTATTTAATCTTTCCCATATTTTATATTTTGAAAAATTAAGAGCCGATCTTCTTAGCCTAGCTGGATTTGCAGCATCTAATGCACGCGAATATTTATTGTACTGTTCTGGATCTGTATCCATATCCAAATATTTCTTTTTCATATACCATTTAATTATAGGTTTTATAAAATAAAAAAACATTGGCGGCATAAGCCACGTTAGCCAAACCCAGTATCTAGGAGCATTGAATTCTGCATTAGGTCCAATCAAAATAGCTGCGAATGGATCTACTTTATTATTACTAATTGCATCAAGGATAACAGTCGCTCCTAATGAACTTCCAAAAAGAATATATTCTTGATTGGCTAAATTAAAATTATTAATTATGTAAGGTAGATCATTTCCTAAAGAATCAATAGTTAAAACTTCCTCTTTTGGATGGTGAGCGGATCCCTTTTCTCTAGATTCTACATAGTAGATTTCAAAGTTTTCAGTCATCTTTTGCAATACAATTTGCCAACCATCAATTAATGATCCCCATCCAGGGAAAAAGATTAATGGGGGATAATTTGATTTATGACTCGGTTTAAAATGAATGCTGAAAAGCTGAACCTCATTTGCAACTGATACATAAGATGTTCTTATTGTTGTTCCTTTAGCACAATAGCTTGAATAATCCATGCTTAGACTACCACCTTTATACCTTTATTAATGATTGAATATTTTACTGGTGGCTTACCTATGATTTCGCCATCAGTTTCAATGATTAAACTTCGCTCTGTTGTTAATTCTATAGATTCACATTCCATATAACTAACTCCTTCTTTGTCTAGCGCAGTTCCTTTATATAAAGAGGGTATTAATCTAAACAATGGTAATCGAGAGTTTGATTCAACTATTGCTACACTAAATTTCCCATCATCCTTTTTAACAGATTTATTATAATACATTCCTCCCGCCACGTACGGGTTTTTATAAAAAGTAATATTACTTAAGGAAGTCATGGTTTTTATATTTCCACCGACTGTAATATTAACAGTTATGGGCTTAAAGCTAGCAATAGTTTGAATTCCTGCAATGAGAGCGGCTGCATCAACACTTACTTTTTTAATTAATTTAAATAAGCCACCTAATTTATTAAATCTATCACCTGCATCACTAATGATACCAATGCTTGAATTGTTAATACAATAATGAGATGAATTAGCACCTTTAAAATCCAAATAATTTAATTTTATTAAATCAATAAATCTTGTTTGGAGACTGTTTATCTTTTCAATCCACTGCTTTTTTGGAAATATTTTTTCAAAATCATTACTACTGCCAGCTCCAAGTACAACTAGCTCTATTTCATTAGATGGATATAATTTATTTATTAATATCCCTTGAATAATTTCATTCAACGTACCATCGCCACCAAAGGAAACAATGCGTTTAGATCCATTTTCAATAGCTGATAAGGTAAGTTTTGTAGCATGTTGAGGTTTTGCTGTAAAAAAAACTCTATAGTTTACACCTGAGCTTTCAAGTTCTGATTGAAAGTTATTCCACTTCTTTTGTGCTTTGCCACTACCAGCAGCAGGGTTACAAATTATTGTTATTTCCTTCATTAGTTCTTAAGGAAACTTAAGAACAATTATATCCAGGTATTTATTTACTCTTTATCTTTGGGAATAATTGAAATATTTAATTCTTTTAGTTGATCATCAGAAACCGAACTAGGTGAATCATCCATCAGTGATGTGGCGGAAGTGGTTTTAGGAAACGCGATGACATCACGGATATTATTAGTTTTTGCTAAAAGCATTACTAGTCGATCAAAACCAAAAGCTATACCGCCATGTGGCGGTGTTCCATATTTTAATGCTTCAATTAAAAATCCAAATCGACTTGATATCTCATTTTTATCCATACCTAATAATTCGAAAATTTTAGCTTGAAATTCGGGCCGATGATTCCGAATCGATCCCCCAGCTATTTCATACCCATTCATAGTAAGATCATATCCTCTTGATTTAACTGAGCGTGGATCTGAATCAAGCTCATCTAATTTATCTGTTGCTGGAGCAGTAAAAGGATGATGCCTAGCTACAAATCTATTTGATTGGTCATCATACTCAAACATCGGAAAGTCAGTAATCCAAACAGGGTGAAATTTATTATTATCTATTAATTTCATTTCTTTTGCTATTTCTACTCTAAGGGCGCCTAAAACGTTTAAGACTACTTGTTTTTGATCACCAATAATAAAAATAATATCGCCATTATTAATTTTAGTAGATGTGATTATTTCTTTTTGGAGATCATCTGAAAAGAACTTTGAAATTCCTCCAACTAATTTCCCATCTTCTCCCTTCATCCATGCAAGACCCTTTGCATTGTATTTTTTTACAAATTCTGTATAATTATCAATTGTTTTTCTTGAAAAGGAACCTCCATCAGGGATTACAATTCCTTTAACAATATCAGCTGATTTAAACGCATTGAAATCAGACCTATCTGTAATTTGTTTTAATTCTTTGAGTAGAATCTCAAAACGAGTATCAGGTTTGTCCGATCCATATTGATCCATTGCTTCTTCCCAGGTTAATCTTGGAAAAGGATTAGGTAAATCAATATTCTTTACACTTTTGAAAACATGAGAAGTTAGACTTTGAACTTCCTGAAAAATTATTTCTTCATTAATAAAAGACATCTCAATATCAATCTGAGTAAACTCAGGTTGGCGATCAGACCTCAAATCTTCATCACGAAAACACTTGACGATTTGAAAATATCTATCATACCCCGAAATCATTAGGATTTGTTTATAAATCTGTGGAGACTGGGGTAAGGCATAAAACTTCCCATGATGAATTCGACTAGGCACTAAATAATCCCTTGCGCCTTCAGGTGTTGATTTCATTAAAACAGGTGTTTCTATTTCTATAAAATTATTATCAGCTAGGTAATTTCGTACCGATTGATACGTTTGATGCCGAATCATCATATTATTATGTAATTCGTCTGTTCTGAGTTCTAAATATCGATACTTAAGACGTAGGTCTTCTTCAGCACTATTTCTATCAGATATAACAAAAGGTAAAGGCTCTGCTGCATTTAATATTGTAATATTTTCAACTAACACTTCGATTTTACCAGTTTTCATTTCAGTATTGACGGAGTCTTTATCACGATTTTGTACATTCCCTGAAAGTGACAAAACATCTTCCATAGATAATTTTTTAACAGTCTCAAAATCTCCAGAATAATTTTCAGAATTAAAAACTATCTGGGTTTTACCGTATCGATCTCTAAGATCTATAAAAACTACCTGACCATGAAGGCGAATAGTATTAACCCAACCATTTAATACAACAGACTTTCCAACATGGCTGGTATTTAGTTCACCACAAGTATGTGTTCGAATATCCATAAATAACAATTAGGAAATTAATAAATAAAAAACTCGAAACGTTAACCGTTTCGAGTTTCATTTTTCAAAAATAAATAATTTATCTTTTATATATATTTAATCTATTTAAAGCTCGACCTATTGCTGCTTGAGCTCTTTTAATATCAATATCATCTTTATTTTTTATTCGATCTTGGGCTCGCTTTAAAGATGCTTCAGCACGGTCTTTATCAATAATGCTTGATTCTTCAACTGTTTCAACAAGCAGTTGTACTTTTTCATTGGTTACTTCAGCAAACCCACCACTTGTTGCATAAAAAGAATCTTTACCATTTTGAGTCACTTTTATTTCTCCATAATCCAAAGCAATAATTGATTCGCGGTGACCTGACATTATGCCAAACAACCCATCTCTTCCAGGACAACGAACATAGGATATATTTTCTGACTCTATAAGATTAGTAGGTGTAACAATATCTAAGTTAAATGTGCTCATTGAATTAGTAAGTCTATTTGTCTACTTTTGACTTTTCTTCCGAAGTAGTATCAACTTCTTCAGCTTTAGAATCTTCTTCCACATTAGCCTCAACTTCTTCAGTAGTTTCTTCATCTACTTTTTCTTTATCAGTAGAAGGTTTTTTTCCCAAGGAGGAATCCTTTTTTCCTTTATCAATTGCTTCATCAATTGAACCAACGTAAGAAAAGGCATTTTCGGGCACTTCATCTGTTTCACCATTCAATATAGCTTCAAATCCAGAAACTGTATCTTCTAATTCAACATAACGACCCTCCATACCTGTAAACTGCTCAGCAACAAAGAAAGGTTGAGAGAAAAACTTCTGCATTTTTCTAGCTCGATCTACTGTTTGTTTATCTTCATCTGATAGTTCATCCATACCTAGAATTGCAATAATATCTTGAAGGTCTTTATACTTTTGGAGAATTCCCTGTACATCGCGGGCTACATTATAATGACGATCGCCAATAATACGGGGATCAAGGATTCTTGATGTCGAAGCTAGTGGGTCAACTGCAGGATAAATCCCCAATTCTGCAATCTTTCGTTCCAATACTGACGTAGCATCAAGGTGCGCAAAAGCTGTTGCAGGAGCAGGGTCAGTCAAGTCATCAGCAGGAACATAGACAGCCTGTACAGAAGTAATTGACCCTTTCTTTGTTGATGTAATCCTTTCTTGTAGTTCACCCATTTCAGTTGAAAGCGTAGGCTGATAACCTACGGCTGATGGCATACGACCCAAAAGTGCTGATACTTCAGAACCAGCTTGAGTAAATCGAAAAATATTATCAACAAACAAAAGGACATCGCGGCCTTCATCATCTCGGAAATATTCTGCCATCGCTAAACCACTTAATGCAACTCTCAAACGTGCACCAGGAGGTTCATTCATTTGGCCAAAAACCATCGTGGTTTTCTCAATAACACCAGATTCAGTCATTTCATTATAAAGGTCGTTACCTTCACGAGTTCTTTCGCCTACTCCAGCAAAAACGGAAAAACCTCCATGTTCCGTAGCAATATTTCTTATTAATTCTTGAATCAAGACAGTTTTTCCTACTCCAGCTCCACCAAATAATCCTGTCTTCCCACCTTTGGTGTATGGTTCCATCAAATCAACAACCTTAATACCTGTAACAAGAATTTCTGTAGATGTAGTTAACTCTTCGTGTTTTGGTGCAGGGCGATGAATAGGATTTTTTTTGTCCGTCTTTATTTCTTCTTTGCCATCAATTGTGTTACCTAAAACATCAAAAAGTCGTCCTAAAGTTTCCTGTCCAACAGGGACAGAAATTGGAATACCGCTATCAACCACTTCTACGCCTCGAGTCAATCCATCAGTAGAGTCCATTGCTACAGTACGCACCATATTATCGCCTAAGTGCTGAGCGACCTCAAGAACTAAGTTTCCTTCTTCTCCCCTATCCACATTTAAGGCATTCATTATTTCTGGCAAATGACTATCATCAAATGTAACGTCTACTACTGCACCCATTATTTGAGAGATCTTACCTGTCATTTTAGACATATTAATTTTTCCTTATCCTTTAAGCGCTTCAGCTCCACTAACAATCTCCAACATTTCAGTTGTGATTGCAGCCTGTCGTGCTTTGTTGAATTCTAATGTTAAATTTTTAATCATTTCTTCGGAATTACTGGTTGCATTTTCCATCGCAACCATTCGTGCTGCCTGTTCACTAGCATATGATTCAAGCAAATATTTCCAAACTTGTACATTCAAATGTCTAGGGATTAAAGACTTTACAATTTTTCTTTTTGATGGCTCATATAAATAATCTGTTGATTGCCTATCTACAGTTTCATACTCAATAGGAAGCAATTTTTCTGTATGAACCATTTGCGTTGCCACATTTACAAATTCATTATAAACTACTCGAATTTCATCTACAGAACCATCTAAGAAATGCTCAATAATGGCACTTCCAATTTTCATAGATTGATCAAAATTTAAGTCTCCCCAAAAATCAAAAAATGAATCAATAATATTGTATTCTCTAACTTTAAAATAATCTCTAGCTTTCTTACCAACACAATAAATATCAACATTTTCTTTACCTAATTCATCAATTTCATTATGTGCTTTTCTAAGCACACTAGTGTTAAATGAGCCAGCTAATCCTCGATCTGAAGTAACAATTACATAAGCTACTCTTTTTACTTCACGTGATGATAATAGTGGGAGCATATTCCTATTAACATCGGGAAGAAGGTGCTGAATTACTTCAGTTAAACGACGCGTGTAAGGCCTCGCCTTTTCCATATTCTCCTGAGCACGGCGCATCTTTGCTGCAGCAACCATTTTCATCGCTTTAGTTACCTTTTGAATACTTTTGACCGATTTTATTCGATCTCTAATATCTTTTAGGTTAGCCATCTTTAGGCAGGAAATCCTTTAGTATAGTCTGTAATAGATTTTTCTAATTTTTCACCCATCTCATCAGAAATTTCACCTTCGGTTTTTATTTTGCTTAGCTCATCTTTATTATTGGCTTGGAGATAATCAAAAAGTCCAGATTCATAATCTACTACTTTATCCAAGGGAATATTATCTAGATGTCCTTTTGAAGCTGCAAAAATAATTGCGACCTGTTTCTCAACTTCCATTGGAACGTATTGCCCTTGTTTTAAGATTTCAACCATTCGCTCGCCTCGAGTAAGTTGTGCTTGCGTATTTTTATCTAGGTCTGATCCAAATTTTGCAAATGCCTCTAATTCACGGTACTGTGCCAAATCCAAACGGAGAGTCCCCGCTACACCTTTCATTGCCTTAATCTGAGCATTTCCACCTACGCGAGATACGGAAATACCTACATCGATTGCAGGGCGAACACCAGAATTAAATAAATTTTTCTCTAAATATATCTGGCCATCTGTTATTGATATTACATTCGTTGGGATATATGCAGAGACATCACCTTCTTGTGTTTCAATAATTGGTAATGCAGTTAATGATCCACCTCCTAGGTCATCAGAAAGTTTAGATGCCCTTTCTAGTAAACGGCTGTGAAGATAAAAAACATCTCCTGGGAACGCTTCTCTTCCTGGTGGCCTACGAAGGATCAAAGACATCTGGCGATAAGCAACTGCTTGTTTAGATAAATCGTCATATACGATCAGGCTATGTTTTCCATTATCACGAAAATATTCACCCATTGCACACCCTGCGTATGGTGCAATATACTGAAGTGGTGCTTCATCAGAAGCATTAGCAGTAACTATTGTCGTGTATTCCATAGCACCGTGAGATTCCAGTTCAGCCACTATTGCAGCAACTGTCGATGCTTTTTGGCCAATGGCGACATAAATGCAATAAACTGGCGCTTCAGTATCGTGGGTGTATTTTTGATTAATAATTGCATCAACAGCCACAGCCGTTTTCCCAGTTTGACGATCGCCAATGATAAGCTCTCTTTGACCGCGACCAATCGGAATCATACTATCAACCGCTTTAAGACCAGTTTGTAAAGGCTGTTTAACTGGCGCTCTTGCCATTACGCCAAGAGCCTTACGTTCAATTGAAAGAGACTCTTTTGTGTCGATAGGTCCTTTACCATCTATAGGTTGCCCGAGGGGATTAACCACGCGTCCTAACATTGCATCTCCTACAGGCACCTCAACAACTTTACCAGTTCTTTTAGCTAAATCACCCTCTTTTACTAAGCTAGTTTCACCAAATAAAACTATTCCAACATTGTCATCCTCTAAATTTAAAGCCATGCCAAATACATCATTTGGTAATTCAACAAGCTCTGAACTCATTACATTTTCAAGCCCACTAACACGGGCGACACCATCACCAATTTCAATTACTTCACCAACTTCAGAAACATCAACAGACAAGTCGAACTTTCCAATTTGTTCTTTAAGTAAGCTGGCAATATTTTCCGTTTTGATATCCATGATTTCCTTTTTATAAATTTATGCGTCCAATAATGTCTGTCGCATTTTCTCCAAATGATTTTGGATCGATGCGTCCAGAAATTTATTTCCAACACGCAGTTTAATACCTCCTAATAGATTTGGGTCAACTTTGACATTAAGTTCCGATGTTTTACCCAAAATTGAATCTAAAGATGATTTTAATTCTGTTTGCTCTGCCTGATCTAAATCATCATATACATGAGCGGTTACTTCGATATGATTCATCACATCAGCATACTTCATAGAATAGAGTTTTTCGATCAATTGAAAAAGTTTAATCAAATTTTCTCCACTTGCTAATCCAATAAATTCACAAACAATGGGATGACACTGTTCTCCAAATCCCTCTTGAACTACTTTGGCCTTATCAGCATCACTAATTCGTTTAGATAATAAGAATGCACGAAATTCTGAAGATTCTTTCATGACACTGTTGACAAGATTTATAGAATCTTTTACTTCTTTTTCAGATTTCGATTTTTCAGCAACTGTGAAAAGTGCATCAGTATAGTGTTTTGCTTTAGACTCAAGCTTCATATTGTTTAACTTTTTTGAGCGATTCCTTAATCATTGCTTTATTTTCAGCATCACTAAGATTTTTGTTAATCAGTTTTTCAGCAACAGAAATAGAAAGATCAACAACTTCTTTTTTAATCTCATTTAAAGCTTTATCCTTTTCCACCTGAATCTGCTCTTTGGCATCATCTCGAATCTTATTTGCTGCCTCTTTTGCTTTTGCTATCGTGTCTTCTTTAACCTTTTCTGCTGTTGATTTACCCTCTGCTAGAATTCCTTGTGCATCAACTCTAGCTTTTTCCATAATCTTCTCAGATTCTTCATTAAGTCTTTCTAATTCTAACTTTGCTTTCTCAGCATCATTAAGAGAATCCTTAATCAAATTCTCCCTCTCCTCAAGCATTTTTAACAAAGGTTTCCACGCGAATTTTGCAAGAACGTAGAATAAGAGTAAAAATGTGATAATTGTCCAAATGTATAGACCAGGAGTTAGGGTAACTAAGGGATTTTTATCAGAAGTAGTTTCTGCAAAAATAGCTATGATTAAAGGATTCACTTTATTCTCCTATATTTTTTTTCGTTTTAGAGAACAAGCATTAAGAAAGTGAATACTTCTGCTAAGATTGCAACACCTTCAAGCAAAAATAACGGTAAATTTACAGCACCTGTAATTTTATCAGCCGCTTCAGGCTGGCGTGCAATACTTTCTGCTGCTGCTGCAGCGAATTTACCAATACCGAGACCAGCTCCTATAACGATTAAGCCAAGTCCAATTGGGAGATACATTGTAGATTCCATATTATTGTTTCCTTATTAGTTATTTAATGTTGAACATTAATTGCCATTCCAATAAATACTGCAGTGAGCAATGTAAAAACATATGCTTGCACGAGAACAACAATTATTTCAAGTCCAGAAATTGCTGCAGCCATTGGCACTGAGATTAAAGCAACTCCAATACCTGCTACAGTTGATTGAAAAATTTCGGCAAAAATAGCCATCAATGATAGAAGGGCTAAAATAGCAATATGGCCACCTGTCATATTTGCTGCCAGTCTCATTGTTAAAGCAAATGGCTTTACAATCATACCCATTAATTCAATGGGGATTAAAATTATATATACTGGCCAAGCAAGCCCATGTGGCACAAGATTTTTCCAATGGTTTATAAAACCATGTGCTTTGGTACCAGCAATTATTATTGCAAAAAATGTGATTGAAGCAAGCGCCGCAGTTACATGAAAATTACCAGTTGCTGTTGCACCACCATGTAATAAGCTATCTATGAAACTAGAGTGAACGAATTTATTTATAACCCCCAATAGGTCAAAAAATGGAATCATTCCAATTCCATTTGCAAAAAGTATAAAAAAGAAAAAAGTAAGCACAAGAGGTGTCCAGGTGTTTACCCATTTTGAGCCTACGTTTGGAGAAACGATAGAGTCTCTGATAAACTGCGCAATAGCCTCAATAGCGCTCGAAGCTTTAGAAGGATTATAGCTTGATTGACGCACATATCTTCGAATGGGTATAATTACAAATAAAGAAACTACAAAAGCTACAATCCATAACATTAGCACATGTTTTGTTACAGACATATCTATGCCAAAAACTGAGGGCAAATGGAAAATAGGATGAGACTGATCAGAATTGGACACGTGGCCAATAATATAAGGACCAACTTGATCCATAACTGTAGAAGCCTGTTCTTTTTCAGCACCAATTATCATTTATAACAATTATATTTTCTTACGATCAAAAAGTAATTTCAAAAATACTGCTTCTAACGTATGAAACGCTAAAAACGATGTTAAAAAACTAAATACAAAGACCAATGGATTAAAAGAGTAAAAGTAATAAATAAATAATATAATCATACCAAACACTAACATTTTTATTATAAATCCATATATTAACACTTTAGTAGTGAGTTGCACCTTCTTATCATGAACTCTATTCACAAAGAAGAATTCTAATGATGAAGTAATCCAAGGTATAGATATTCCCAAAATTACTTCATTACTGAATTGAGGTCTAATAATTACCCCTAGAATTATCATAACAAGGGCGACAACAAAAAAATATGTGTTAACTCTCATGATTTAAATATTGATTTATATAATTCATAAAATCCAATTAAGATACCTAGTCCAAGTCCAATTAATATATATACAGGGGATGAGTTAAAATATTTATCTGACATATATCCAATGAGTGTTAAGAAAATAACTGATCCTAGCAAAGTGTAAGCTGCTGATGCTGCAGGAGCAGATTGGCGTACAAAACGTTGAAATTGTTTAATGGATTTACTTAAATAATCTTCATGATCATTTGCCATAATGATCGATTATTTTTTATCTGAAGCGGACGAATCAGGCTCAGGAGTTGGTTCATTTTCTATTAATACACAACTACCCTGGAATTGAGCACCTTCTTCAATAACCAATGAACGATATACTAGATCTCCTTTTAGATTACATTCAGATCCAAGAACTGCCCGATTTTCAACACGAACATTGCCATCTACCGTTCCTCCAATTTGAGAATCGTTAGCTTGCACATTTCCATGTACTTCACCCCCTCGAGCTATCCGAACCGGACCTTCAGATGTAACATCTCCAAATACTTTACCATAAACAGCAACTCCACCTTGACAAGTGACATTGCCTTGGATTACCGCATCGGCTCCAATCATAGTATGCACATCTTTATATTCATTCTTAGCCATATTATTCTACACTAATATTTGATTGATTTAGCTCGGGAAAGTACAACAAAGGATCAATAGCTTCCCCATCTTTCCATATTTCAAAATGAAGGTGAGGCCCTGAGCTAATTCCAGAATTTCCGGATGTTGCGATTACATCTCCACGCTGTACTTTTTCATATGATTTTACCAATATTAATTCATTATGACCATAATAGGTAAAATATTCATTATTATGATAAATGACGACTAAGTTCCCAAGTTCAGGAGTCCATCCAGAAAAAACAACTTGTCCAGAAGCACTCGCTAATATTGGTTCCCCTATAGGTATTGCAATATCTACACCAAGATGCTTGCTAATATCACCTTCATTATTATTAATCATATTTTGAGTAACAACACCAAATACAGGTAAAATAGAGGGCACATTATCCAAGTACCCTGATCGAATTGCTTGATCATCCATTGTTTCTACTAACTTGCCATCAACTGATTCACTTTCACCAAGATATGAACCCAATGCTTTTTGAACAACTAATTCCATTTGTTTCATTCGTTCAAGATCTCTATATAATTCTAATACTTCCGTCCTCTCCTCAATAACTTCTGAATAGCGATTTTTCATTCTCTGATGATCAAAAGCTTTTGGACCAAAAATGAGTAAGGCAACTATCATCCCAGTGATTATACCAACAATGCTGAAAATTATAATTAAGGTTCCATTGCGAGAGATTGAAAACTGTCTATTCTTTCCATCGTGATCTGGTACAATTAAAAAAGTATATCGACTAGGCTTCATAAATTTATTCTATAGTACGAATTAAATCTAAAATACGTTCTAAATCATCATTGGAAAAATAATCTATCTTAATAGAGCCCCCCTTTTTTTCCTTATGACTCAATTGGACTTTTGTACCTAAAATACTTATAAGCTCATCTTCTAGTTGACGAACTAATTTATTTTTCGGCTTTGATCTAGAGTTTTTTGAAAGAGCACTTGGTTTTGTTTTATCTTTTGCAACTTTCTCTGCTCCTCTTACAGAAAGACCAAGCCTAATTATCAGCTGCCAAAGTTTTAGCATACCTTGTTTAGTCTTCATTGCCAAAATAGCACGACCATGCCCAGCGCTTATTTGATTATTTCTTAAACTTTTTTTGATTTCACCTGGGAGCTGTAATAGACGTAGGGCATTCGTTATCGTGGATCTATTCTTCCCAACTGTTTTAGCAATCTGGCTTTGTGATAAATTAAATTTACTCTGAAGGACTGCATAGGCTTCAGATTCTTCAATCGGATTTAAGTTTTCTCTCTGGATATTCTCTATAAGAGCAACTTCCATCATCTCAGATTCATCTATTACTTCTAAAATATATGCAGGTATATTTTTCTTTTTTGCAAGTTTTGATGCACGCAATCTTCTTTCACCAGCTATCAATATATACTGATTTTCAAAAGATCGCACTGTTATGGGAGTTACAACACCTTTTTCTTTTATTGATGCACTTAATTCATCCAAAGATTTTGAATCAAAATATTTTCTAGGTTGATGTGGATTTCTTTTGATTTTTGATATTGGAATTGTTGTTACGCCTGCAGGAAGAACAATATCTTGACTTTGCGGACGTATTAAAGCTTCCAAGCCTTTACCTAAGCGTTTAGTTGCCATTATTTCAATATCTCTTCTACTAATGAAATGTAATTTTGAGCACCTGTTGAATTTGCATCGTATAGTAATGCTGGTTTTCCAAAACTAGGAGCTTCACTTAAACGAACATTACGATGAATGATTGTTTCGAAAATTTTATCTTTGAAAAATCCTTTAACCTCATCAGCAACTTGTTTTGATAAATTTAATCTGCTATCATACATCGTTAATAGTACACCCTCTATTTCAAGTTTCTGATTCAAATTCTTCTGCACCAATCTAACAGTGTTTAAAAGTTGACCTAGTCCTTCCAATGCATAATATTCACACTGAATTGGAATTATCACTGAATTTGAGCACGTCAATGCGTTTAAGGTAAGCAAACCTAGTGAAGGAGGGCAATCAATCAATATATAATCATATTTTTTTCTAATAGATTTTAATGCTTTCTCTAATTGGTGTTCTCTTGCCATAACATTAACTAACTCAACTTCTGCACCAACAAGATCATTCGTAGATGTGATCATATCTAGGAATTCTAATTTGGTATTTGTTATAATATCTTTTGTTTTGGATCCACGAATAATAACATCATAAATCGTCCCTTTTGGCTCATCAGTTATTTGTTCAAGACCTGTAGTAGCATTAGACTGTGGATCTAAATCAATTAAAAGTGTTTTTACTTCAGAAACAGCAAAGCTTACAGCCAAATTGACTGATGTAGTGGTTTTACCAACTCCACCCTTTTGATTAGTTAATGAAACAATTTTATTCATCGAAAGACATACCAATACACGTTATAGAAGTAATTAATTTAGTGGAAGAACACTTCTTGAATCAATAAAGGTATAATTTATATTTGAATCAAATATGTTAATTTGATTACTTGAGTATTTTGAATAAGCTCTTTTTTATCATTATTCATATTATATCGTTTATTCAAAACAATGAAAAGGTCACTTCCTGGAGTGTGAATCCAATTAATTCTACAATATAACTGGAGTTGTTCTGAAAAATTATCATACTGGATTATTGCTTTACCAAACCATTTGCGGTTCAATGCTCCTTCAGCAGTGAGTCCATATACATTTGCTGTGAATTCTTTTTGATTGGGCATTGCAATAATGTTCTGATTTGCTGAGCCATAAAGCGTTAAGTGATTTGAAAAACGTTTTCCTATAGATCCAGATAAAGTAGTTTTATCTCCACCAAAATAATCTCCTTTTTCAAAACGCATATCTCCCCAAAGTCCACGGCTTTGGTTTGAGCGTGCACTTAAAGAAACTTTTTGATCTTTATAATCACCATTAGCTATTTCGACGCCGTTACCAAGAATAAACCCCTCTCCTAATTTTTCTTTATTCTGGCTAATTTTAAATCCAATTTTATCTCTAGTCTCTAGAAAAGCATCAATAGAAAATTGCAGAATACCAGTCTCAGTTATTCCAGAATGATTTTTCACATCCCTTGCATATAATGAGAAGGACCATTGCCGAATCAATTCATCTCCATCGCCAACTCGTGGTGTAAATCCAGCGATCACACCCGTTCCAATCATATCCGTTCTTTGGACAAATCCAAGGGCTGGTTGAAATTCTTTATCAACACGGTGTTGACCCGTCGTAAAAAAATACCTATCATTTCTTAAATCCATCTTTATCATTGATGCAGAAGACGGAGTGTCTAATTCAGAATCTTGAACCTGACCGTACCAGGCAGAAACAGAGCTGTTCCCCCAAAATCTCATTTGGCCATCTATTCCAAACACTGAGTTTTGCATATTTTTATTTGAAACATCTGTAATTACTGCTCCTATAGTTGTCCTGTCACGAATATCCGATCGAAGTCTAAATGCACTATATGCTGTGGCCGGCTGACCATCTTCACCTTTTGTATGAATATTTAAGGCACCTATTGAATTTTTCCCTATCTGGCCAAAAATTCGAGTACCTCCTAAAACATTTTGATTTAATCCAATTCTGCGACTAAAAAATATTTCAGTTTGACGAGGATTACCAAAAGCAAATAATTTAGAACGCGTCAAAAAGAATTCTCTTTTTTCAGGATAAAACAAGCTAAATCTCGTCAAATTAATTTGGGCATTATCTGCTTCTACCTGCGCAAAATCAGTATTGTAAGTCAAATTGAGCGTCAAATTAGACTTTAATCCATAATATAAATCTGCACCAGCGTTTCCTAAATCATCAGATATATTTTCATTATTTAATTTTTGCTTCTGATTTCCAATAATCCCGAATGGTTTTATTTTAATATCATTTCCACGTTTAATATTTTTTAGTCCAGTCAAATTTGCATACTGAGAAACCTGATAAACATCAGAGCTATACTCCAATCCAATATGAGGCCACATTACACTTTCATTTTTTCTATTAATGTATCGTTTTACAGCTAACCCCATCGTTAGCTCATCTTTGCTTGGGAACCTTAAGGTATTCCATGGAATGGCAACCTCTAATACCCAACCAAAATCTGTTACACGACCTTCACTGATATAAACTCCATCCCATGCCCATTCATCCAAACTAGGTTTATTTTCATCAGAGATCAATGCATCATCCTGAGTACCTAGTGGATTCATTTCAAATAAATAAGCATTCCTTCGATCTAGGTAGGTATCTAATGCAATTTCCAATTTATCATCTCGGTGAATCCAACCACCTCTATTAAGAATAGTCGCACGAACTTTTTCAGGCTCACTATCAAAGAAAGTAAATCCAAAATATAGGTAATTATCATCATAGAGTATTCGCATTTCAGATTTTTCGCTTGGTGCAGCACCATCCTGTGGTAATCGTTGGACAAATTCAGTAATAGGTTGAACTGTTTGCCAAATTGTTTCATCAAATTTTCCATCGACTTTAATAAGTTCATTTGAACGCTTAGCAGAAACTTCTGGACGGCTTTGTCCAAAAACATTATAGTTTAGCAAACAAATGATGATGACAAAACTTGGGTTTATATATTTAAAATTTCTAATTTTTTTGATAATTATTTTTGAAGAAAAGGAAATAAACTGGAATGCCTGATAAAACAAAAATCAAATCCTGTGCTGATGCCCAAGTTTCGTAATATGCGCGAAGCAGAACTAATAGAATTATGCCACACAGATATAATGAGGGAAGAAACGGATAATATGGCAATATATATCCACTGCTATTTCCTGAATTCATTTTACGAAATTTGAAGAAAGCAACTGTTGTAAATCCATAAAAAATTAGAATTGCAAATACCATACCTGCTACGATCGTTTCAAAATTTTGACGAATTAATATTATTACGACACTCCATAAACAATGAGCAAGAATTGCATGAGTTGGAGTTTGAAATTTTGGATGGATATAATCAAACCATTTAAACATTAATCCATTTTTTGCCATCGCATAATAGACACGAGTCGTTGCCATCATTGTACCGTTCACACTTCCTGTAGCTGAAATAATAACCATTATAGATATAAGACTGGCACCAATATTCCCAAATAATGAAATAGCTGTATCAGAAGCTACAATGCTGCTAGACCGCATTCTCTCCAAGCCTATGACAGCATGGTATAAAAAATTTGATCCAATATAAAGAACTGCAATGATTGTCATCCCATAAAGCATAGATTTAGAAATAACTCTTTGTGGGTCTTTCATCTCACCTGCTACATAGCCAACTCTATCCCAACCTAAAAAAGAAAATACTATCATAAATAATGCGGCAATAATATTTCCAGTAGGTCCAAGAGTTGCTGTGACTTGAGCAGTATCAGATAATTTTGAAAAATCTCCATTGAGTATTAAGAGGCCAATTATTGTAAAAAGAAATAACCCAGTAATTTTAACTGATGATGAAAATTTGTTATAAAAGCTTCCTTTTTCAACTCCTAAATAATTAATTATTCCAAATACAATCAGAATCAAAATAGCTATTATGATCTTGTACAATTGATTTAAAGGAATAAAAAATCCTATGTAGTCTGCGGATAGTAGACTGAGTGCAGCTCCAGGACTAGTTCGTATAATTAAAAGTTGAGACCAACCAAATAAAAAGCCCCAAAAGGGTCCAAAGGCTTTCTGCATATATATGTATTCGCCTCCAGTATTGGGAAAACGAGTACCCAGCTCTGCATAAATCAATGCACCTATGTAAACAAATACAGCTACACCAAGCCAAAGAACGATGACGATAGAGAATGAATCAACATATTTCGCAATAACTTGTGGGGTTTTAAAAATACCGGCACCAATAGTAATCCCAACCAATAGTGCAACACCATCCGTAAGCCCAAGCGATTTTTTAAGTTTTGACATTTTATCTTAAGGCTTTACGTATTTGTACATCAGTCGTATTAAAGCATAGGCTTCTACCATATCTTTTGCATGATACTGCACTGTATAACCATCTATCCAGTTCATCTTTGGTATAGCTTGCAATATTTCTGCATGTGTTGTGCTTGAAAATTTTAATTTTATTGAAACACCGTTTTTTAGTTTAATTGGTTTTCTAGTTTTTATTTTTTTTAATGCTCGAACTGTGGCCTCTGACAATTCTTTTTGTACAACTGTGCCATGTTTCAATTGTGCGACTTGAGCCGTTATAGCAGTCTTTGTTGTTACTAACTCACAGTTTACAACTTTCCCAAATTGATTTGTAAATACATCATCACCAGCAGCCAAAATTACGGGGACATTCATTCCTCCTGCATAAAATGCATTCAACCCACCTTCACCGACTTCAGTATCATTAAGCCATAGGCCTTTTACAGACCCGGAGCCAGTATGAGCTAAGAAACCTCGTGCTGTTCCTGCTCGAGCATGGTATCCTAAAAAAATAGCTCCATCAAAACTTTTGTCTAAACCTTGAACCATGCCATAGGGCTTTTTATTCCCCTGGATGTAGATAACTCTTGGATCAAGTTCTTGATGATTGAGATTCTGCATATCTCCATGAGAATCATTGACCAATATTTCTGCTGAAGGATTAAATTGATAGATTGCAGTAACCACCGCATTTACTTCAGATGTCATTAATTTACGTCCAATATTATAATCCTTACCTGTAGAGCGAGTCATTTCCGATGTTCCTATACCACCAATACCCTCCATATCAACTGAAATAAAAATTTTAAGCGATGAGCCTGCGAATAGAAAAGAGCATAGGCTAAGTAGTGTTACTAATTTTCTCATAATTAATCCTTACCAAAGGGGATTCGATTTAAAGCGATAATACCATTGCTCATAACAAATACAACATCTTGTATAGTACGAAAATCATTTAATGGATTCTTGGTAACCACAATTAAGTCAGCCTCTTTACCAACATCAATTGTTCCGGTTTGTTGTGAAATTCCTAATAGTTCTGCACCAATAATAGTTGCTGAACGAATAGCATCTATTGGTTTCATTCCTAGATTGATAAAGTTTGTTATTTCCATCCCAACCCTAGTGGTACTATTAGGACCATATCCTGTATCTGCGCCAGTTGCAATCTTAATACCCATCTTGTAAGCCATTTTAACGGTTGTTTCCAATGAAGGAAGCATATGTTGACCTCTAACTATCAATACAGGGTTATCATAATCTCCTCCAGGCTGGGTCAAATCCACAACTGTAGTAAATGTAGGGACAAGAAATGTGTCCATTTTTTTCATGAGTTTTAAAGTTCTTGGAGTTAGATATGTACCATGCTCAATACTTTTTACGCCGGCTTTCACAGCAGCATAACCTCCTTCATCTCCATGAGCATGAGCCATTACCGGAATCTTATATTTATTTGCTTCATCTACTATAATTTTTAATTGCGATTCAGTATATGTTTGTTTTCTAGGATCAGTTTGTGGAAGACCTGCACGTTCAGTTCCACGTGTTTTGATAAAGTCGACACCACGTTTAGCATTCACTCGAACAACTTTTCTTAAGTCATCTTCTTTATGCACTCCACCATGTAAATCGCCTAGGCGTGTATCGGCTAAAATTGTTTCACCTAAATTTGGTGTTACAAATACACCTGTAGCAATCATATCGGGGCCAATTAATGCTCCAGTTTTGACCATTTCACGAATTGATATATCTTGAAAATTTGGTGTACTTGCACTCCTAGCAGTGGTCACACCAGATTCTAAAGCACGATTTGCAGCATCTATAGATCTTATATGAGTATGTGCATCAATAAAACCAGGTAGCAAATACATTCCATTCAAATCAACCAGCCCATATCCTTTAGGTTTTTTTCCATCTTTTTTTACTGATTCAATCTTACCATTAGAGATAAAAATCATCATGTTTCTTTTCTCAACATTAGCAATCCCATCAATAAGATTAGCATTGAAAAGTATGAGCTTATTTTGTCCACTTATACTAGATGCAAAAATCAATTGTACAGCAAATAGAAATATTTTTTTCATAAATCGCTCCTTGGAAATCTGTTAATCCACAACATAGCATCAAGCACAAGACAATGGAAAGAAATTAAACTTAACCCTAAAATTGATATATTATGCTTTAAAGGTTGTTCAACTCCGCTAGCAGTCACCAGTCCAATAGTAATCAATAAAATAGATATAGCCGTTATCCATAATTCAGCTTGAACAAACGCCCACTTCAAATATGTGGGAGAATCAATATATGAAAATGTAGTATGAATCCATAAAGAAGCAGAAGAGAGAAAGAGAATTAATAAAATAATCATTTTAGCAGCATCTACTTTTCCCCAGAAAAAATGCAAGCTTAACCCATCATTAATAACCATATAATACATTGCGTAACAGTATCCAAATGCGGCTAAAAACATTGATGAAACAATCCAAACTCTCCATTGAATAGGGACACCACCCCAAAGATCAGATCGTGTTTCGGGATGGGAAAGCAAAGCAAATATATATCCTCCTAGGACTGCAATACCTCCAATGATATTTACCCATAGAAATTGAGTCTGTATACGCATTTTTTCCTCTTTCCATTTACTTTATTCCCTTGGGGATAGGAATAATAACCTTTTATATTTTCACTGAAAGAATACACCTAATTTTACTTAAACTATTTATATGAAAGCATTAGTTAAACATTCATCTAAAGTCGGCATTTGGATGGAAGATGTCCCCGTACCTGATTGTGGGACAAATGAAGTAAAAATAAAAATTACCCATACCGGAATTTGCGGATCAGACCTCCATATTTATCAATGGGATGAATGGGCACAGCGAACATTAAAGTTACCATTAGTGATTGGACATGAGTTTTGTGGGATAATTGATGAAGTTGGGCCTGGAGTCAC
>Ga0208408_1000101_pt1 | contig 61072 bp, 24 predicted proteins | sample ETNtaG_4_FD_185776 | JGI IMG/M metagenome (GOLD analysis project Ga0208408, IMG submission 185776) | Marine microbial and viral communities from oxygen minimum zone, Eastern Pacific Ocean - ETNP201406SV67 (SPAdes) (version 2) | ecosystem: Environmental > Aquatic > Marine > Oceanic ... | reverse complement strand
GACGAAGGCCCCTTCAGCCTCGCACACGAAGAAGTCATCGTGGTCCTGCCCGGTCTCGCTGAGCAGCAGTTGTCCGTCGTAGATGAACATCAACTGGTCGTACCTCTCCTCGGAGGAGACTGTGTAGTCGAACGAGAGCTGTCCTTCTCCAGTCAGCAGAGTGGTACTGAACCAAGTTGTCTGATTGTCGGTCAGCGCTCCTGCGACAACCGCAGACTCCAAGCCTGAATTCACGTAGAACCTGTTGTGGTTGACCCATCCAGTGTTAAGCGGATCATCGGGTATGGTCCAATCGAGGCCGGAGAAGTTCCCTATCGAGAAGTCCTCGGTGATCTCTCCTGTGTAGTCGTGGATCACGTCAGGCATGCCGTCGCCATCAGTGTCCGTGTCAGCGTATGGGTGGCGTGGGAAGGCGTCGTCGCCGTTCGGGACTCCGTCGCCGTCCACGTCTCCATCGGAGTTGTCGCCTGTGCCGTCACCGTCGAGGTCCTCAGACTCGCTTCCGTCCATCGGGAAGGCGTCGTCATCGTCGAGGACGCCGTCACCGTCGTCATCGTCATCGACAGTGCCTGTGTAGTAGCTTGACACATCCAGGGTAACAGTTGATCCCCCGCCGTTGTAAAGGAAGAGCTCATCGGTTGGTAGTACCAGACCATCGTAATACGTCGGATCCTCATCAGAGGCATCGGCGCAGTCGACCCATCCGTCGCTCAGCCAGCTTGGCACGAGGCTCATGGGGAATCCAATGCTACCGTCGGCGCACATGAAGTCGCTAGCCGAGTATGCTGGGTGGGTGGTGTCGTACTCCGTTGGCACGGCAGGCGCAGTGTAGAACCCACCGAGGTTCTCGACTGGGTCCTCGAACCCAGTGCTAACAATCTCTTCCATGTACATATCGTAGTAGACGACATTGTCGATCCCCATTACCTCTGATGTGAAAGTGGAGCTGAACTCGATCACCATCTGTCCGTCGAAGTTGCTGACGTGGTCAGGCAGGAACCACCAAGCGGTGTCCCAGTATCCCTCGCACTGGCAGTTATCGATGTCGTTGTCGTAGTCGTCCCTGATGTCTTGCAGTAACGTGGTGGTACCCGAGTCATCTATCCATGAGACGGCAGCGTAGTCTGCTGCCTCCCATGTAGTGCTCGAGAACGCGTAGTCAAACGAGACCCAAGTGACGTCGTCGGCAGGGTCGAAGTATATCCTGAACACGCCGTCCGTGTCGGAGATCTCGAAGAACTGGTTGTCCGCGTCGTCACCTGTGAAGAGGTCGCCGTAGTAGCCGTCAGACGTCGTGATTCCGACGTAGTCGCCGTCCTCGAGGCCCAATCCTGCGTTTCCTCCCTCGCCCTTGTTGATGGTCGAGTAGAAGCCCAGTGTCGAGCAGTCCTCGTAGTCGTCCACGAGTCCGTCGCCGTCCAGGTCACTGGTCGAGCAGCGGTCTGTGGGCTCGGGGTCGTCTGCGTCAGGAACGCCGTCACCGTCAGCGTCGTCGTCGGCGTTGTCGCCTGTGCCGTCGCTGTCGGTGTCAGAGTCCTCAGATGCATCCAGTGGGTATGCGTCGTCAGCGTCGTCCGTTCCGTCGTTGTCATCGTCGTCGTCCAGCGCATCGCACTCCCCGTCCCAGTCTGTGTCGACAGGGGAGAGTCCGTCTGTTGAGTTGGTCTCGCCGCATGCCGCCTCATGGGAGTCGGAGTAGCCGTCGTTGTCGTCGTCGTCGTCCAGTACGTCGCAGAGGCCGTCACCGTCGTTGTCCGGTGGGGTGACGTTTGCGTCCAGCGAGTCCCCGCTTGCGCAGTTTGTGATCTCGTCCACGTCAAGGTAGCCGTCGTCGTCATCGTCCAAGTCGAGTCCCGTGCCAAATGAGCTGGCCGTGTGGATGTTATGCCACACTGGGGATTCCAGTCCGGTCGCGGACTGAAGGAACCCGGCGATGGTTGTGCTATCGCCACCGGGGCTGGTCAAGGTAAGCGTGGTCCACGAAGAGCTGTAGGGTAGGAAGAACGTGAATTCAGCCATCCCCCCTTCCTCGATCGCGATTACGCACGATCCTGCTCCGTAGACGTAAGCCATACCGGCACCGCCACCGGAGCAAGAGTCCGATGTCGTTCCGTTGGCTGCGACCGTTGTGGCAATGATGCTGATCACAGGATATCCCGGATCATCTGTCCAAGAGAGTGTCCAGTTGCCAACAGTTGAGCTGTCAATCGATGTGATTGTGTCGGCTAGGCCGTCGCCATCGGTGTCCGTCGTCGCGTCAGTGTCGAACGTGTAGTCGTCGGACGAATCGTCGACGCCGTCGTTGTCGTCGTCCGAGTCGTTCTCGTCGCAGGTGCCGTCGTCATCGTTGTCGGGTGGCGAGTCTGACGAGTCGGATGCGTTGTAGCCGCATGCGGCCTCCTCGTCGTCGTCCCAGCCGTCGTTGTCGAAGTCGTAGGCCATAGAGCCGTTGACCCCGTCCACCGAGTCGTCTATGCCGTCTCCGTCGTCGTCAGCGTCCACTTCGTCGCAGAGGCCGTCACCGTCCCAGTCGTCGGCCATTGAGCCGTCCATGGGGGCGCAGTCCTCTGTGTCCGGTGTCCCATCATCGTCGTCGTCCGTATCGGACTCGTCGCAGAGGCCGTCACCGTCGTTGTCGGTGAACCCGGATGGGTCAAGCGGGCAGTCGTCGTACGCGTCAGGCAAGAAGTCGCCGTCGTCGTCAAAGTCTACTGCATCGCACTCGTAGTCGCCGTCAGTGTCTGTCGGGGTGTCCGATGAGTCGAGAGGATCGGTGTTCTCCCCGCAGTTGGTCACCTCGTCAGCGTCCGAGTATCCGTCACCGTCGTCGTCGGTGTCGGCGTTGTCGCCGGTGCCGTCGTTGTCGGTGTCTGTGTCCTCGCTAGCGTCCTCGGGGAAGTCGTCCTCGGTGTCGTTCGTGTTGTCGCCGTCGCAGTCGAGGCTGATGGAGCAGGCTGCTCCCTCCGTGAGGTCGTCGAGTCCGTCGCCGTCGCAGTCATCTGTAAGTGTGCAGTCGACGTCGGTGCCGTTGGGGCCTATTCCGGTGCCATCGCCCTCGTCGGTGTCATTGAGACCGTCGTTGTCGTCGTCGTCATCGTTGGTGTCGCAGATATCGTCGCCGTCGTTGTCGTCGGGCTCCACTGAACCGTTTGTAGCATCGCCGCCAGAGCAGGATGCCTCGTCCGAGTCAGACCAGTAATCGCCGTCGTCGTCATCGTCAGCCACTAGAGTTGTTGTGCAGTTAGCAGCGATGGAATCGGGCTCGCCGTCATTGTCGGTGTCGGTGTCCGCGCAAGCGTCCAGCGGGAAGTCGTCTTCCGTGTCGAGGACGGTGTCGTTGTCATCGTCAGTGTCGGCCTCGTCGCCAGTGCCGTCTCCGTCGGTGTCAGTCCACTCAGTGGAGTCTGCCGGGAAGTCGTCGTTGGCGTTGGTTACGTTGTCTCCGTCCTGGTCGTCGTCAAGAGCATCGCAGATGCCGTCGCTGTCCATGTCAGACGGGGTGTCTGTTGACAGGTTGGCGTCGTTGGCCTCGCCGCAGTTCACCTCCTCATCGAGGTTGGTGAACCCGTCGCCGTCAATGTCGTCGTCAAGAGGGTCGCATGTGCCATCGCCATCCATGTCCGATGGATCATCGGAGGAGTCTGCAGAGTCGGATCCGCAAGCATCCTCAGTGGCATCGTCCCAAGTTGCCGAGGACACGTAGTCGCTGAAGAACCATTCATCGTAATTGGAACAACCCGATACGCTGTATCCACCGATGTAATCCAAGGATGACCCGCCAAGATCTGCATAGACGTACACGTCTCCGAATCCGTCGCAGTAGCTGTCAACGCCGCGCACAATGAAGTCATCCGATACTGTGAGACCGCCAAGCAGTTGGAAGCTGTTATCATAGGGGCTTCCTAAATCTGCTATCACGCAGGATGAGTCGAAGTATAGATAGGACCATACGCAATCAGAGTCGTAGACTTTCACACTTGCCTCATCATAGTACCAGGCAGAGGTGCTATGGATGTAGACGTAGACATCGAGTGTTGGCGCGAGGCCAGCGTCGTAGTCGTCGTCAGCATCCTCGATGAGGGTGCTTGTGCATCCAGACTCGATATCGTCGGGCATGCCGTCGCCATCTGTGTCTGTGTCCGCGCACGCATCGTCGGGGAAGGGGTCCTCGGTGTTGTTGGTACCGTCACCATCCCTGTCGATATCAAGAGGATCGCAGCTGAGGTCGCCGTCCATGTCGTCAGGAGTCACTGATGCATCACCAGAGTCTCCAGAACCGCACTGACCCGCGACAGCTGAGATGTTGCCGAAGGCTGGTGTGCCCTCGTCAGCGTCTGAGTAGCCGTCGTTGTCGTCGTCCTCGTCGGTGTTGTCGGCAAGCCCGTCGTTGTCGTCGTCGTAGTCGATGTTGTTGCCCCAGGCGTCGCCGTCGGTGTTGTAGGCATCAGCCGGGTTCAGTGGGAAGCTGTCGTTCGCGTCGTCCACTCCGTCACCGGGGTAGAAGTCGTTGATGTCGTTGCCCATTCCGGTGTAGGTGCCGCAGGTCGTCGATGTCGCGCATGTGTCGTCGTCATCGTCTGCGTTGTCGCCTATCCCGTCGCCGTCGTTGTCAGTTGACTCCGTGGCGTCGTCGGGGAAGGCGTCGTTCGAGTTGCCGTAGCCGTCGCCGTCCCTGTCGGAATCGCTGTTGTCGCCGATCCCGTCGCCGTCCATATCAGTCCACTCAGTGGAGTCAGTCGGGTGGGTGTCGACGTCGTCGGTGTATGTGTCTCCGTCGCAATCAGCCGTCATTGTGCAGTCGACATCTGTGCCGTTGGTGCCTATACCAGCTCCGTCGGCCTCGTTGGCGTCCAAGACGCCGTCGTTGTCGTCGTCATCGTCCATCGCGTCGCACAAGTAGTCCGCATCGTTGTCGTTGGCGGGCGTGTCCGATGCGTTGAGGGGGTCGGATGTGGCCGCGCAGTTAGTGGTCTCATCAGCATCCGAGTAACCATCGCCATCGTCATCGCTGTCACTTGCGGTGCCCGCAGTGGTGGCAGTCGGTCCGATAGCACCAGAAGTTCCGGCTAATACCGGGATGTAGACGTTGTCAATCCATGCAGTGTCATCCCCGGAGGAGCCGCTGCTGTCCTTGAGGTAGGTCCATGTGAACGTGTGGGATCCAGCAGTGAGGGTGTAATTGAACGTGCCAGTCACTGGGACTATTGGGGTCGTGGTCGTGTCACTGAAACCAGTCAGGTCGGCGCCCTCGTCTGAGCCGTCACTGCAGTCCGCGTAGCCGTCGTTAACCCAGCTTAGGGGAACGTAGGTAGTTCCCCACCAGATGTTGGTCCCTGCAGTGCATAGCCAGTAACCACTGGAATAGTAGTTGGGATGCGTTGAGGAAGTCACGCCGCCGTCGTAACCGCTCCAGTCGTTTCCACCGTCTACTGCCACTCCGTCCACGTAGAACCAGAGTTCATCCCAGTTTGCTTCGCTGGATACCCCCCAGTCAAAGGACATGATTCCATCCCCCGTGGTTGCGTTGATGCTCAGTTCCGATGTCTGGCTGTGAGTGATCGTACCGGCTTTTGCGGAGAATGTTCCTCCGAGTACTGAGTCATTGCTTATCCCCCAGGCGGCGTCGCCGCTGTCCGTCCATGTGACGTAAGTAGGGAACGCGCCATCCTCGAAGTCTAGGCTGTATGCAGCTCCGGTGACAATGATGTCGTCAGCAAGGCCGTCGTTGTCCGTGTCCATGGATGCGTTGGCATCCAGTGGGAACGCGTCCGCGGAGTCGTTGTAGCCATCGCCGTCGCAGTCGGGGTCTAGTTCGCAGCCGGTGTTCTCGGATGCGTCCGCGACGCCGTCGTTGTCGTCATCGGCATCAGCGTTGTCGCCGGTGCCATCGCCGTCGCTGTCTGTGTCCTCGTTGCCATCAGTGGCGTTCCAGTCGGAGTTGTCGCCAACCCCGTCCCCATCGGTGTCGTTCCACTCTGTGGGGTCGTTGTCGAACAAGTCTGCGTTGTCGCCGATGCCGTCGCCGTCAGAGTCAGCTGACTCGTTGGCGTCGTTCGGGAAGGGGTCTGAGTTGTCACCCACAGTGTCGTTGTCACTGTCGGTCGTCTCGTTCTCGTCCGCATCGAACGCGTCTGCGTTGTCGCCGACACCGTCGCCATCGGCATCTGCCGTCTCGAGGGGATCGTACGGGAACGCGTCCACTAGGAGAGTGGTGACGCAGTCTGCTACGCTGTCATTGTCAGCGTCCGTGTCGTCGACCCAATCAGGGGCCATGTCCATGTCGCTGTCAGTATCTGCGCATGCGTCGTCAGGGAAGTCATCAGCGTTGTCGCCGGTGCCGTCTCCGTCCGTGTCGTTCCACTCTGTGGGGTCGTAGACGAAGGCATCCAGGTCGTCTGTGTAGCTGTCACCGTCGCAGTCTGCGATCAGGTCGCAGCCGTATTCCTCTGCGTCGTCAGCGACTCCGTCGCCGTCATCGTCAGAGTCCAAGTCGTCTTGGACGCCATCGCCATCTGTGTCGATGTCGATGTCGATACCGTTGACCGAGAGTGAGGCTATTGTGCCCCAGGAGGCCGTGGTTGCTGTTCCGCTGAGGGCGTGGCTGATGGTTGCAGATAGGTTCGCACCATCGTCGTCCACATCAACGCAGACCTCTAATCCCTGCCCCCAGTCCCAGTTCTGCTTGCTGAACTTCAGGTACGACGGGCTGATAGAGACCAGCGCGCTGTCGGCTGTTGGTGTGACCACTAGGAGGCCATCAGGGGCCTCGTCAAGTTGGATTTCATACCAGTCGCATTCATCCTCGTATATGTCAAGGGCAGTCGCACCAGGCATCAGAACTACTGAAGCCACCGTGTGACTGGCCTTGTCCATCTCTTTCAGTTCGGCTGCTTCGGGCATCACGGGGAGGATAGCTGACGCTACCATAACCGTGATGACAAGCAGGGTTCGTGCAATGTTCATTTTGTCGCTCATATTATCAGTCCTCCTGTCCTTCTTCGTCCTCAAAGTCGAAATCTTCGAACTCCTCGGTGAAGTCTCCGTCTCCCGTCAGAGCACCGGCAACACCCTTGCCACCGGCCCTCCTTGACATCTCGACCACTAGGTAACCAAGACCTCCGATTCCAGCTAGTATGCCCACGTATGGGCCTGGGTCGGCCTCGACGTTGTCGAGCAGGGTGACTGGGTTCGCGTTGTCGCCCTCGCCATCGCCATTGGCGTCGTACCACTCTGTGTGGTCGTCTGGGAATCTGTCCTCGTCGCCTGTTGGGTTGTTGGGGTCGGCCGGGTTAGGGAACCCGTCGCCATCCCTGTCGGGATCCATGGCATCACAGAGGCCGTCTGGAGCGGGGACCTCGTCGCCGGTTCCAGCCTCGCCGTCTGGGCCTAGGTTGTAGTCAGAGTCCTTTGGAGTCTCTGATGCGGAGTCCTTGTCTCCTGAGCCGCCTCTGGCAGCGCAGACGACCTCGGTGACGTCAAGCCACAAATCGTTGTCGTCGTCGTCGTCAGCGATGTCGCCGATGCCGTCACCGTCTTGGTCCGCGTTCTCAAGTGGGTTGAAGGGGAACGCATCGTCGGAGTCGTCGACACCGTCGTTGTCGTCATCGGCATCGTTGATGTCGCATGTGTGGTCACCGTCCCAGTCGAGGGGCACGGAGAAAGTGTCCATTGGGTCGGAGAGGCATGTTATCTCTTCCAGGTCAGTCCATCCGTCATCGTCATCGTCTGTGTCGGCGATGTCACCGATACCGTCACCATCCTGATCCGTGTCCTCGACCGCGTCGAACGGGAAGGAGTCCATATCGTCAGTGGTTCCGTCATTGTCGTCGTCATCGTCGACAGCATCGCAGATGAAGTCGCCGTCTGAGTCTAAAGGCGTGGACGCGGGGTCCAGTGGGTCCGAACCGCAAGCGATTTCCTCGGTGTCGTTCCAGTCCTCCATTGAAGCGGGGACCTCGGCTGGTGTTCCCTGGCCGTCGTCGTCGGTGTCGGCGTTGTTGCCGATGCCGTCGCCGTCGGTGTCTAGCCACTCTGTGTCGTCTAGTGGGAACGCGTCGGTGTTCTCTGGGCAGTTGGACGCGATTCCGCCGTTATCGGCGTTCGCGGTGAAGTAGTTGATTCCCTCGACCTGGGAAGCTCCCTGTGCGGCCTGCCAGGCGGCTAGGTCGCAGGAGTCCCAGTATCCGTCGTTGTCGTCGTCCATGTCACGATTGTCGCCCTGTCCGTCGCCATCGGCGTCGGCCCACTCGCTGGCGTCGTATGGGGCCCAATCGATCGCATCGATCCAGCCATCGCCGTCGTCGTCCGGGTCGAGCTTGTCGCACACGCCGTTGGGCGGCTGAGTGCTGTCCAGTGGAACATTGGTGTCGTCCAGTGGGTCGCTCTCGCAACTCACCTCGTAATCGTCGGCGTGGCCATCGTTGTCGTCATCAAGATCGACAGTCAGATTCGTGGTGGTTAGGTCGGTGTCGGTATCCGAGCCATTGATCCAAGTGCAGTCGGAGCTGACATCGTCTGGGTAATGGTCCCCGTCCGTGTCGGTGTCGGCACAAGCGTCCCAGGGGAACGCGTCCGAGTCATTTGGTGTGCCGTCGTTATCCGAGTCGGAGTCGATGTACAGATCCGCGTCGTCGTCGTCAGTCTCCGAGAATTGGTTCGCATCGCAAAGAGTGTCGTTGTCCAGGTCGGCAGGCACCCATGATGAGTCAGCCCAGGCGCCGCTTGTGTAGCCAAGGCACACTTCCTCAGCCAAGTTGGACCATGTGTCGCCGTCCATGTCTAGGTCTGTAGAGTCGGATATCCCATCTCCATCCATGTCCGCCGAGATGTTATCGTCTATCGGATTGGAGTCCAATCCGTTGTCCACGCCGTCGCCGTCGATATCTGGGTCGATGGCGTCGCAGATTCCGTCGCCATCCAAGTCTTCTGGGAAGCTGGTGTTGTCATAGGGGTCGGTGCCGTCGGGGTATCCGTCGCCATCCAGGTCAGGCCCGCAGAGGGCCTCCTCTGAGTCTAGCCACCCATCCCCATCGGAATCAAGCGTGTAGAACTCGACGCTGACGTTGTAATCAACCCCGATGCTGTCTATGCTGCCCCAGTTCCTTATCCCAATCGCTATCTGGTAGTCCATTGGGGTACCGTCTGGGTTTCTTTCCTCACCCAGTGCTGAGTAGTTGAAGGTCTGCTGGCCTTGGTTGGCCCAGACCAGTGCGAGGGAAGTGCCGTCGATCCTGTAGACGTCTAGGATCATCCAGACATCTGCGTCGTATCCGCGGTCAAGGGTGATGAAGAACCCGTTGAACCCGGGAACGTCGATCGTGAACCTGTCGGTGGTATCGATCGTTCCGTGGTTCCATCCGTCCCATGTTAGCGTGTCGTTGTTGGTCAGCAAGTCTAGCTGGTCCTGCTCGAGGTGGTCGTTCACGTGAACGGCCGAGGAGGCGCCCGGTCCGGCGTCCCTGCCGGAGTTGGCGTCGTCCTGGTCACCGCCCTCTAGACCGTCTAGGTCATGGAAGGTGATGTTCAGCTCGTAGGTGTGGTCCTCTATGGGCCACGAGTAGAGGTAGAGGTAGACCCAACCTGCTGTGTCGTCGACAGCGTTCTGGGCGTTCCACTCTGCGCTGTTGATCCCAACGTAGGTGTTGTTGCCGTTGTCGTCACTGTCGGTGTCGCCCACGCCATCTCCGTCTGAGTCGAAGTTGTAGGACTGCGGGCTGCTGAAGTTTGTCGCGCACACCGAGTTAGGTTCAGGGGTGTCGCATCCAGATGCGTTGTGCAGGTTGCCCACGGGCCATAGCCCTGAGATCTGGTTGACCTCGTCTAGGTTGGAGCCGGAGTCCTGCTCCACGAAGTATGCACCATTGAAGGTGTACGGCGCTCCAGCGCCGCAGGGCCTGTGCTGCTGTTGGCACATCAGCATGTAGATGGTCCAGGAGTCACCGTCGTCGTTGGCATCCACGCCATCCGTGTACAGGTCGTAGTTGACCTCCACGTAGTGACCCTCGGGTACTGCGATGCTGTACATGTCGTAGACGTCATATTGTCCGTCCATCCAGCCTTCGCAGGTACCGCCGTCCCAGTAGCTCCTGAGGGTGCCGTTCTCGTCAACGGTGCTGAAGTCACCGGCATCGCTGCTGGTGTCCTCGCTGCTTCCGTTGAGGAACGTGTGACCGTCCCAGACTCCCGGGTAAACGCTGTCTGCGGCGTCTCCGTTGGGAGCCCCGGTTATAGCTAGGCCGCAGTCGTCCTGTGAGCCGCCTGGCTCCATGCCAGAGGTCCACATTTCGATGGAGACCTCGTAGTCCCCGCCGCCACGCGTGTGCTGAATCCTTAGGAAGAGGTCCTGGCCTCCTCGGTTGTAAAGTGCCACAAGCTCGGCTGGGTTGTCAGCGGAGGAGTCAATGAAGCTCATGAACGAGCCGCTGTAGTAGTTCAGCTGTGCATTGATCTGGTTCTCCGCGGGGTATGTCACAGTCACGCCCAAAGCGTAGTTGGTGGGCAGGTAGATCCTGTAGACGTCCCAATTGTCCCAGTAGTCGTGCCCCCATCCGGTGAAGGTCTGGTTCATCGTAGAGAGGTTCAGTGAGTCTGTGCCAGCCAATTGGTCGTCGCCAGCGTCGAATCCATTGCCGCAATTATCTGGGATAAACACTTCACACGCATCATTCTGGTACATGCTCTCGTATGGCTCCACGGACTGGTCGTAAGTCGACAGTGTGACTGTGTAGTTCAGCTCGTAGTCAGAGGTCAGCGAGGCGAGATCGATCTTCATCATCACGACTGTGCTGACGTTCGCTAGGTCGTTGTACCCCTGGGTGCCGTTAGTAGCGTGGCCCTGTGGGTTCGAGCTCAGAGAGCCGGAACCCATGAACTGGAGGTACCCGTTTGCGTCCTCGTAGTAGAACGTCATAAGGAGGTTGGCCTCAATTTCTATTGTGTCGTTGAAGTTGGTGTCGATGCCCTCGTGCCACTCCAGTGATGCGTACAGGCCGTGGGAGGCAGGTACGGTGATCTGGAACCAGTCAGCGATGTCAAGAGCATCGCAGAGCATTCCGGTGAACTCGCCCGTGCCGTCCGAGCCGATTATGCCTCCGACGTCGGTTGCGACGTCGTCTGGGCTGAAGCTACCCTCCGAGGCATCCGATCCGGAGCCGTCGTAGACAGCGGAGTCGGGGGAGGCCCCGTCGTCCTGGTTGCTGCAGGGTGGTAGCTCCCCGGGAATCGTCTGGTATTCGAGGAGGTACCCCGCACCAGTAGCACCGGAGTAGTGTATGACCTCGGCGAAGATCATCTGCCCGGGGCCCCTCTGGCCCAATTCAATGACCTCTGGCTGATTCACCCAAGCGTGATCGAACTCCCCTGTCAGGGCGCCGGTGCTCGGGTCCATGTCTGTGAAGACTTCTAGGTCCAAGTCGATGGACGGATCGTCCCAGTGCAGGGTCAGATTAGCGAAGGAGTTCTCTGGAATCCAAACCGCGTAGACATCGGAGTTGTCGTTTGTGTCGACGTGCCCCGAGGTTTGATCCTCGAACACGACATTAGAAACGGATAGGATCCCTGTCAATATGCCTATGTAAGATGAGACTTCGAGTCCAAATCCTCCGTCGCCAAAGCTGTCGAACTTCTCGACAAGGTAGGTACCTGGGGATGTGTAGTTGATTATCTCGCCAGTTTGTCCGTTCACCAGGTTGAATGAGTCGACGGTGCCGTCTGGCCTAGTGATGTCCACTGTCGACTCGGCTGTGCACCAAATGTCGCAGGAAGTGATAACTACGTCAGCTTGAGTGCCGGCAGCCAAATCGAAAGAGTCCGATTGGTATGACCAGCTGCCTGGTACGTCTGGCATCTCCAACAGAGGGAGTCCAGTAGGCTCGTTGGCATCGCCCCTGATTCCACCGTCAGATGGCCAGGTCGTGATGTTCATCTGGTAGTCGTCAGCGACTGCTGAGTCGTAGCACCGATAGCACCAGACCCATGCCAGCATTGGCTCGCCCATGACCTCTGCTGGTGTGCCGCCTGCTCCGGGCCAGTCGTAATACCAGGTGTTACCGTCACCAGTTTGCACCCCATCTGTTGACATTCCGATGGTCCCGGTTGAAGATGTGTAAGAACGACCCCATGATCCTGATCCGGACCACGCGATCCATGACATGGATCCGTCAGCGGGCCCTATCCCGACCGCGAAAGCATTACTGTCGTAGGATGAGTTCCCCGTGTAGTTCCAGTCTATCGTGACTGTGAAGCCGTATCCAACAGGCATGTCAATGAGGTACACGTCGTTGTGGTCCTCACCGGTGTCTGTTCCAGAAACGTATGTCGTGGCGGAGAAGTTCCCCCAGTAGATGTTTGTCTCCTCCCCGCCGAAGGCGAAGTCGGAGGACAAGTCCATGGCGGAGGAGGTGTTCTCCCCGGCGTCGGTCCCTCTGCATGCATCGTACCCTTGGCACGGTGTTGGAGGCGTCTCTTTCCTGTCTGCACCATCATTGAGTTCCATATCGACTGGTTGGTCGAAGGCCCCAATCATCGGTAGGCAAACCGAGACTATCATCAGCATTGTCAGGTTAACTGAGCGTGTTGCGTTATCATTCATAGGCGTCACTTGGTGACGATGAGGCCTTGTATTGGATATAAACGTCTCTCTAAATGCTCATGTTTAGTATGTTTCTGTAATTCGGAGATATAATAGAAAAAATTAACTAAAAAGGGATTTAATTGTTATATTATGTAAAATAATTGACATTTTGTTGATGTAAAACGGAAATTAAATGACTAATAAAGATTAAGGATTTTTGATGAAAAAAACACACGAAGTGCAAAAAACACACCGTATTATCGGGACTCTGCCTCGAAGTCGTAGAAGTCATCGTCCACGTACCCTTCTTCGTAGTCGTAGTCGTAGTCGTATCTATCGTAGTCAGCGTAATTCTCCCTGTGTGCCTTCGACCACTTCCTGCTTGCGAGTGCGAAGGCCGTGGCAGCGGAGAATAGCCCGCCGATGGTGCCTACGGCTAGAGCGGCCTTTCCAGGGTTCAGCTCCGCCTTGTCCATCAGAGTTAGTGGGAATTCGTTGTCCCCCCTCCCATCGTTGTTCAGATCCTCCGACTCGTTGGCGTCCATCGGGAAGCTGTCTTCCTCATCGATGACCCCGTCGTTGTCGTCATCGGGGTCGATCGGGTCGCAGGTAGAATCCTCATCGTTGTCATCTGGGAAGTAGGAGCCATCTAGAGGTGAAGTGCCGCAGAGCAGCTCGGTTGGGTCTGCCCAGCCATCACCATCGTCATCCATGTCCGCTCCGTCGCCGGTTCCGTCCTGGTCAGTGTCCCTGTACTCGGAAGGGTCGTCGGGGAAGTGATCATCCAGATCGGCCCAGCCATCGTTGTCGTCATCGTCGTCCTGTGGGTCGCAGGACATATCCTGGTCGTTGTCTAGAGGGACGGAGTTCGCATCCATGGGGTCCGAGCCGCAGATGCTTGATTCGTCGGCGTCAGGCCAGCCATCGCCGTCGTCATCTAGGTCGGCTTCGTTCCCTGTCCCATCGCCATCGGTGTCTAGCCACTCGGTAGAGTCGAATTGGAAGGCATCTTCTGAGTCGTTGAATCCGTCACCGTCATCGTCGATATCAAGGACATCGCAAATCCCATCGTCATCGAAGTCGGGCGGGAACTGCATGGAGGAGAAAGGGTTCGTTCCACAATCATCCTCTTCCGAGTCAAGCCATGCGTCGTTGTCGTCATCGGGGTCGGAGTTGTCCCCGCATCCGTTTCCGGAAGTGGTGGTCTGGCTTTCTTGGGGGATAAATGGGCAATCTCCGTCGTTGTCCGTCCACTCTGCCGCATTTAGTGGGAATTCGTCGATGAAGTCCTGGTAACCATCATTGTCATCATCAGGATCGGAGTTGTCCCCGATGCCATCCCCATCGGTGTCTGTGCTCTCATCTTCGCTGAACGGGAAGTCATCCAAGTCATTAGTGGTGCCATCCCCATCGACGTCATCGTCCATTTCGTCGCAGACCCCATCCCCGTCCGTGTCCGAAGGCGTTGACTGGGGGTCGAGGGGATCTGAGAGGCAGTCAATTTCCACTCCGTCGTAGAATGAGTCGCCGTCGTCATCCCCGTCCGAGTTGTCCCCGATGCCATCCCCATCGGTGTCGTTCCACTCGCTGGAGTCGAAGTCGAAGGCATCATCTGAATTCAGGTATCCGTCCTCATCGATGTCTTCGTCCAACTGGTCGCATGATCCATCGCCGTCGTAATCCGCGGGTGTGGAAGCGAAGTCGTTTGGGTTGGTGCCGCATGAATTCTCGTCGTTGTCAGTCCAACCGTCGTTGTCGTCATCATCGTCTGCGTTGTCGCCTATGCCGTCTTGGTCGCTGTCACCCGACTCGTTGGAGTCGTAGGGAAAGATGTCGTCCTCGTTAGAGACGCCGTCCCCATCCAAATCTGGGTCCTGGTAGTCGCAGATTCCATCTGCGTCGGTGTCGGATGGTATGCTGTTGCTGTCATAGGGGTCGGAGCCGCAATCCAGCTCGACGTCGTTTAGGAAGCCGTCTCCGTCGGCATCCAGTGGCAATAGGGACACTTCCAGAGTGTAATCGCCCTCTCCCGAGTAGGAAAGCACGTAGATGTAAACCGTGGTGTCACTGACGTTGCTGCTGCCGCTTTCAACCATCTCTGGGTTTGCGAACAATGAGCTGTCCAAGTAGCTCTGCCCCTGATCGTAGAGCGTGAGGTCGTAGTCATCGTTACTGCTGTTCCATGAGAGTGTTGCCTCTATAGAGTGCATAGGGGGCACGTAAACAGAGTAGTAGTCGTCTTCATCGTCTGGCGAGCCATCGCCATCGCTGTCGGAGTCAGATATCCACCCATAGTATGTGCCGTTTGCACTGGCGAGGGGTGTCGATGATGCGAAGTCATCACCCGCATCGCCCCCTGAGTTTGCGTCATTCTGGTTGAACACTGGATTTGGTGTAAGGTTGACCAGGGATATTGTGAGGATGTATTCCTCCTCCCCGGTTGTTGCCTGCACTACAATGAACACGGTGGTGTTGCTAACATTGGTAGTACCGCTCTGGACTGTTTCGGGATTGGAGTTGAAGCTGGCCTCGATCTGGTTTTCGAGCTCGTCATAGAGTCCCATGTCGAAGTCGTTGGAAGAGGTGTTCCACGTGAGCTGGGCCTCGATTCCCTGCATGTATGGCACCTGGACAGAGTAGACGTCCCAGCTGTCATTGCTGTCAGATGCCCAGCCGTGGTAAGTCCCGTTTGTGGCAGGCAGAGGGAGTGCGTCAGGGAAGCCATTCCCCGCATCACCCCCGGAGTTGGCGTCATTCTGGTTGAAAGCGGGGGTAGAGGATAAGTTGGTGAGAATCACCGTAAACTCGTAGTCCTCCTCCCCGGTTGTTGCCTGCACTACAATGTACACGGTGGTGTTGCTGACGTCCGTGGAGCCTATGGTCTCGGGATTCGATGTGAAGCTGGCGTCGATCTGGGTCCGCAACTCGTCGAAGAGGCCGAAGTCGAAGTCATTGGAAGAGGTGTTCCACGATAGGGCCGCATCTATCCCGAACATGTCCGGTACCTGAACGGAGTAGACATCCCAGTCGTCCCCGTTGTCCGAAGCCCAACCGAAGTACGTGCCATTTGTGCTTGGCAGTGCTAACGCTTGATCGAAGCCATTCCCCGCATCACCCCCGGAATTGGCGTCGTTCTGGTTGTAAGCGGGGGAAGATGAGTCGTTGGTGAGCCAGATCTGGAGGGTGTAGCTATCGGCACCGCTGAAGGCATCCACGAGGACTGACACGTTTGTGCCGCCTATGTTTGCAGCGCCGCTGCCTACGGCCTCGGGATTGTCATACCAGCTGTAAGAGATCCTAGTTCCGTTCTCATCGTACAAGTAAAGATCCAGGTCCTCCGTCGTCGATGTGGAGTTCCAAGAAAGGGTGGCGTTGATGGAATGGAATTGGGGTACAGGGACATGGTACCAGTCGAACTGATCGTTGCTGTTGTCGACTTCGCCGTAGTATGTCGCGTTGACTGCTGGGAGGGGAGTGGGGCTGGATTGGGAATTGGATGCGTCGCCGCCCGTGTTTGCGTCGTTCTGGCTTGCAGGTGGGGCGAAACCGGAGGAGAACAGCCAAACAGTCATGTCATACATTCCGGACCCTGACCATTGGTCGATGACAATGTACACCGTGGTCCCACCTACGTTGGTGCCATTGGAAGAGACCTCGTCGTACGAAAGGGAGAAGCTGCTGTCAATCGTATTTCCCACGGAGTTCAATAGCGACAGGTCAAAGTCGGCTCCGTTCGAGGGGGATGTCAGTCCCACTGAGACGCCCGTCCCATTTGGCACTTGCATAGAGTAGTAGTCTAGATCATCGCTTGAGCTCAGGTTGCCGTTGTATGTGGCATTGGAGGGGCTAAGGGGGATTGCTGACGACATGGTTCCTCCGGCATCGCCACCCGTCCCAGCGTCCCCTAGAGCTGGGGCTGCTGCCGCTGAGACGATAATCAGGGCGATGAAAATCCGAACGGCGCGGGCCCGTCCCATGGCAACCGGCTGGTGCGGGGGCTTTTGAAGCATTGTGAGAAATGGTGTTAATAATGCACCACACGCGAGGGGTGCGTTTTCTGCATCGCCGCAGTATCTGTTTAGTATTCGTAGAATCCTGATCCTGATTTGCGACCGAGATTTCCCCGGCTCACCATTTCAACTAGGAGCGGGGCAGGCAGGTACTTGTCGTCAGAGAGTCCGGAATGAAGTACATTCATGATGTGTAGAACGGTGTCCAGACCTATCAGATCGGCTAGAGCTAATGGGCCGATAGGGTGGTTCATCCCTAGTTTCATTATACCATCAATGGCCTCGGCCTCGGCGACTCCTTCTTGGAGGGTCAGGATAGCCTCGTTGATCATCGGGCATAGGATCCTGTTGCTAACAAATCCGGGCGAGTCCCTGCATGAGAGGGGCGTCTTGCCCATCCTCTTTGCGACGCCAATTACTGTGGTGGTGACTTCGGTCGAGGTAGCCTCGCCGTTAATGACCTCAACTAATCCCATGATGGGGACTGGGTTCATGAAATGCATCCCAATCACTCGTTCGGGCCTATTGGTATGAGAAGCAATTTCGTCAATTGAAATACTGGATGTGTTGCTGGCGAGGATTGTATCGGGATTGCATATTGAGTCCAGCTCGGAGAATGTTGAGAACTTGAGCTCGGGCACTTCCGGGATAGCCTCGACCACCAAGTCGCATTCGGAAAAATGAGAGAGGTCGAGTTTCGTCGAAATCCTGCCCATTGCGTCTTCGGCCTCCTCTTCGGACATTCGTCCCTTGTGAACAAGCTTGGAGAGTGATTTCTGGATAGTGGAGATTCCGCGATCGATGAAAGATTGGTCCACGTCAACAATTGTCACCTGCATCCCACTGCAAGCTGCCACTTGCGCTATTCCGCTTCCCATTTGGCCGGAACCCAAGACCCCGAGGTGGCTTACCTCCATGCGAAGTGGACGGGCGATGAGGAAATGAGTTTTGGCATTCCTAGTCTTCCTTTCGCAGAATCCTGAGCGTCTTGTGTCCAATCACTGCGGACGTAGTAATTACCAGAATCCCGAAAGCGGAGATCCACCAAAACATAGGGCCGAGTGAGCTGGCATCATCAATTGCCCACTCTTGCCAATCTTGCTTGAGTACCTCGATTGAAAATGTGCGTTCGTTCATAGCCTCATCCACACTGCTTCCATCGATTCGATGTACGCCACCGTTCGAGGGGATTGGGATAACCTGAGTGAATTTTCCAGTATCTGGGCAACTGATTTCTATTTCCCCGGATGGGCTTGAGAGACTGACTATCAAGCCAGGCTCGCAGATTCCGCTTATCTCCCTCTGTGTTGACAGGGGGGCATTCCTGTACTGATACTCTTGGAAGTAGAGATCCGGTGGGATTGAGTCCTTCAGGATCGAAATCGTGTAGGTATCCGTCCCATCCAGTGTATCTACCTCAATTAGGAATTCATTCAGCCCCTCTTCTAGATCTAGGGTCAATGGCACGATGAGATCACCTGGTGAGATTGATTGGCTCTCATTGGAGCCGACCTTTGACCAACGGATTTCCTGGGAGTCGTGGTGTTCGATCTCAATCTGAATGGCGTCTAGCGCCACCAGCTGCGAGTTTGCATTGGACAGGTCTGTTTGGTACGTGCTCTGGTTGAGCTCCAATTGCCTGCATTCGGAGAAATCATTGGAGTTTTGCTGTTCAGAAGTAGAGTCTACGGCGTGGATACAGACGAGATGGTAACCAGTTCTGTTGAGTTCGAATTGGATGGCCCCCTTCAAACCCGCAGTCTGGCTGATTGGCATCCCGTCAACAGAGACAGAGAATTCAATGATCTCGTTGGATGTCCAGTTTAGTGTCTGCCTGTGGTCGGAGAGGAGGCCTAATGGGGTTATCTCAAGGGACCAGTTGACCTCAGGGGGGTCTCTGTCCACCTCGATGCCCCCTATTTGTTGGAAGGAATGAGAATTGCCCGACCAGTCGGAGACAGTGAGCGAGAAGTCGTATTCACCGTCGTCCAGAAAAGAGAAATCGAGGAAGATTTCCGCGTAGGAGAATTCTGGATAATCGGTATTGCTGCCTGATGGGGTCCCTGTCGTTGAGTTGAGGACCAACGGGGGGTTTTCTGAAGAGATGCAATTCTGATCCGGGGATTCCCAGTTGGAAGAGGAAAGGGACATGCAAACTTCGGAGAAATCTGCTGGGACCCGTAGAATGAGGTTTCCTGAGGAGATGTTGAGAGGGTTGTCCGAAGAAACGATATCGAAGGAGTGGCCAAAGTTGTCGACGATTGAGGAAATGGAGACCTCGTCCGGGGGGCTGGGGTCATGCACTATTTGGAATGAAGCGGTGTTCTGGTTTCCAGCCATATCGGTAGACGTGACTTCGAAGTAATTGTCGTCACCCAAGTAGAAGAATGGGTAGGGGTCAACCAGGGATTCGTGGAATCCGAGCTGTGATGGCGAGAGTTGTACTTCATGCATCGCTGATCCGTTTGCATCTACCGAGACCCACTGATCGTCCACGATTATCGATGCACCGGGCTCAGTTTGGATTGATATCTGAACTGTTGGGGAGCTGCTGATCCAAGGAACGTCATGGATTGCTAATGAGGGGGGGGTTGAATCGAAGGCGACAGTGAGGAATGACTCTGAGCTCATTCCGGAGTAATCGGTAACATGGGCCACATAGTCGTGCCACCCCTCGACCTCGGGGAGGGTTGAGTTGACCCACAGGTGCCGGAGCAATGGGGTGCCGGAGGAGTTTGCCTCGTCATTCCACGCGGAAGTCAGGTTCAGTAATGAGCCGCTCGTTGAGAGCGCCCATGCCGAATCGGCCACGACTCTATGCCCGGTCTCGTTTGACTCAACGAGATACCAATCGACATCTTGGATACTGAAGCCGGCCCCCAAGTCAGTTGAGTTAAGTGACAGCGGGATTCTTTGATTAGTCTGAGTGAGGTTCTCGGGCATTGAGAACTGGATTTGAGGGCTCGGGTCAGTCAACTCGTACCCATAGGGCAGCCTTATCTTGGCGCCACCCTCGAGCCATATGTCAACAAATCCAGTCCATACCCCTTCGGAAGGCGGTCTAGTGAACGATAGATTGAGTTCAAGGGCTCCTGATGGCACTTCTCCATCCAAGATCTCGGATCCCGAAGGCCAGATAGAAGCGATGTTTGTCTCATTGATGCTTTCGAAGTCTGAGACGGACAGTTCTGATCCCGCGATGATGTCGAGCTCGAGCCAGAAATTGGATTCTGTCCCACTTACCTGCCAGCCTTGGACTGCGATCGAATAGAGGCCATCGGCCGGATTTTCGATGAAGATGGACTCGGAAGAAGCGCTGCCCCTGGAGCTGCTTATCTGCTCAGAGGAGGTGATTATACCATTCTCGTCGTTGTCCATGAACAGGAACAAGTCAAGGTCTGAGTCATCATAAGAGTCCATGTTAATTTCGAGCTCAGCGGCGTCCTTGATAGTGAAGTTGTGCCACCAAGATGATGTCATTTTTTCGTCCGGATCGTCTTGGAATGCGGTTTGATTGTCAAAACTAACTGGCTGGACCCAGCCATATGACTCTACAGAGTCGACTGGCAGCGGGACTGTCGATACGATGCGTGCGATTCCAGAGCCATTGCCTTCCGACCAATCGTCCACTGCACTCCTGAAACCGTCCGATTCAGCTGCTAGATAGCCGACGGTGATGTTTAGTGGGTTATCACTGGTGTTGACACCGTGCAGTGCTGTGTGCAGAACCAGCTGATGTGTGCCTTGAGTGGGGGGGACGACGAAAGTCTCCCTCGAGGTCCCTGTGAATGTTCCCCAATTGTGCTGTCCGCTAGTTGCATGGTTATTCGCAGACCTTTCCTCGATCCTGAATGTCGCCGGCCCGTAGGATAACTGGTTCTCCTCGAAGTATTCATGAGGGGTCTCAGTCAACCATAGTGCGTCGATATCCGTATAGGGATTGTCGTCCCAATCCACGTCGATGAGGATAGCCCCTTCAGAGGTTAGCTCCTCCGGCCATTCAACCGTCAGGAAGCGCCAGTCTCCGCTCTCTGCCCTCCAGGACCAACGCATAGCACCGCTAATCATTGACTCCGTATACAGCGACTGGTTGGAGACATTGCCATCCAAGTTGGGAGGTAGTAGGGTGAAGGGTCCGCTCCAGGGGACGTTTGTGACAATCGGCAGGGTCCATGTGTGAGTTTTTGCAGTATTACCACCCTCTGTGGAGTGGATTATTATGCCATGCTGGTGAAGTCCGGGAGTGGCATCTGGGGGCACTGATACAGAGATTGATGCTTCCGCCTGTTGGCCACTGGGTACTGGGAAAGATAGAGGGATGCCGATCCAGTCATCCTCGATTAACCCAAATGACGTCCAGTCGATTTCAATGCGTACTGGATCTGCCCCTGATAGGTCTTCGCCATACCTCCAAACCCCGAGCAACAAACCATCCATGGCATCGTCAAATGGCAAGCCAAGCCTTACTTCGGCTTGTGGACCGTGCTCCCACCAGTAGGTGACCTCATCAAGCTCATTCGAATCATTCCACTCATCTTCATTCACATTGCCATCCTGATTATTATCATGGTGGAAAGACCCGTCTTCATCATCATCGTGCCACCTGTAAATCTGGAGGTATACCCTTTCCTTGGATGATCTGTTATTTCCGGGATCGAATGCGTCATATTGAATGGTCGCTCTGGCCCTGAACTGTACTGTATCTCCTGGTAGTTGCACAGATGGATCGTCAGTAATGTGCAAGGGTATTAGCAAATCAGGGCGATCGCTCTGATGCCCGTCCCAAGTTCCATTGGATCCATCAGTAGATCCGTTGCCAGTGCTGTTCCAAACAACCACCTTATGCTGAATTGGGGAGAATTTGACGGGGGATAATGAGATCTCCAGGTCCGACTCAGCAGGATTATCAAATGTCAAATTGAACGACTGAGATTCGCCGGGTCTTATTGAGTTCAGATTTGCATCCCTGTGCTGACCATGGAAGTAACCAGTGTTCCACTGAGAAGGGGAAACAGACCAAGTCCCATTGTCCCCCTCTAGTGTGGAAACTGCACGCGAAGCATTCATCCAACCCCCTCCCTGAACGAATGGCTCATACCCCCTATCATCTGCGGTTGACAAAACGAAATCCCTGAGCTCCTGGGATTGAGGGTGGGCGTTCTTGTTATCGAGCCACGCTTCCTCGACAAGTGCCAGAAGACCGGCCACTATGGGCGTGGCTAGGCTCGTACCGCCCCATGTCCCCCATGCGTCATGTGAACTCAAGTGATCATTGAGTGGAAGATTACCTGTTGCTGACCAACCAACTGAGACGATATCCGGGTCCATCCTCCCCACGACATTGGGGCCGCGATTTGACCACGGTGCGCTCTGGCCCCAGGAGTCGGATGACCTGCTGCTGAACGCGCCTACTGAGAAGACCCCATGTGCGGCCCCGGGGACCTTAGTAGTCCCGAATCCATGGCCCCCGTTGCCAATTGCAACGGAAAATGTAGCATTGGGGTTGTAAACACGGGTTATCCAATCAAGGTAAAGTGAATAGGCATCCGCACCCGACTCATCAATAGAGGAATATCCGAACGAGAATGAGCCGATGTTTGGTTGATCGGGCGTGCTTGGATCCCCGTCGTACCCCTCTGCGATGAATCTCCACGCATCCAAAGAATGGCCTCCGGAATAGTGGTTCCCTATGGAAGAAATTGTTGCGTTGGGCGCCATCCCGATTACTCGGCCGCCGTCAATCTTCCCCTGAGACGCTACCGCACTTGCGCAGAGAGTCCCATGAGTTCCTGATTCAAGCATGAACAGAGTCAGATTCCCGGACCCGGCCACCCTGTTGGAATATCCATGCCTGGAGGCATATGTGTCCGAATATGGTACACCCAGAGAGCCATCGGATATCCAATAAAGTAAGCCAGCAGAGATATCCCAGAGCCCGTCCCCGTCCACGTCCCTCCCAGATGTCTCCTCACCTGGTCTCATGGGAGTCTCGTTTCCGAACCATCCGTCTCTGTCAATGTCAGGCCACACGGTCTCATACAATCCAGCTATTCGATCATCGACGACCAATATTGGGACATCACCCCCTGCCCTATCCCTAAGGTTACTGTCAGGGTGCTCACCAAGGTGATATATTCCCGATCTAGAAGTGTTGACTCCGGTAATATTCAGTCCGGAGATATCCAATGTTCCATCACTGTCGTTGTCATAGTCGATAGTAGATGTATCGGCGTACCAAGAGTCCCTTGATGGGTAGGCATCACCATCCACCAGCCAATAGTACATGCTATTGTGATCTAACATTAGAGGCCATCCCACGTATGGAGAGTCGGATAGCAATACCCTGGCCTGTGTGCCATTGAGATCCGGGTGGCCGAAGTCTACGCCAGTGTCTGCTACCGCGACCACTATCCCTTCCCCGGTGAAACCTCTGGACCAAGCGGCAGTGGCCCCGTGTATCTCACCGGCACGAACAGAAGCTGGTTCGGATTGAGGGGTGGAAAGGAGAGGGTTCGTGCTGAAAGGCTCAGGAGCCCTCTCAGCATCAATTATCGCCATTACACCTTTGACCCCTGGCAATTTCTGGACTAGGTATGATTCGATCCAGAAGGTCCGATGGTCGACTCCTTCGCTGGCTGTGTCGACTTGAAGCAACCTCTCTCCTTGATCAGCCGGTGCCTGCTTCTCCTTGAGACCACTAGTCGACTGCCATGCATCGAGATCAGCTAGCGAGCTCGTGATAATGGTTACACGGACCCTATCTTGACCGGAGCTCACCCTCAAAGACAGGGAATGGTCGATCCAAGGAATGTGGAATGCGTCTTCGCCTTCTAGGAAGGCACCATTATTGGGTGGCATTATTTCTTGGTCGGAACCGTGCCCATATGGATCGAGCGAGGGTGCATAAGAGGTCAGAACCAGTAGGAAAACAGCCATCGATGGCCCGCCACGCATATGCATAGGGAGGGAATGATTGGCTTGATATTGACGGCTCCGAGTCCCGTCAAATACAAAGATGGATGCTCCTAGGGGGAGTCGGAGTCCCGTAGTGTAGAGGTCCATCATCTCGGGTTTTGGTCCCGGGGACCCTGGTTCGAATCCGGGCGGGACTACCAATTTCTTTCAGTACTACTGCAAATTTGATTAATTGAATGTTGATCGAGTGGCATGAGCGAGGAGCGACTTATCAGACCCCTAGTACTGGGGATGAGGGGGCCTATAAAAGCAGAAGAGACTGATGAACTAGTCCCAGTAAGCACAATTATCGAAAATTTGACCATAAACTGCAATGAGATTTCAATCCACATAGAAAGGAGGATTCAGAGGACTGTAATCAGGGGTGGAGAGGGAGACGATCTATTGGACGAAGGCGCGGAATCGGCTGTCTACGACATAGAGGCAGAGGTTTCACTATCCGAATACAAGGCTTTGATGGATCTATTCAGGGGAGGGCAGCCGACGATAAAGGACCCATTCGACTCAGCTGAAGTCAAGGTTGCATTCAAGTCTATAGAGTACAGAGCTTCGGACGGACTGCTGAAGATGCAGCTAATGGAAGATGTGGATTGAGCTTCATCCATCAATCGCATCGGGGTTCCTCTGCAGGTCCTTGGTGATGTTCTTCTGGTGACTCTCCAAGGTACCACCGCCGATCTCAAGCAGCTTTGCGTCCCTCCACAGCCTCTCAACCACGTACTCTCCAACGTATCCATAGCCACCCATGACCTGTATGGCACGATCGGCTATGTTCTTAGCTGCAGTCGTTGCGAATAGCTTGACACCGTCGGAATCGAGCCTGTTACCGGCTTGTGAGAGGTTAATCTGCCTTGCAGTGTCGTAGACGTACGATCTCATGGCCCTGTATTCGGCCCAAGACTCTCCGATATGCCGTTGAATCTGGCCGAAGTTCCTTATCTGACTGCCAAAGGCCTCCCTCTCAGTGGCATAGGAGTTCATGTCGGCAAGGCACCTTCTAGCGATTCCGACGCTCATTGCAGCGAGACCCATTCTCTCGTGCTCCAAGTTTCTCATCAAGTGTATCATGGACTCTCCTGGCTCCCCGACGACATTCTCGGGCGGGACTACGCAGTCTTCGAAGAGTAGTTCGGCAGTAGTGCTGGCCCTCATCCCGAGTTTGTCTGTGATCTTCTGCCCTGCAGAATATCCCTGCATTCCCTTCTCCACAAGGAATGTGGTGAGTTCTGCTCGGCCTTTGGAATCTGTACCGGTGCGGGCATAAAGCCAAACTACGTCCGCAGGAGTTCCCTTTTCGTCGACAATTCCGTTGGTAATCCACATCTTTCTTCCATTTATCACCCATGACCCATCATCTCCGGGGACTGCAGAAGTCTGCATCCCTAGGACATCAGTGCCATGGTCGGGTTCACTCATGCCCAGGCAACCCACCCATTCCCCGCTGCAAACCTTTGGAAGGATACGTTCCTTCTGTTCTACGGTTCCACTATGTGCTAGATTGTTGGCGAATAATTGATCATGGGCTAGGAATGCCAGACAGAAGCCAGGATCGGAAAAGGAAAGTTCCTCGTTCACGATGACGACTGAGGTTGCATCTAGTCCTGCGCCCCCATATTCAGGAGGGACCGTGAGACCTAATAGGCCCATATCGCCCAGTTTCCTGAAAAGCTCGATATTGAATGACTCATCGCGATCACTGACGAGAGCTTGGGGCTCGACCTCGTCCCTAACAAAATCCCTGACCATGTGCCTAAGCATCGAGTGTTCATCAGTAGGATTAGCGACATCGAGGTCGCGCCAGTCACCCTCCATGATGCCTCCGGGGGTGTTTATCGTAATAGGAATTCGTAACGCTGTGTTAGTTGTTCCAAATGGCTGAGACTTCCCATGGCAGACCAAGGGCGATGCCGATAATCTCGAGGATAATGAAATTCCAGACCATGTAAGTTGCGATGGAGGCAGTGAAAACTGCCAGAGAGGTATTTACCACCCTCCTGCGATTCCTCTGGAAGTCATCTAGGGTGCAAACCCCCCGATTCCTGAAGTACAGCACTAGTCCTACCGTAATCATTGCGAGGGAGAGGGAGTAAAGTGCGATTCTGACCCACGAGTAGTACAGATTGTTTGACAAGTTGTCTGCGGCCACGATTGCAGAGGAGCCAGCGAAAAGGACCCAAATTACTGAGGGTAGACAGCACATGCTAGCTGTGATCGAAGAAAGAGCGACAATCGCCGTCAGGGGCCTCCCGTCTTCATCCATGTTATTGGCATAGGGAGGGAGATTTTCAATTTCTCCGAGCTAAGGTGTTACTCGCCTGCTGTCCCGGGGGAAAGGGATGGCCTCCCTGATGTGCTCGGCACCAGCTAGCCATGTGCAGACCCTATCCACCCCCATTCCGAATCCACCATGTGGGACTCCTCCGTATCTCCGAATATCGATGTAGAATTCGTATGGTTCTCTGGGTGTTCCTTCCTCGTCAATCCTCTCGAGTATTTCCTCTTCCGACCACGTCCTTTCACCGCCTCCGATAATTTCGCCATAGCCCTCTGGGGCAAGTAGGTCATGGCATAAGACATACTTCTGGTCATCGGGGTCTGGCCGATGGTAGAATGGTTTTGCCACTCGGGGATAGTGTGTCAGAAAATGGGGGACATCAAAGTCCTGGGTTAGCACCTTCTCCTTGGAATAGTCCAAATCATGCCCCCACTCTATGTCTATTCCCTTGCCCTGAAGTATTTCGACTGCTTCGTCGTATCTCATCCTAGGGTATGGGCTATCTGCATACTGGGCTACTAGGTCAAGGTCACGCCCTAATTCTGTTAACTCAGTTACCCTCTCGTCGAGAAGTGTCCTTGCAGTGTGGCGGACAACCGCCTCCCCATGCTCCATTACCTCATCGTTCGAGGCCCAAGCGATTTCCATCTCTGCATGCCAGAACTCTGTGAGGTGCCTTCGGGTGCGACTCTTCTCAGCCCTGAATGACGGTGCCATGGTGTAGAGTCGCTCCAAAGCTGGCATTGCTGCCTCTGCATAAAGCTGCCAAGATTGGGTTAGATACGCCTTCCGCCCGAAATAGGGCACCTCGAAGAGAGTGCTGCCCCCTTCGACAGCTCCTGCTACAAAGTTAGGTGCTTGGTACTCGATGAAATCCCTGTCTCGGAAGTAGGAGTGTATCGCGCCGAAAACGGTGCTTCTGATCTTTAGCATGGTAGTCATCCTTGCTGTCCTCAAGTATAGGTGACGATTGTCGAGTAAGAATTCCGTTTCCCCGCCGTCCGATTCGGCCATAGCCGATTCGGTGATCGGGAATGGGCGTTCAGGGTTTACTGGCCCTATTACTTCTGCATCAGTGACTTGGACTTCGTGCCCGTGCTCCCTATCGGTTGGTTCGACATTTCCTTTGATGATCACGCTTGTTTCAATCAAAGCTCCTCGCATTTTCTCGAAGCAGTCATCGCCCACAGAATCTCTTTTGATGACACACTGGACTGTTCCTGTGGAGTCACGCAAGACCATGAACCAAATCTTGTTTGAACCTCTGGCCCTGTGGACCCATCCCTTCAACTCGACGTCAGTGCCGTCATGGACCCCATCCCTGACTTCACCAATCCAGCAATCTTTCGTCATCGGCTGCTCCTCGGACTACGCTGCTCATCGATTCGTTATCAAAACCCCGTCTAAAGACGGGTTTTATGGCGGGTCTGACGGGGTTCGAACCCGCGACCGCCCGGTTAAGAGCCGGGTGCTCTACCTGACTAAGCTACAGACCCACTTCGCGATCGTAGGTTTGGTTTTAACGGCGTGGGTCAGTTTAACCTTCCATTCGGCCTCAGCAGGGTTTCCAATCCGTCTCCGGAGGCTAAAACGACGGCATCGCAAATACCTACGAAGAGGCCGACCTCAACAACACCACCAACTCCTGAGATTCGAGATTCGAGAAGTTTAGGTTCCTCGATCGTAGGGCCGAATGAACAATCCAAGATAAGCCCGTCATTATCGGTGATGTATGGCGCCTCTTCACCGCCCCTAAGGATTACCGGTCCTGGGCAAATAGAGGAAATTTGGCCCATTGCTTCATGCCACATTAGTCGGTCGACCTCGACTGGGAGGGGAAACTCGCCCAATGTGGCGACCTGCTTGGTTGAGTCTGCGACTACGACCATTGAGTCCGATGCAGAGGCGACGATCTTCTCCCTGGTTAATGCGCCTCCACCCCCTTTGATCAAATCGAAGTTTTGGTCGAATTCATCGGCCCCGTCTATTGTCAGATCCAATTTCCCAGTCTGATGCAATTCAACAAGGGGTATTCCCAGTGACTCAGCTAGCTCCTTGGTAGCTTCACTAGTTGGAACTCCACTGACTTCTAGGCCGTCTTGCTCCATCATCCTAGAAATTTCAATGATTGAGTACTTGACAGTGGAGCCTGTTCCCAGACCGAGTGACATTCCATCTGAAATGAAGGAACATGCGGCTATTCCAGCCCTCTCCTTGAGTTGTTCCGAGCTCACCATGAAACAGTGGGGAGTAGGACGTGCATGATAGTTGTCCTTCAATCGGTGGGTTCATGCCATGGTGTCTTACCCGGGACATGAGGGAGCAGGAGGGTTGCTGACAGTGTACGACACTGAGGAAAGTCCCCTCTCCACGATGCAAGCGGCTCGACGCAAGTCGGGGGTCCGGGAGGGTCAGCTCTGCAGCAGAAACGAACCACGCCAGGGGTACGGTGAACTCGCAAGAGGGAGGTTTCCTGGTAGTGGCTGGAACGAGCAACTCCGCTGGAGCAAGTCCAAGCAGGTCCTTAGGGCATCGACAGGACCGGGTAGGATGCAAAGTTGAATGCAACCAGCCGTCAGGTGAACAGAAAGGGGCTTACTCCCTGCACCCTCATCAAAAACTGACTCATGAGTCCACGACAGCATCCAAAACGACTGAGTGGGCCAAGGATCCGCTCTCCTCGTAGTCTTGCCATTCACCCCACCTTCCCTGCAGTGCGAATCGGATTTCGTGGTAAGTGACAATCAATGTGGGCAGGAAAATTGAGCTAGTCAACAGAGCGAAAACCAATAGAAGCATCATCAGAACGAAGAAGTTTTGGAGGCCGGGAATTGCGACAAAGAGCCCGGCGGCTAGTCCGGCGCAGGTTGTAGAGGTGGTCTCGAATATGGTCCGACCAGTCCTTGAGACTGACTTTACTATCCCTGCTGGAGTCTCTCTTTCCTCCTTTATACGATCGACAATGTGAATTGAATCATCAACTCCAATTCCGAAGACTAGTGTCCCGATCATTGCCGTAAATACATTGACATTGACTGACCAGAAACGCATCAGTAAAGGTTGCCAGAGGACAACTACTCCCACGGCTGCCATTGTGAAGATTGCCAAGCGGGGGGATCGGAAAAGGAAGGACATGGTCAAGAGTAGAATGACCATCGTAGCAGCTGTGGTGTCTGACTGCGCATCGTGTATCCCCTTATCGATGTCAAGTGAGACGGGGAGTCCTCCGGTTAGTAGCGAGTTCTTCACTCCGGACATTCCAAGCGCAGGACATTCTAGAGGTCCGCTACAACCATCGCCATCGAGGAAGTCATCTATAGTGTCCCTCAAACTTCCTGCGTGCTTTAGGTTGATATATGGTTGGTTGACGTAAACTAGAGTCTTCGTCTCCCCTTCCCCCTGATCGGCGTTCATCAGCATTGACCGGATCTCAGGGCTTAGGGTGTCGAAAGCGATGTTGACCATTGACTCACGGCTGCTAACAGAATAGGCCCAGCACTCAGGTCGGAATGGGTTCGACGATTCGTCCCAGCACTCATCGTGGATGAGCTCCCAGAGACTCTGGTCAAATAGAGTGAGACCCTCAACCTGAAGATCGACATGAACGGCCTTGAGGATATTTACTAGGCTGATAGAGGTAGTATTCGCAACGTTGTCTAAGTTCATGACTTGCATATGGTCTATGGCATCGAGAATGGGGAGGTCTCGGATTGGGGCCGTATCGTTTTGTGGTCCTCTCTCAGTTGCATCGACGATGAACATATTCGTCTGCCCCCCCTCGAAAATGAAGCTGTATTCGCGCAGTGCCTCATACGACTCCAGGCCGGGGGGGACTTCATCGGAAGCTCCTGTGATGTTCTTTCCAAGCTCATCTTTGTAGATCCATATTCCGCTGACTGTCAAAACGAATGTTACTAGAAGTACCAGAATTGTTGCCCGTAGTGGCACCTTTCCTATTGACTCCCACATTTCGTCTACCAAGGAGAAGGTGATCGTCAAGGATAAGGTCAAACCCAAGATGATTGAATTGTTGAAGGTGAGGGGTGTCAGGAAATAAAGGCCAGCGGAGATCAATGCTGTCACAAGTGTGGCGAAAAGAGCCCCGGGCATCCCCATGATTAGTGGAATAGCTGCTTCGTCGTCGGTCTCCCCGGATTTACTGCTTGAGTACGGGGTAGTGGAATTAGCATCGTTCTTCTTCTTTCTAGCGGTGTTATCCCGCCTCGCCGATCCCACGACGCTCATTTTGAAGAAGTCACTAGACTCCCCCCTCCTATAGCGAAGCAGCTCGATCAATGCTGGGACCATGAGCATAGACAGGATGAAAGTCGATGCGATTCCAATCAGAAGAGTGACTCCGACGGTCCTCATTGGTTGTATTGGGACCAGACTAGGCCATGTTAGCACACTAAATCCGACAATTGTGGTCAATGCAGAAAGGAAGATCGCATGACCCGTTGTCATTGCGGATTTCACCGTCGCTGTTAGGCTAATCAACGGATCAAATGGATCGGGGGACTCGATGGTTCGCCCGTCCCTCTCAGCGAGCCAGTATTCCTCTGCCTTCTGGCGCATGATCTCCTCCCTATTCTCCTCTATCCTGTTTGTCAAGTGGAGTGAGTAGTCGACTCCCAGGCCCACCAAGATTGGCCCTGCTGAAATTATCATGGGAGTCAGGGTGATATCCAAAATTACAGTCGTTCCGAAGGTGATGGCAAGACTGAGGAGTATGGGAAGTCCGCAAATAACCAGCACCTTCAGGCTTCTATGTAGTATTAGCATAGTTAGGCCCACCAACAATAGGCTAATGGGGAGCATGGTGTTGATCAATTCGAGATAGATAGCGTCAGATACGTCATGCAATACGGGAGTAAGTCCCGTGACCGTGACAGCACTCCTCTGAGGAATTTCATCCAGCCTTTGTTGGTCCATCGTGGATACGGGATTTTCGTACGACCTAGTGCAGATCTCGCAATCTTCCTGATTGGCACTGGACAGGATTATCTTGGCATGAGAAATGAATGCCTCATGGTCCCTTAGCCTACCGGATGGGTTTTCCTCCGATATTCCCTTTGGGTCGACCCTTGGGGTAATGTCAGTGTTGGTCATGTCGAATGCGATTCCCATGATCACCACACCCGTATCCCAGATTCCATCCGAATTGGTGTCCCTGACAAAAATAGAGAATAATTCATCGGCATTCTCGACGTACTCGTCTATTCTCTCCTGGGCCCCGTCGCCTTGTGGAATCGAGTATCCCGTATTGGGGTTTAAGCTGGAGATATCGCATTGGCCGTCACCCCCGGGGATTCCATATTTCTCCACTGCGCATGAGAATCTGTAATCCGAGGAGTTGGCTTCCTTCACGATTTGTGCTGGGGACAAAACCCACAAAACACCGTCACAACCAGAGTCTGGTTGTTTGCATGCTAGTGATCCTCGATCATTCTTGTTGAAATCGAGTCCGGACTTTGTGCCTCCTTTCCCAGCGTTGTTGTCATCCCCCTCAATCCAAGAAATCTGAGATAGGATCGACTCGTCCGTAATGTTCTCTGTGCCGAATTCACTTCCTGTGGCGGCGTTGTTTGTCTGGACATAGAGGATGACGATGTCCGTGGACCATTGCTCCCTTACCTCATTTAGCAGATCGGTCGAATTTGCGCCGTCGGGGAGGTATATCTCGACATCCCCATTGATTTGGTGCTCGAAATCTTGGAAGTCTTTCCCTATCAAGAACGAGGATAGGAGAATGATGATGCAAGCAGTAGCCGGGCTTCTCAGGATAGCACTGTAAGTTAGCTCTGAAGCACGTTTTACTGAGGCATGAAGGGCATCTGAGATATCGTCTGCAAGCTGGTTTGCAGTCTCCAGGTATCCGCCAATGAAGCTGTCACTGATTGAATGGCGTAGTCCGAGATATTTTTCTCTGAGTGGTCCGAGTTTATTGAAAAACCACATCCAGAAACGAGTCTCGTCGTCAATTGGACCTGCATCGGAGGGGAGGGTCACGCCGTTGGGCCAATACAGAAGCCAAATGAAGCGTTCGCATGTCGCGGGGCCTCAATAACGATTATTGGAGGTCATGAAGATTATGCAACGGGCTTTCCGTGGACCGAGAGTGCCGATGGACTCAAGGAGTAATCTATGGTCGGGTAAGCATGGAACTAGTTACCGGTGGAGCTGGATTCATCGGATCGCACTTGGTCGATGCTTTGGTTTCAAGTGGTAAGAGTGTCAGGGTCTTCGATAACTTCAGCAGTGGAAGGGAGGAGTTCCTTGCCCATCATGGCAATAGTGGAGTGGTGGAAGTAATCAATGGAGATCTATTGCAATTTGACTCTATCGTAGAGGCGATGGATGGCGTGGTGACCGTTCACCACATGGCTGCAAATCCGGATATCCGCCTTGGAACTGAAATTACTGACACTGACCTGAAACAAGGCACTATGGCAACGTACAATGTTCTTGAAGCCATGAGAGTGGGGGGTGTTTCGAGAATTTCATTCGCTTCAAGCTCGGCGATTTACGGCGAGGCCAGTGTGATGCCGACCCCAGAGAATTACGGCCCGACGATGCCGATTTCCCTTTATGGAGCTTCTAAGCTTGCTAGTGAGGCCCTCATTACAGCATGGGTTGGGACTTTCGGTGCTCAGGGGTTTATCCATAGATTCGCCAATATTGTAGGCCCAAGAGGGACGCATGGGGTAATTTTCGACTTTATTCACAAACTAAAGAGGGATCCCCGTCGGCTTGAGGTTCTAGGTGACGGGAATCAGGAAAAGGCCTACATGTCTGCCAAGGATTGTGTGGATGCAATGCTTCATTTAATGGAGGGTCAGGAAGATCGGATCAATCTGTACAATCTAGGGACCGGTGACACTTGCTCTGTATCGAGGATAGCAGAAATTGTGATTGAGGAAAGTGGGTTGGCGGATGTTTCTCTGGAATACACAGGAGGTAGCAGAGGATGGGCTGGTGACGTGCCAAGAACATACCTCGATGTTAGTAAACTGAAGGGAACCGGTTTTGACCCGACAGCTTCGTCCGAGGAGGCGATCAGAGTAGCTGCAAGTGCCCTTATCGACGAGATTGGTTTGTGATCGCAAATGCGGAGATTACCATTATTACCCCTAATGGAGCAATGAGTCCAATTCCAGAAGCAGCTTCATCCTGCCCGACAAACAACTCCACCGCACCCTTTGTCAATGGCTCCCCATCGTCGGGATTTATCCTCTCATGGACTGCGACGAGACGAAGGTTGGACAATTCCAACCCCTCTGGTAGGCTCAAGTTTGCCGTAATAACTATGGGAGAAGATGGGAATTTTTCATTCCCAGTTGACTGTAATTGGTCCCAGCTCTCTTCGGGATAATACCAATGATTCGAGTCGTTAATTGATGACTCTGCGTAGGCAAACACCACATCACGATGCTCGTTGAGGCCGTTCGTTGCTTGCGAATCGTCAAGCTCAACCTTGTCAAGCAGGGCGAAGATTGAGACTCTGGAGGCTTCTTCTAATTCCCCGTCTAGTATTGAGAGGGTCAATGAGACTGTTGAATTGTGAGCTTTCGTCAAAGATAGCTTCATTCGTGAGTCATCTGATCTGGTGCTCTCTGAGGAAAGTAGCTCTTGGTGTAGTGCTGTCTGATCTGGCAAGCCCCCCACAATCAAATCACCGTCCATCCAGAATGTTGGAGTAACGATTGCAGAAGTGTGGATTTGGATCCTATGCGGGGTTATCGGGGTCCCCAATGGATCTCCGACTGAGTCGTGAATTGCCACCCTGACGATTCTCCCAGAGTTATCTCGTGTGAAATCTGGCATCCATTCGTCAACAGAAGAGCATGTCTCGCACCAAGTTGCAGTGTATTGCTCTATCAGTACCAAATGGCCCCCTTCTGATTCCCAGGTTGTATTCTCATCCGTTCCAGAGGCGAGTGAAGAGCAGGTCAGAACCATGGCCAATACCAAAAGGATACTAGAATTTCTGTCAGGTCGTGTCACTAATAACTCCACAGCAGCCCCTCCTTCATAACCCAATGTCCTTCCCGGAAGGCATGAGCAAGCGTTGGTACCAGGAGAACAGGCGCGACCACTGGAGACGTGAGGCTAAGTCGAAAGGTTATAGGGCACGGTCGGCGTACAAACTCAAGCAGATCCAGGAGCGTTTCAACCTCATTAGGGAGGGGGATGCAGTGTTGGACATTGGTTGCCACCCAGGAGGGTGGACCCAAGTTGCTGTTGAGATAGTAGGGGAAAGTGGAGTTGTGATTGGTGTGGACATACTGGCCACTAGTCCATTGAGAGGGGCTGAACTGCTGATTGGAGATATCATGGAACGATCAACAATCAAGGCAGTTTCAGAAATTGTACCTGAAAGTGGGCTCAATGCCGTGATTAGTGATATCTCCCCCGGTCTAACGGGGCGTTATGACACTGATCAGGCCATCTCCCTTGATTTATCGACAATGTCATTGGACATAGCGGCCAATATGTTGTCGCCAGGAGGATGTTTCGTGACCAAGGTGTTCCAAGGGGCAGGGATAGAGGGTTTGGTCAACGCTGCAAAGCAGCGTTTTTCCGCGGTAAATAGGTTTGCGCCCACTGCAACGAGGAGCTCTTCCTCGGAAACTTACCTAGTCTGTCAGAACAAGTTGCCGAAATTCCGCGGAGAGGCCTCTAGTACACCCGCAATTGAGCAATTAAGGTCCCATCTAGAGGAGATAGGGGTTGTAGTTCAGGAGGATGAGGGGGATGAGCCTGCAAAGGTCGGATTCAGGAAGATTACCAAGCGAGATGGGAATAAATAGAGGTCGATTTACCTAGCACTATCAAGTGTAGCTAGGAACACCGGCCATTCAAAAAGCATCGAATAATGGCTATTTACGGCTTTTCTGGCACCCGCTGAGTTATATAGTCCATGGAATGCACGTGAAAACACTCGTTTTACGGGAGGATATGAAAGAATGAACATAGATATGAATGCAATGAAAGCAGAAGTAGGCGGCGCCTTTGTGCTGTCCTGGGCCGTTTTTGCGATGGGAATTGGCACCCTTCAAGGTGCTGTTGCCCTAGCTGTGGTCTGGATGGCCTTCTCAGGTGCACATGTGCTACCAGTAGTTACCTGGTGTCACATGTTGAATGATGGTGACGGTGATGTCGAAGGGAATTATATGCCCAACGGCATGAGACTTGTGGCTCAGGCAGTCGGAGCACTGCTCGCCATAGTCTTAGCAACAGAGGCCGGTGGTATTGAAACTGGCTGGGCTGCAGCCGAGTTTGCGGTACCAGAGATATGGCCCCTGCTAACAACAGTAGCTGCTGGCGCAGTTTGGTGGCAAGTACACACACGCTGTGACTCCGCTTGGGCAAGTGCCTTCGGGATAATGATCCTTGGAGGGATGATGGTCCTAACTGGAGCACACGAAATGGGTGCATCGATAGCTAGCGCTGGAGATGGCATCGCAGATGTGTTGCCAGCTTGGATCGTTGACGGTCTACTGGTCGGTATCGGCGCCAGAGTTGGTGCTGAGATTGACAAAGCAGTTTGAAATCAGTAAATACTGATGAAAATACGCAAGCAGGTTGGGGGGGATGCTCCCCAGCCTGTAAATGAACCCGATTCAGGTTATTCCATACTACAGTGTCACTCACTCTGATTTCCTGTCATATGGCACAATATTCTGCCACTCTGAAGCGTCAGATCGGGCAACTAGAGCATGTACCCAATCATCCTCTGAGCAATTGAACACTTCATGCGGAAGTCCTGGCTCGATGTAGAACATATCCCCTTCACTGTGGACGACCGATTGCCTGCACCCAGGACCATACTCGTGCCGAACACTGCCCTTCAACAGATATACCATCACATCGAAGTCGACATGAATATGGGCATTGGCGACCCCTCCTGGCGGGATGTACGCACGATTCATAGAGAGTCCCATGGAGGGGGTGTTCTTCCCCGATAAGCCTGCTGCATACTCTATATTGTTCCAACCTCGAATCTTGTCCATGTTCCTGAGGCTCCAAATACCACCCTCGTCATTCACGAACTTCTGTAATTCGTCTTGATTGCCCGTTTTAATGAGATCGTCCGCCATGAGCACCGAGCAGGGTTTCTTTTTTTCAACCTATGCTGGAATACGCCAAGTGGGGCAATCCGTACCCACAGTCATACAATCAACCCTAAAAAGGGGACCTTGCACGCCCAGAAAGTCGAGTGATCCTATGAAGACGAAGAGAGCGGCTTTCTGCACATCTTCGGGAGCACCCTTGGTCGGCGAGGGCGGCACGTCATTTCCATGCCCCAATTGCGGCAACCCAGTTGGTAGGAGCAAGCGTTGCAGGGTGCAGTCAGTAAAGTACATCTGTTCAGAGTGTAGATTCGAAGGTCCGTGAGTGGTGATTTCATGGGCGAAGTTGTTGTAAAATACAAGGTTACAATGGATCAACCTGATGGGAGAGCGCCGGATTATGAAGCAATTGCTGATCTAATTGGTGGGTTCAAAGAGGTACAAGAGGTAGAGGTCAAGCCTCTGGCTTTTGGGATGATGTACATAGAGGTACAAGCCGTGCTCGGGGAGAGGGATGGACTTGTGGACGGATTTGAAGAAAGAGTCAGATCATCCCACGATTTGATTGGGCAGATAGAAGCCTTGGAAATGGGTCGACTCTGATCAATAATGGTCTAGCGGTGACCTCATTAGCTCACGCATTAGCACTGTTGCGTATGTTCCTGCTGGTAAGGTGAATCTCAGCCTAAGTGCTGCCCCATCTGGATGCCATCTATCGCCCTCTGATGGCCCTCTCCCCCATCTCTCGGAAAGGGTTTCGGACGCCTCAGGGGCCTCCTCAACGACGAAATCGCGGAATGGCACGGATAGTGCCCTCCTAGTTCCCGAGGTTGTCAGTCTCGGAATTTCCGGGACTATCCAAGAGATGTCTGAAAGAGAAGTCGTCCCAATAGCGGATTGTTCGTATTCTCCTGGTCGGCCTGTAGCGAAATCTGAATTCTTTCCAGGTAGTGGCCCTGAAACCGCCAATCTCCCTAGTCTGCAATTTCTGACGCAGCGTGCCAGATTACTTTCACTAACTCTGGCCATCTTACCGACGTCCAGCCTACCATTTGCTTGTATGGGCGCGACAAGATCCCCTATTGTTGGAGCGGTGATGTCCAATCCATCCTTGATTCTGGCAGAAAGTGAGTGATTGAAGGCTAGTGACTGGATGGAATGGACCATCAAAAGCTGCAAATTATTGGGAAGGGTCTTGAAGGAACCGACGTAATCATCAGGTTTTTTGTCAAGGTGCTCAAGCATGGCCCTCTCATAGCCCAGTCTAGGTGGTACGATCTCCAAGGATGCAGCAGGATCCTTCTTTTCCCTCCAGGAGGATCGGAATCCCTGTGATTCTTCGTCCTCCCTCTTTGACTCCATTCCGACATAGGTGTCTACTGCCCGTTCAAAATCACCCTCTACAACCGCCCTTCCCACTTCCGGGGTGACTGGTCTTGTTGAACCGAATCTCTGCGGACCGATCCAATTTGGGAATGCATTGGCCCCCAAAGAGTCAGAAAGCACCTTCCTAATCGAGTTGACCCTTTGCATTGCCTCCTTTGCATCAATTGGGCGGCATTCAGAGTCACAACATCCTCGAACGGTTATTGTGAATCTATTGCCATCGTGATCGCCCATACCGAGCTTCTGATGGGTCCTGCCAATCACCTCAATTGAGCTATCAGGGATGCTAACGGCCTCAACTTTGCTTCTAGGCGCGTCTATAACGATTAATTGCGTAGTAATTGCTCTCTTGTCCTTTAACCCGGAGCTGAAGACACGGTTTCTGCTAATCCCACAGGCCCCAGAGAGTCTTTTCAGGAATCGGTTGCTCTCCCAATTCACCATTGTTACCCTGGCAACAGTGAAACGCCCCCTATCATCCAAGGCAGGGGTGTTTGACACCTCCTCAACCCTGAAATCCTCCACCCTGCATTTTAGTAGACCGCCGATTCCCCCTCCCTCGGTCGGCCAGTAGGACAGGCCAAGCGAATCTGCAATTGAGGGATCAGACACAATGCCACCGCCTAGAGCTTGATGGTGGAGAACTCCTTGGAAATTGCAGAGCAGACGTCCTTGAGGACCTTGTCCGCCTTCTTACCCTTGGAAACACGGACATAAAGCTCAGGATCATCGAGATCGGGGTGATTCTGGAAATAATTAGCATACTCAACGCCGGCCATATCATTCAAACGGGCTCTGAACATCTGTAATGTCGTATGGTTCCCGCCGATGATTCGTACTCTCAACTCTTGGCCATCGTTCTTCAACACTTTGACTGGCATGGCGAACGCTCGACTGGCGACCCCCTTTTCAGGCCTTGCATCCCAAAGCGTACCTGAGATAGTTACAAACCGACCCTAAGTTTTACAGCATGAGGTTTTGGGAGTGGCTATGGCGGACCAAGAGGTCGTAGTGGGCCGCATAGCCGAAACCCTCGAGAAAGGGTCAGGTGTAATACTGATAATCAGCCTCCTTGCCACGGCTCTACTCGCCTCGGCGCTGTTTCCAATGCCGCCCTTCAACACCGATCTCTCCTCATTCGCTCCGGAAACCTCGGCAGACGAAGCGCAAGTGAGGGTCGAATCGGAGATTGGCCCCTCCCCCCACATGATGTACGTACACGTGAAGCCGTCGTCATCGAGTGGGGGGGTTTTCTTGCCTAATGTCCTAGAAATGGGGGCCCTCCATAGGTTGACAGAGGCCCATGCTCTAGTAGAAGACTACTCTGATCAGAATGGCGGAGTTGTGACATCCCAGATCAACGCTGCGGAGATTCTGCAAAGAACCATTGAGGAGAGGAATTACTCCGGGGATCTGTCCGATTTCGAGAGTTGGCAACAACTCTTGGAAGAGGTAGTGGGCGATGAGGAATGCGATGATGCCAGGGATTCGGAGGAGAGGACTGTGGCTATGGCCTCATTTGCCTCATCCGCGATGCTAAACAAGGACTTCGATTTCGAGCCGGTTTGTGAATGGCTAGAAGGCGGTGATGGAAATCCAACGCCGACAGCTAGCAGTACTCTTTGGTTGATTGAGCTGTCTGGTGACTTGAGTGCCGAAGAGAGGCAGCTCCACTCAAGGGAAATAAGGGGAATCTTAGTCGAGGATAGCCCCGGTCAGAAGTCTATCCTTGAATATGGGGTCATTTCCGATGATCTGATCAGCAGTGACATTAACGATTCAACGCTGGATAACCTAGTTTGGCTGATACTACTTGCAATCCTCGTAGTTGTAGTCCTACTCGCGTTGACTTTTCGATCGATCACAATGGTTCTCGCCCCGCTAACGGCACTCCTGGCATCACTTGTCTGGACTTACGGTGCAATAGCCATGGCCGGGGTAAAATTCTCAGTTCTGGAAATTGCTGTGGCGCCAGTGGTTCTAGGTTTGGGGATTGACTACTCTATTCATCTGCAGAGAGGATACGAAAAGGCCAAGCAGAGTTCCAGCAGCGCTGCAGAGGCCTGGGCCAGGTCATTCGTTGAGCTTCGTGTGGCCCTCTTCCTAGCCGTCGTAACAACAGTTTTCGCCTTCCTAGCGAACTCATTCTCCCCCCTGCCGCCCCTCAGAAGCTTCGGCATCACACTTGCCCTGGGCGTTTCTTCGGCATTCCTAGCGAGCACTGTGACCGTTGGTTCAGTACATGTTGTAGTTGAAAGGACCCTGGGTCAGTCGGAGAACAGGGGATTGGAATTAAATAGGCTGGCAAACATTGCTTCGGACTTCCAGAGGAAAAACGCCCCATTAGTCCTGCTAACAGTTGCAATAATCACTGCAGGTTCAATAGTTGTGGCCCAAAGAGGCTTGGACACGAGTTTCGAACTTTCAGATTTCCTCTCTGAAGAAGGTATGGATATAATGGAGGTTCGCAACGAGTTATACGACTCATACGAAGTGAATGCTTTGAAATCGGTCTACATCATTATTGAGCCCGGAGAAGGCAAAACTAGCTTCGAGAACGAAGCCGATTTGATCGATGCGCTAAACGGAGTAGAAGATTCGTTGCTCAGGATGCCGGGAGTTATTGTCACTGAGGCCACAGGTGGTTCGGAATGGGCCTCTTATGACAGCATCTACCGGATTATCGGAGATGCAATAGAAGAAAACGAGTCTTTCGGGCGCGCGCATAACCTCGAAGCGTTTGGCGAGGACATAGCCCCTGCAACGAACTTCAGTGAGGGTGACCTCTCGGCAGCAGTGACGTACCTGTTGGAAAACGAAAGCGTTGGTGATCGGTTGAGGGGTTTGACCTGGGCAGAGAGGACCTCCCAACATATCTCTCTGACTGAAAATGGAGATTCGATTGATTACCTGAGAATCAGGGTCGATGTCCAGGCCCAGTCTAGTGCTATGGTGGAAGTGATTTCTGAAGAGATGACAGCTGAGGCGGGCATTATCAAGATGGACACAGGAGGTAGGGCTTATATCGTAGGCGACCTTATTATCCTATCAAACGTCCTTAATGGATTGATATCATCAATCGTTAGTTCTACGGCAATCAGTCTCGCTGTATCGATGATTGTTCTCGCTGCCCTTACAAGGAAGTTCGGACAGTCCCTCCTAGTGATTCTCCCAGTTGGGCTAGCTGGCTCGTGGGTGGTCGGGACCATGGCAATACTGGGAATCAACTGGAACGTTCTGACGATCATGATCACAGCCCTGACGATCGGTCTCGGCATTGACTACTCGATTCACGTGTGGAGGCGCTTCGAGACGAATCGAAACTCCGGGATGGCGGTCTGGCCAGCTATGCGTGATATGTATGCAAACACCGGATCGGCCCTGCTGATGTCTGCTGGGACGACGATTTTTGGGTTCATGGTGCTGGTCCTTTCCCCTGTTCCAGTGATAAGGGACTTCGGAATCGTTAGCTCCATCTCAGTGGCATTCTCCTTGTTCCTTGCCCTGATGGTACTACCAGGTCTCCTTGCAGCCGAGGTCAGGGGAAGTGACAGGAGGGAGTAGTCATCTCCCCATTATTTCCACGACTTCTGGCATTTCTAGGTGTTGTTCCCTTGCTACAAGAGCGAGAGCCAACCTCATTGATATGGGGGCAAGTGCCCTGCACTTCCGATTTGCCCTTCGGACGACCTCCCGCCTATCGAGACCCGATGCCATGGAGATGTGCCTAGTCAGGGCGCCCCCCCCATCCAATTCTGCAGCCCCTTCTCCGCCCTCAACTTGTAAATCATGGGACAATGGTGATTCTGGGGTATCGAGATGGGTGGAGGGGTCCTCTATGGGCCATTCTGGGGCCACTGGGATATCGTCAAAATTTCGCAACAGGGGCTGCCAGCCAAGTTCCGGTGGACTCAGAGTGACTCGGGGGTTGAGTGATAACGAGGAGTCGTTCCCGGCTAGCCAACCGAGATCTAGTAATTTCCCCAATAGAATATTGGCCTCATCGGGGTCTAGCCAGTGCATCTCTAAGGACCAAAACCTAGCTAGATCATGCTTCTCGATGGGTGCGCAATGGCCCGATTGAAAACTGACGAATAGCATCCTAGAGATATCCTCTACCGAGTTGCTTGACATTGGGAACAATGGTTGGTTGGCGGGTAGATGCTTGATTATTGCCCTGCTCAAAACCACGTTGGATTGAATAATGCAGGTGATATCCGCGGCCGATTATGGGGCCCAAAGAGTACGTGGCGCGCGATCCGAGGACCGGCCGGCGGATACAAAAAAGGGGTAGGCGCAAGAAATCACGGACGGGAATAGGTGCATTGACGCCTGATCCGGGGCCCTGGCAGTGGCTGCCGGTTGAAGGGATAATTCCACTTGCAAAATCCAAGGTGTCAAAGGTCGAGGTCAGGACGGACAGCGGCAAGTGGACATTGGGTAGAATTGATGCAATAAAGGCCCTTCACAGGGTTCTTGACCGAGACTCCCAAGAGGCTTATGAAGCCCTAATTGACGCACTTGAGGATAATTTTCCTGATGTTAGAATCGCGGGTCTGAAATCTCTGCCCTCATTCGCGCTCAGGCGGCAGGGCATCCTCATACAGTGCCTTTCTGATAGGCTGCTTGACGAGGATGAGGCTGTCAGCGAGGAAGCTATGAGTTGCCTGAAGAAAGTTGCACCTGTCTTCCCCTCTGGTTGCGTGGAGATACTTAGGAGGGAGCTCAGGTCGAGCGGTGCCAAACGTCGGGGGAACGCGTTTGAGTCCCTCAGACTGGCATCAAAGGAGTGGCCTGAAGTGGGCTGCCTACACCTAGATGAGCTAATCAGAGAGGAGGACACGGATCTCAGGGTGCGTGCTTCCAAGGTCCTGCAGACGATAGCCTCGAAAGGGGGTGCTGAGGCATGGGATTTGATTGAGTGGTCACTCAGGGACGAAGAAGAGAGAGTAAGGAGGAACGCGGCTCGGACCCTGCCGATCCTGGCTGACGTTGAGCCAAGAATCGCGGCAATTTTTGTAGAGAGCAGTATGAGAGAGGAGGACAGGGGGGCGAGGAAGCACATCATTACGGCCCTCAAGAAACTGGACATGCAAAGTCACAAGGTGGTGAGCATGATCATGAAAGGAGCAGTTGACGAGGACATAGGGATGAGAAGGGCCTGCATTGGACAACTGACAATAATTATGTCGGGCCAAGAGCTTAGGGAAGCAGCCGGTGAGCTGCTAAAGACAGAGGTTGACCCCGCCCTTAGGAAGAGATTGAGTGCATTGGCTAGGGACCCCGACTTCGAGGGGACGGAGCAAGAAAAGAATAGGAAGCTGGCACCCCTAGAGAAGACTCACGGGGACGACAGCGAGGACATTCTGGAAAAGCCACCCTTGCGTGAGGATGATAAACAGCAGTCAGGTCGGCGGGCCAGCGAGGACAGAGAATGACGGATGATTTCGATGAGAAACTAGCTCGTTTCGAGAGGCTCTGGAAGGGAGTCACACCAAAAGGCGAGAACAGGACCAAGGCACTGAAGTTTCGCCAGTACATGCGCAACCACGTCATGCAGAAATTCCACAAGCGTCGAAAGGATCAATGGACTAATGCGGACAAGGGGCATTACAACCACACTTTCTCGAACAAAGAGCAGTTCCTGACCAAAGATAACTGCAGAAAGTACTGGATGGGAGAGCTGCAGAAGGAAATCAGGGAAGCCGAGTCCTTCTGAGGGAGTCAAATGACCGCGACTGGATTCAATGCATGGAACTTGGGACCCCACATCTCGAAGGCCATCGATGGCCTGGGGTGGTCCTCACCGACTGAAATCCAACTTGAGGCTTTGCCAGTTGCACTGAAGGGCCATGATGTTGTTGGACAGGCGAGAACTGGATCCGGTAAGACCGCTGCTTTCGGGATACCTATCATTGAGAAGTGCGAGCCCGGGGGTGGGTTGCAATCACTCATCCTCTGTCCCACTAGGGAGTTAGCTGTCCAGGTCTCTGAGGAAATTGATGGGTTGCAGGGAGATAAGGGGCTCTCAGTACAGACTGTATACGGTGGCACGGATATAGAGAAACAGGCAAAGAGGCTCAATGACGGGGCGGACATAATAGTCGGAACTCCCGGTAGGGTGATAGACATGACAAAAAGAGGTCACATAGACCTAGTCAGAGTCTCGTGGTTCTGCCTCGATGAGGCCGACAGGATGCTGGACATGGGTTTCTTCCCAGACGTGATGTGGATTGTGGAGAGAATGACCTCCAGGGAGCAAACCATGCTTTTCAGTGCTACATTCCCCCAGGAGGTGCTGGACGCTTCAGAAGAGTTCACGAACGACCCTGTTCACGTCATGAGCGACGAACTGGAAGTTGAAGTCCCGGAGATAGACCAATTCGCGATCAAGGTTGGTCGGATGAACAAGATATGGGCACTGGGCAGAATAGTGTCCGGGATGTCCCAGGGGGACCAGATACTCATATTCACCAATACAAAAAGGATGGTCGAGATGCTAGGAGAGAGGATGGACAGACAAGGACTGAGCCCGTCAATCCTTCATGGTGACATGGCCCAAAACAAGAGGGAGAGGGTACTCGGGGGGTTCCGTGATGGGAAGAGTAGCATCATGATCGCGACTGACGTGGCTGCAAGGGGTCTGGACGTGGATGGGATAACCCACGTGGTGAACTACGACCTCCCCGTTGACCCGGAATCATATGTCCATAGGATAGGGAGGACTGGCAGGATGGGTAGGAAAGGTGAGGCCTGGAGCTTCGTCTCGAGTGGGGATATCGGGCAACTCGACAAGATTTCGAACACCTGGAACCTAGAAATACCCATTGTCGAAGTACCGGATCTTGCAGATGGCGCGAGAGAGCTCAATAGGTTCAGAGAGGACTGGGACGACCTCTCGGACAAATTCGGGATGGTGACGATTAGACTGTCCATCGAGAAGGGCAAGACTTCCAAGCTGGGACTAGCGAACTGGATCCTGAAGGAGGCAAAGATCCCTGAGGTCGCAATAGGGGAGATTGAACTGGGGAACGAGGAGTCCACAGTAGAGGTCCATCTGAAAAAGGCGCCATACGTGATCGACGTCCTCAAGAAAAGAAAGTTCGATGGAAGAGATCTGAAGCCGGATGTTGTGACTTAACTGAGACGGTCCCACTCCACGACGAGCCTAGGTATCCGCATTCTAAATATAGCCGGACTCGCAAGAGGCTCCATGGCTGAGGCCAAGGGCGGCGACGGGGCTAGCAAAAAGAAGGCCCTGCAAAGCAAGGCCGCCGAGGACTCCAAGGCCGCAAAAGTCGCAGACAGGGCAGCAAAGAACGAAGAGAAGTCGGCGGGCGTAGCCAACTCAAAGGCCAAATCCATAGACAAGGAAACAGAGCGATTGAGGAGGACGGCGGAGAAGGCGGCCAGTGACAGGAGCCGGGCTGAGAAGAGGTTGGATGCCGCTAAAGCCGCTAAGGCAGAGGCGGACAAGCGACTATCGAAAGCCGACAAAAAAGCAGGAAAGCACAGAGAGAAGATAGGCAGCCTGAGCAAGGAAAAATCCGAGATGGAAAAACGGATCAAAAAGGAGACGGATTCCAAGAACAGGGCACAGAAGAGGCTTGACTCCCTAAACAAGTCAAGTAGCAGGACTGGCAAGCAGCTAGCGGACCTGGAAAGCAGGATGAAATCCAACAAATCGAAGCTGAAGGAGCTGGAACGAACGACATCGGCTGCGCAGAAGAGCCTTGATTCCATGACGAAGGGGAACGAAGAAGATCGAAAGAAGATAGAGACCCTTGCCAAGCAAAGCAGTGCCCTGTCAAATGACCTAAATGCAGCCAATACCGAGAAGGTGGGTGTACAGAAGAAGCTCGACATAGAGAACAAGAAGGGTGCCTCCCAAAAGGCCGAGCTCGCCAAACTCAGCGAATCGGTAAAGAGCATGAAGTCACAGATCTCCAATCTCAAGAAGCACATAGACGGCATGAAAAATGAGATCGAGAAGCAAGCCAAGATTATCAGCGACTTCGAGAAGATGAAGGTTGACGAGGAGAAGGCCAAGGCCAAAGCCGAGGAGACCCTGATCAAGGCCAACAAGGCCAAGGAAAGTGCTGACAATAAGGCGAAGGAATCGTCCAAGAAGGCGAAGGACGCCGAAAAGGCATACCAATCAAACATCAAACCGAGAAAGGACGCCGAAAAGCGATCATCGCTGGCCGAGAAATCGCAGAAGGCGTCTGAGGTCGCATTGGAGAAGCAGGAAAAGCAGACAAAACTGGTTGAGGAAAGGGCAAAGAAAGCGGCAACTGAGAGGAAGGATGCCGAGAGTCGCCTAAAGGAGGCAGAGAAGGCCCTTGACGAAGCCCAGAAGGCCCTTGACAAGGCCAAAGAGAGCACGGAGAAGGCCCACTCAGAGTTCAATGAGCACAGCTCCAGACTCACCAAGGCAAATTCAGACCTGCAGAAGGCGATCAAAGACAGGGGAGTGGCGGAGAGGAACGCTACAGAGGCTCAGAAGGAGTCAAAATCACTAGTGGAAAAGGCTAGAACGACCAGAATAGCAGCGGACCAGGCGATGGCCAAGGCAAAGACGGAGTCGGAAGCCGAGGAAGTCGCCAAAAAGAAGGTCGGAGAAGAGGAGAAGAGGGGTAAAGAAGCGTCCAAGGCAGCTGAGAAGGCGGAGTCCGAGAGAGACGAGGCATTGAAGAAGCTGCAGGAGGCCTCCACAGCCAGGAAGCGCTATGAGAGCAAGGTGGCAATCGAGCAGAAGGCCCGCCAAGAGCTGGAGAGGAAGAGCGAGACACAGGCCAAGTCCACCCAGGAGACCAGGAAGAAGACCGAGTCGGAGCTTAGGATGAAGGCCGATGCCGGTAGGAGGGCGAAAAGCGAGATAGAGGCCCACAAGAAGGCAAAGGAAGACCTAGTCTTAGAGACCAACAGATGGAAAGAGGCCGAGAGGGAGCTAGCTGACTCGATCAAACAGCGCAAGGTCGCCGAGGGAGAGGCCCAAGCCGCTGCCAACGAGACTGAGAAGGCCCGAAACAAGATGCTGGAGGCGAAGAAATCGAGGATGGATGCAGACAAGAGGGCCAAAGACGCCCTCAAGGCCGTCAAAGATGCGAAGAAGAGAGTGGAGGCCGAGGCAAAGGCCCTTAGGGACTTCGAGGAGAAAACCGCTGCCGATGAGAGAGCCGAGAAGGAGGCCGAGAAGGCCAAGGTGAGGGCCAAGGAGAAGGTCATGACCGAGGAGGAGAGGGCAGCGGAAGAGGTCAGGAAGCTCAGAGACGCCAAGGAGAAGGTCAGGAAGAAGGCTGAGAAGAGGCGCAAGAAGCGCGAGGAAGAGAGGCAGAGGAAGATGCTGATGGCAGCCGAGGAGGAGCGAGCCGAGGAGGTAATAAGGCTCGAGGTAGAACAGAAGCTGGAAGACCTGAAGGAACTTGAGGGGTCAATGAGCAAGGACCAGTACGTCCTAGAGAGAATCAGGATCAAGGCGGCCACCATTGACTTCGAGGTCATCGGGGTTTCCAACGGGAAGATCGACGACTTACAGCAAATCGACGGAATCGACACCTCCCTCGAGGGGAAGCTCAACGCATTGGGGATCTCCACACTGGACCAACTTGCCAAGCTTGACGACGACATGGCGGACGACGTCAACGATGCCATCGAGTACTTCCCCGGACGGATCAAGCGACAGCTCTGGGCGGAGCAGGCCAGAATCCTAACTGGACGATAGTAGACACCTAACATGTTCGATTCCCATCCTCGAAGGAATCGAACATGTTAGGCGTCTAAATCCCAAATCCAGGTCTGAAGGCGCAATTGTGAAAAGCAATTCGAAATCCTTGGTGTAACTATGAGAGCGAGAGCAAGGTCATCATTCAGGGCCCTTTGCCTTGTGATTATCCTCCTTGCCAGCACCCAACTAATCCTCCTAACAACTCGGGACTACACACAGAAGGAGTTAGCGACCACCCCCCAGAGGTTTGAGGCGGACAACTCGGAAGTGGCAATCGTCTCCCTAGGCGAATCGCACGCATGTGCCATCGGAACCCTTGACCAGATGAAATGCTGGGGTGACGGAGAGTACGGTAAGACGGGTCACGAGAACACCGCCGACTACGGCGACGAAGAGAAGGAGATGGGGCTCTATCTGATGTTCGCAGACGTGGGGAGCGGGCTGACCTTCACTGACGTAGCTGCGGGGGACCGATTCACCTGCGGACTCCTCAACGATGCGACTGTGAAGTGCTGGGGGAGAAACGCGCACCTCGGTAGCGCGGCAGGTGAGATCGGCTCTGGCTCAAGGGGAGACGGTTACCTGGAGATGGGAGCTAGCACCAGTCGAGTATACATCGGAGACTGGAACGCCACGGCAATCACCGCGGGGGACTTGCATGCATGTGCAATCGTTAACGACTCGTCCTCGGACGAACTGATCTGCTGGGGTGACAACACTCATGGGCAGCTGGGGCTCGGGAACACCGACTGGATAGGTGACACTGAAACTGACGTTTCCTCTGGCTCATTGCCTCAGGCCGACCTGCCTGACAGGAGCCAGGGCATCTCACAAGTCTCAGCGGGGAACAGTCACACCTGCGTCCTCTGGGACGACGGGGAGATGGCCTGCTGGGGTGACAACACCTATGGGCAGCTTGGAGTGGGGAGCACGGACACTATCGGTGACGGTGGCTCTGAGATGGGTAACAATCTGGTTCTGGTGGACTTTCCCGCTGGTAGGACCGCGACCCAGATCTCGGCTGGAGAGGACATGACTTGCGCCGTCCTAGACAACGGTGGGCTGACCTGCTGGGGAAGGGGATCCCACGGGAGGCTCGGGTCTGAGAGCACTGCTAACATAGGTGGCACGAGCGGAGAGATGGGGGACAATCTGGAGACCGTCGACCTCGGCAGCGGCCTTTCTGTGGAGTCAGTTAAGGTTGGTCACGGATCGTCTTGCGCGATACTGGACTACGTCGCAATTGAGACCCCGCACATTGTGAAGTGCTGGGGAACTGGGGCATCGGGGGCCCTAGGGCTAGGGGATGCCAACAACAGGGGGGACCTGCAGTTTTCCATGGGTAACAACCTAGAGACCCTCGACATGGGCAGCGGACTATACGCCACCTCATTGGATGTCGGTGAATCGTTCGCCTGCGCGGTACTGAACAACACCATGCTGAAGTGCTGGGGAGCTGGGGTCGATGGCAGAACAGGTCTGGGGAAGAGCGGGGCAACGGGAGATGAAGCGGAGGAGATGGGGGACCATCTGGACTACGTGGAGCTCTACCTGCCAGAAGAAACCTTGGACCAGCCTTGTGGCGACCCAGCGGAAGGATCCCCGCTGTCTCAGGACACACTCGACAATACGAACTCGTACGTCGGTAACATGACGTCTACCTCCCTGACTCCTGACTCCTGCGGGACAGTCGTATACATCGACGAAACCAACGAAGCCGTGAAGTTCGCAGTATTCTTCAAAGGGAAATGGGCGACTGAAGTAGTGGTCGACCTCGATGGGAGTACCGTCGTAGATGTCGCACTCGACATTGACTCGAACGGAAATCCTCACATTGCCATCATCAATGACGACGGGACCAAGACATATGCCAACTACTACACCAAGGTCAGTGGAGTATGGAGTAATTGGACTGCCTATTCTGCCGTGGATGCGAATGGTAAGAGCATTAATGCAGTGGCCATAGAGACAGACGGTGATGGAAATATCTACGTAATTGTCCAAGAGTTATACAATTACACTTCTGGAATGGATTTCTACAGCAGGGACGTCTACGCCAGGCACTGCTGGGCTGCCAATTACGTGGTTGACAAATGCATGTCAAACGACTCATGGGCGGGTTCAGAAGCATTAGGCGCCTACAGTGACGAGTGGGGGCTCGATGGGGGTTCGGACTCAAACGCACTGGACACCGACGTCACCATCAACGGCACCATCCGCGTTGCCTTCCTGAACACAATCGGTTGTGACAATTCAGCTGACGACTGCAGCTTGGCGACTGACTACGTCTACGTAGCTACACTGAACTCTTCCGGGTTAAGCGACGTCATCAACACCACCTCCATAGGGGCTGGTTCCCTCTCCAATTCATCCCTCTCACTTGACCTCGGTTTGGACGGCTCTTACCACTTGGCATTCCTGAACGGCAGCGGGGGGCTGTTCTACTCCTCCTGCGCCTCTGACTGCGAAAGTGATGAGTCGTGGGCGTCGGAGCAGGTGGCATCCACCTATGAGTCCGGGATTTTCGATCTCGCGATGGGGCCGGACCTTTCGGCTGTGATACTCGTTGCGACTTCCAACGGCACGTTCATCCTGCACAAAAACGAGGGGGCATGGGACTACACAGAGGTGACCAGCGAGAGCGGGGCCGAATGGATCGGTACTGAGATAGGCCCCATGGGGAAGATGTGGGGTTTCGTGTATTACCCGGGCTCGACCCAGTCACTGACTCTCTACGTACAGGAGGGCATGACCAACGCCGGTCTGCTCAGCGACATAGACGGGGACGGGTGGACTAGGAGGGATGAATCGAGGTGTGGTACCGATTTCAGAAACCTGTCAAGCATCCCATCGGACTCGGACCAGGATGGCATCTGCGACTCATTCGACGGCACCACTGACCAGCCGATGGCAGTGGGTTCCGACGCTCTAGCAGTGGGAGGGGGGTTCGCATGCGCGGTGGGAGCCTTCACAGAGATTACGCCTCCGATCCCCACGACGAACTACAGCGTGGTCTGCTGGGGAGACAACTCAGAGGGGCAACTGGGAACCTCACTTGGCGGGACTGAGAGTTCGGGACAAGAGGGTTCCGATGGGGAGGCGATTTTCGTTGAGCTGCCCCGTGGTTTCAATGCCGCCGCGGTTGCCGCAGGCACTGCGCATGCCTGCGCTGCAGGGTTAGATGGCAGACTGGTATGCTGGGGGCGGAACACTGACGGGCAGCTCGGCATGGGAAACGAATCAGCCAAAGAGCTCCCCGGATATGCGGACCTGCCCCAGAACGAGTCGGTTTCAGAGATCTCGATTGGGGCCGACCACAGCTGCGTGACGACCATGTCCGGAAAGCTATTCTGCTGGGGAAACGGATCGGATGGCAGGAACGGGGCTATGGACACCGGCGGGCATGCTTACCAGTACGAGAATTTCAGTGACGACAGCAGGAGCTGGACGAGTAGCCACTCCAGCTATTACAAGGGCCCTGCTCAGGGCTACGATTACCTATACAGGACAGATCACAATTCATGGCAAACGCGTTCGATGACTTCTGACGACTCTTTCGAATTGGAGGCTGGAGACAATGTCTCATTCAATATGCAGGGGTACGACTTCGGGAATAACGGCTATACCAGCGAGTGGTTGAAAGTGTACGCTAACGATCAGGAGATCTACCACCATAATTCCAACGCAACCACTAGCAGCTCAATGTCAGACTGGCAGACAATAGGTTTCACAGTTCCAGGAGAATACACAGATTCCGGAAAAGCCTCGATCAAGATAGAAAACTATGGCCACGGTTTCATATTAAACATCGACAACCTCAGGATAATGGGGACGGAGTACGGCCTTGTCGAGCAGGTCTCAGCCCCCACCTTAGTTAACTGGGACAAGGCAGTCGGAATCTCACAGTTGTCACTGGGAGAACGGCACTCATGCGCATTGATGTCCTCCGGCCAGGCCCATTGCTGGGGTTACAACGGTGGCACAGGAAGTTGGGTTCTCGGTAACCACTCGTACTCCGGACAGAGCTCGTTCGAGGCTAAGAGGGTCGACCTGTCCACTAGTGGGAGTCTCGTATCATCGAATTGGGCTGGCAATACTGTCAAAGGAATCAGCGCGGGTTCTGACGTGACATGCGCACTGATGGCGGATTCCGGGTCTGTGTGCTGGGGACGTTCCAAGGCGACTCACACCACTGACGCCTACGCTACCACCATATCCTCCGAGGGGAATGATGGAGAAAAATCGGCATTGATCAGGGATGGACGGGGAAACTTGCTTATCGCGTACAGCAATGGAACTGGCATTTCCTACGCACAGCACAATGGAACCGCTTGGGTGAGCGCCCAAATCTGCCTCGCCTCTGACACATGTGACGGTAGCAATGGGATTGGGGTCGCACAAGGGGGTGACGGGAGGTTGCACTTCGCGTCATATGACTCTGCGAACAACGAACTCGTCTACACAACAGCCATGGCTGGCGTAGTAATGGAATCCTCAGTCCCTTCTGCCACTGATGCCAAGTACACCGATATCGCCATTAGCTCGAATGGGACAAGGCACGCCACCTACTACGATACCAATTCGAGGGACCTCATGTACGCGACCTTCAATGGCGCACAATGGAGCACCCCGGTGGCCGTAGACTCTGAGAGTAACAACAACAAGAAGGTGGGCGATGGGTGGATGGACATAGAGCTGGACTCAGCGGGGAACCCCCACATCGCCTACTACTACGTGAACTGGAACGTCAATCCAGACATCGCTTACATCAGATACGCATGGCACAACGGCACAGAGTGGAACATCACCACACTGCAGTCGATAACTGGGAACGGCCCCAGTAGGCATGCTTCACTCGAGCTGGACGTGAACGACAGAGCCCATATTTCATACGTCGACTCGGCAAACAAAAGCCTCAGGTACACGCACTTCAACGGGACCTCTTGGAGCGACACGGTGGTCATCGATAGCATGGGTGACTTCAACTCCATCGCGATCGACAATGTGGGATTCCCGCGTATCTCCTACTACAATGATTCGTCGTACGACCTAGAGTTGGCCGTATGGAACGGGGCTGGGTGGCTAATAGAGGTGGTCGACTCAGGACAAACGGAAACCTGCAACGATGTCGGTGAATATAATTCCATAGAAATCGACAGCAACAACAACACGAAGATCGCCTACTTATGCGATTCATATGACGACCTCAGGTACGCCTCGCACGATGGGGCCTCATGGACAATAAAGACCATCAACACGGCGATCGCGGTAGATAGGATAGACCTGGAATTAGACACCATGGGAATGCCCAGGATAGCATACAGGACTGATGGTGATGCCACAGTTTCGTATTCCAACATCGAGGGGGCATGGGTGCACGCCCAAGCAGCAGGGGCGCTGACCTCCGATCCAGGCAATAAGAACACAGGGTGCCACATCTCAATGGACCTAGACGAGAACGGTACAGCTTTCCTCGTGTATCGTGAGGAGGAGTCGGATACTCTCAGGCACGCTGTGATCCACACCGGCTCGACAGCGTGGGCCCAGTTCTCCGTGGCCAACACGACGATCGACAGCTCAGCTGTCGGGATGGGTCCTCACTTGTTCGTAAGAGATTATTCTGTGGATGCCTTCTACCTCAACAGAAGCTCTGGTGGACAGAGTTCAATCGCCGTTTCCTCATTCGCGTTTGGCATGCCCAGCGATATGCTCGAGGAGATTGACAGCACCGGCAACGTTGGCAAATTCAATTCGATTGCCATCAGCGAAGGAGTGACTCACTACGCCTACTATGACGACACAAATGACGATCTGAAATACGCGACGAGGGATGCGAGTGGGGCCATAGTGGTCGAAACAGTAGACGCCTTGGGGCAAGTAGGATGGTTCACTTCCATTGCAGTCGACAGCAACAACCTCCCTCACATCTCGTACGGAAACATCGGCTATGCCGATCTGAAATACGCCCACTACAACGGAACCGGGTGGGAGATTACTGTCGTGGATGATTTTAATTACAACATATACGACACATCGATAGCAGTCAACGAAACAGATCAACCGCGAATAGCGTACCAGTTTAGGGACAGTACCGCAGGATGGGTCTACGGAGTCAGGTATGCCAGCAAGAACGGATCGAGCTGGGACATAGAAACTATCCGATCTCATTCATCTGCCTATCAGTATGGGGCGGTAGATCTAGTCTTGAACAGCACCGGAGTTCCTCACGTCTCGTACTTCGACGGTTTAGACTACGCCCTCTATGTCGCAACCAAGGAAGGAGGAAGTTGGGGCAGCTTGAAGGTCGCGGACGGTGCAGCTTACCACTCGACCACATATTGGAGAGGGCAATCACTGGCAGTCGACGGAGAAGACGGGCTCCACATCTCGTTCTATGAAAGGGGCGGCAGAGATCTGGAATACTCCCACTGGGACCCTGGTGATGCAAGCTGGGCAACACCCACCCTTGTAAACGACGATGGCGGTGCCTACATCGGTTTGTCAAATTCTCTCGTCATCAGTGACGACGGAGTCCTGCACATAGTGTATGACCACCATAACGACGGCGAGGTTATGTACGCCCGATGCTCCGAGAGCTGTGACTCCAGCGTTTCATGGACACACAGAGAGACTGGAGCCTTTGAAACCGTGGGCAATCACATTAGCACGGCCATGGACGCGACAGGGAGCATAAACATCGCATACTACAACGAATCAGGTGACAGCCTGATGGGGATGGTGATTCCCGGGACATCGGCCAGTGTTCGCGAAATAGCATCTCTGGGATCGCATCAATACGGCCTTGGCTACGCTGCCAGCAGCTCAGGGGTTATTCACCTAAGCTTCTACAACGGGACTGATACATCAGGGGAGCTCCTCTACGCAACGGGAAACGGTTATTCTTGGCAAGTGACGCGTGTCGACCACTCAAGCTCTTCCCAGACCGGTTTGTACTCATCTCTGGCACTGGACAGTCAGGGAAGGCCACACATATCATACGTTGATGCTGCCAACGGGTACCTGAGATACGCCTACTATGACGGTAGCTCTTGGGTGAAGTCTACCTATGACTCGGGTTCGGCGGATGAGCTGCTTTCCACGTCAATATCCCTGAATGGCAGGGATCAACCTGTAATAGCCTATGTTGGAAGCTCTACTGAAGGCCTCTCTACCATAGAATGGGATGGTTCACAATGGATCCGCTACCAACAGGGAGTCACTTTCGCCAGTGCCGTATCAGGGCAGTCAGTTCATGTCGATACCGTGGGAGATGATGGTCAAACCAGAGTGGTATACTACGACTCCGATGACGATGACTTGATCTTCTCGCTGGCGAAGTCGGATAATCCGTTGGTGATGGGGAACTCAGAATTTCACCCCAAGGGAACTTCGGTCGGTAATGGTATAACCGTCATGTCCTCACTGAGCATTGGGCAGGGGCATGGTTGCGCAGTTGTGGGATCCGGGGCTAAATGCTGGGGGGATGGCAGCACTGGGGCACTGGGCAATGGTGCCAACGCTAATTCAGCTGACCCGGTTGACATTGTGGCAAGTGGTGGCTGGAAGCCCCTTGAGATCGTAGTTTCTACACCCTCAATCGGCCCCACTGACCTTAGGACCACATGCGCCATGCTCGAAAACATCACTTACGACTACGTAGTAATCCGTTGCTGGGGGCAGTGGGACGCGGACGGAAGCAGTCACAACGAGCCGCAGCAGATTATGATGGACGGCGGTTCGGACCCAGTCTACGCGCCAAGCGGGGGAAGCAAGACAATCAATCTCAAACCGAACGACGTTGTCAAGATAGACTTGGAGTCCGCCAGCAAGTTCGGATGCGCCCTCTCCCGAGGAGGGTACGTGAAATGCTGGGGTGACAACACCTACGGGCAGCTGGGCCATGGAAACGCAACGGGAGCTGCTTCGGACGAAGTCAACGAGATGGGTTACTACCTCCCATTCGTCCCACTGGGAAGCAACACGACGGCAGTGGACATAGCAGTTGGACAGAACCATGCTTGCGCCCTGTTAGACAATGGCAGTGTGAAGTGCTGGGGGAGTAACGCACACGGGGCGACTGGTTATGGGGTGTCCGGAGGGAACACCGGGGACGACCCGAGTGAGATATGGGGAGACTATCTGGCCACCATCGACCTAGGTACAGGAAGGACGGCGACTCAAATAGACGCTGGTGAGACTCATACCTGTGCACTCCTTGACAATGCACAAGTAAAGTGCTGGGGCAGGAATAACGCAGGGCAACTGGGAATAGGGAATACAACAACCATGGGTGACGGTGCCTACGAAATGGGTGATCACCTGCAAGCCGTTGACCTAGGCACAGGGAGGACGGCAATTTCCATCAGTGTGGCAGAAAGACACTCATGCGCGATTCTGGATAGTGGAGTGCTGAAGTGCTGGGGTAACAACCAGTATGGACAGCTGGGCCAAGAACACACCGAGAACATAGGCACTGGACTGGACCTTCAGAGCCCTCCGACTGCGGGAGCAGGGGTTTCATGCTCTCCGACAATGAACACACCTGACAACACTAGGGAGTGCAACGCACAAATTGGGGACAAACTGCCAGCAATAGACCTCGGGAGAAATCGGACTGCCTACAGCGTGACGACTGGTGCTGGTACCGTCTGCGCGATCCTCGACAACGGCAGCACAAAGTGCTGGGGATACAACCAGTATGGGCGTACAGGACTGGGAGTCACGGTCGGAAGCACTGGTGACGAGTCTCCTGAAATGGGGAGTTTTCTCCCCACAGTGGAGCTTGGTAGTGGAGACGCCTCCCAAATCAGCTCCGGATCGGGGCACACGTGCGTGGTCTTCGAAAACTCCGAATCATCATGCTGGGGCAGGAACCATGTGGGGCAGCTGGGGATAGGCTCGCAAGAAAACATAGACTCCCCCGAGGAGATGGGTGTCAGCCTGACTAGAGCCGACCTCCCCACCACTGACACCCTCTACATAGTGGCAGGATATTTGATGACATGCGCCGTCATAGATGACGGCAGCGTGAGGTGCTGGGGAGAAGGCGATAATGCAAGACTAGGAGTCTACAGGCCAAATGCTGACGATATCGGCACAACAAGCAGCCAAATGGGAGACAACCTAGAGGTGACTGATCTCAGTATGATCACCACGGACTACGACCAGGATGGTTGGATAAATCTCTGGGACTATGACGACGACAATGACAACTACACCGACTTGAACGACGCATTCCCTCTGGACGAGACCGAATGGGTCGACACCGACCTTGACGGAATAGGAAACAACGCTGATCCCGACGATGACAACGACGGGTTCAACGACACATTCGAGTTAGGAGGATGCGGAGTATATACCGACCCCCTAGATGCCATGTCGAAACCTCCTGACTCAGATGTGGACATGTACTGTGACGATGTCGACTCGGATGACGATAACGCGGATGTCCAGTTTATCGGTCAGGACAACGATTCGGTTTGGTCTGACGTGGAGGAAGATGCCTGCGGAAGCCTGTCGTGGAGCACACTGTCCGATCCTGCGGACTATGACGGTGACGGGATTTGCGATCGATTGGACGATGACGTGGACGGGAATGACTGGAACAACACTTACCAGATCGAGTGCTACGGAGGGGAGTCTGAGGAATGGTCGCACAAAGAAATCTTTGGAAGCTCTGGGGACTTGGCATATTCAAGTGATTACTCTTACGTTGGCTATGACTTCATGATTTCAGACCGCGGAATCAGGGCATTTTCAGCCAACAGCAACGACTATTTGTATCACGGACTTTTCGAGTTTGATGGAACTATCTCTTCGATTTCCTTGTATGACTCTAATGATTACGATTTCCCGGATATTCAAACTCGAAAAGGATTAGTCTACTTGACCGATGAAAGGGGAGTGGCCTTCGGTCCTGACTCGTCCGCCGATCTTAGCACGCTGACCCACTTGCCGGACCACTCGAACAGCTATGCACAAGAAACGGCCGTCAACTTCGGGGGTGACATGGTAGTCAGGTGGGACACTGGTAGTGCCAAGATAGAGGGGTGGCACCTGAATGGCAGCAGCGCATTCGAAGTTAACGCACCAGGTGGTATAACTGCCAATCAGGAACACCAAGTACAGATGGCATTCAGCCCCAATGGAACGCTTCACCTGCTGATGGTCAACATTTCCGCTAGGAATGCTGGCCTACCTATTGGTTTCTACCACTACACGACAACCCTCAACAGCAGCATCTCAGGCGCCACGACGGTAGTCTGGAGCAGCCCGAAGCTCGTCCTTGAGCGTAACCAGTCCACGACATGGCAAACCACTACCGGCGACTCTAGCACGAGAGCACATAAGGCCGAGCTCCATGTTTCCGCAGACGGGGAGATATACGCAGCCATGTACAACCAGACCGACCTCTGGTTCGCGACATACGACGGCTCAGATTGGACAGCGGAGATGGTAGCATCTGATACTGGCTACAACGAGGGTGTTGACATCAATACCAACTCCTCCAATGTGCCTTACGTTGGGTGGATAAACCATTCATCGGGCCAGTTGATGCTGTCTCACAAGGACGGCGGGACGTGGGTCTCCGAGGAAGTGTGGCAAAGCGACGGATGGCCGTTCTATGACAACATACTCTACTCCCAATATGGTAAACTCACACTTGACTTCGACCGTCAGGACGATCCCTACCTGATGTCAATGAACGCAAACTCCAGTAACCCAGCTCACCCTTACTACAGCAGTGCCATCCTGCATCACAAGGGGGTATTTCTCGATCCATCCTACTACTACAACCCGACAGACGCGGCTGGCAACGGCATCTGTGACAGTTTGGAGTTCTCCGTAATAAGCTACGGGGCCACAGACTTCGCAGTCACACAGGGGGAGGCTTTCTCTCAGTCTGCTAGTTTCACTGGCCAAGGACTGGTGGAGGTGTGGGCTCCGAGCCTGCCCGATGGTCTCTCGTTAAACAACACCACAGGGGAGATATACGGCACTCCCACGACTCTCGACGTCCCGGGAACTACCTACAAAATCTACTCTAACAGCAGCGTCGCCCAGTACAACGTCTCCATCACATTCTACATTCGCTCGCATTCTCCGATGATTGGCGGATACGGGGAGATAGACCAATTCCAGTACAGGGAAGTGCAAAATGGACCGGGTAGAACGCAGCACGTTTTCGACTCGGATGGGAACCTATACTACTACGGGACTTGGAGCAGCTACTACACTGCTTGGAGCCAGGCCAATTCCCCTGGTATGCACTATGCGGGCTACACATGGTCTGATCTTGGATCCTTCACGAACGGTTATGACGCATATCTGGCCAAGAGGATGGCGAACGGGACATGGTCATGGGTCCTCCCAATCAACTCCGCCGGTATCCTGTACACTGGAGAATTAGCCCTAGATGACTCCGGCAACTCTTACTTGAGTGGTTACAGGGATTACACGACCCTAGACTTGCCGGGCACTGATCACGACCAGCCGTATAGATACGCCGCGTTCGTCATCTCAGTCGATACAAATGGCAGTGTGAGATGGGCCGTTGACGCGCACTCACTTGAATCGAGTAATTCCGCAACGAATATCAGATCTTCTGGAAACGGTTACAATGCCGTTATGCACTTCGACGACTCTTCGGATGAGTTGACTTGGGGCGGCACGCTCAAAGTAGGAAGCGCTACTGAGAGTTACCGGACTTTCAGCTTCGGCGGGGTTTCGATGGTCGTCCCCTCAAATGGTTTCGCGTACTATAGGCCTTTCATAGCCAGAATTGATTCCTCGGGAAATCACATATGGGCGACCACGATGAACTCAGAATCCTCTTCGGACATATTCCTACAGGGAATGGCTGTCCATTCCAACGGCTCGGTAGAAGTAATGATGAGGGCAGCGGGAACGACGTCCTTTGCCAATCTGTCTCCAGTTACCGATGCGAATACGCACTTCATCATGGGGTCACTGAACGACACAGGAGAGTGGACCAGAGCCTCCACCATTGTCACAGAGGGATCCGGATTCTCCAGCTCCTACGACTCTGCGATGATGTCTAGGAACTCCCAAGGAAACCTCGTGGTGGTCCTGTGGATGGAAAACGGTGGTGACTTCCTGAACATCTCCGGGAGCCCTCAATGGTTCAACCGGAGTCTCACTCACGACACCAGGAAGTGGGTTGGCACTCCATGCAGCAACGGTGCCATGCTCGTACTGAGTCTGGATGGCGAAACCCTTGCTCTGGAATCCTCACTGAAGAACTGCCTCACCCAATATGGAGAGAGAAACGGGAACTACTACAGTCAGATGCTGATTGGTGGCGATGACCACGTATGGCTATTTATCGCAAACCGGCAAAACGCTGTGGCATACCACCACAGGATCATGCGACTTGATTCGGACCTGAATGTCCATTTCGAGGAGTTCGTGGCACACTACGACAACACAGCAAATGCCTTCACAATGGAATGGGAGGATGTAACCTTCGACCCGAATGGAGGAATCCTAGCCAGTGTGTACATTGGCTCGACTGCAGCCTACTGGAACGGAACCTTAATCGGCTACGACACCTACTACTACAACACTTTATTTTTCATGGGGGAAAGCGTAACGCACTCAATAAACGGGAGTTCGTTCATCTACGGTGACCCAGTCCTGTTCGGCCCGACGGGACTGAGTGCGATGGGAGCGACTCAGGGGGCAGGCGACGAGTACATTGACAGCTGGGAAATATCTCCGGCGCTTCCAGATGGGCTATCACTGGACCCAGATACCGGGATGATCTCTGGGACCCCGACATGGAACATGACGACCACCAACTTCACAATCTGGGCTAATGATAGCGTTCTGGGGAACCTAGAGTTCAACGTCACTTTCACGGTCTTGGACGGTAGGCCCACGGTGACCTACAGCCAGACTACCTTCGTACTAGAGAGGGGGAGTCAAATCACCCAGATAACCCCCACCCTGATCAACGGCAGCATCATCAACTGGTCGTTCGAACCGGACCTTCCCCTAGGTCTCAACATAGGAGAGAGCAATGGGACGATATGGGGCACGCCTTCCGTCAACCTCACGGAGTCGACCTTTAACCTGAGAATCAGCAGCGAGTGGGCGGCGACCATTGTCACATTCACCCTGACAATTAACGAAGCGCAGCCAACGATACAATACGGCAACGGGACATACGTGATAGCTCGTGACTCTGTGGTCGACATTTGGCCCACTCTCGGGGGCGGGATTGTGGCATCCTACGGCATTTCACCCACTGGGATGCCAATGGGGCTCTCGTTCAACTCGGAGAATGGAAGAATACACGGAGTTCCTCTACTAGTAACCAACAACACCTCCTACACAATCACAGTTAGCAACTCAGGAGGGACTTCGAGTGCCAACATCACGATCTGGATAATCGGGGACGGTATCGCGCTTTCGTTGCCTCAGAATGGCCTAGACTTGGTGAACGGCACCGAGATGCAGTCATTCGCCGGGCAAACGTCTGGCTCAGCCCCAGAAACATGGGAGATATCTCCGTCACTGCCAGATGGGTTGTTCTTCGGAAGTACGAATGGGACTATTTGGGGGACCCCGACTGAGGTGATGAATACAACAGAGTACACAATCTGGGCTAATGCCACTGGTGGGCAAACAAGCGAGGCGTCACTGAACATCTCGGTTCTGGCAGACACGGACGGTGACAGCATCGCAGACATAGTCGATACTGACGATGATGATGATGGCTGGAACGACACCACCGAGCTGGCATGCAGTACTGACCCACTAGACTCGTCTTCGACACCCTCTGACACAGACTCGGATGGGATTTGTGATGCATTGGACGAAGTGGATGGATCGAACATCTATCTTGCCTACTCTGTGAGTTTCCTCAACCTGACAGTCAACGTGACCCAAGTCTCCCTCGTCCCTGTGACAATGGGGGGGGATATTGAGACCTGGGAGATCGGCCCGGCGATGCCGGCGGGCCTCGAGTTCAACAACACGACAGGGGCAATCACGGGGATAGCAACCGAGGAGTTCAATGCGACCGACTTC
>Ga0208408_1000092_pt1 | contig 64665 bp, 88 predicted proteins | sample ETNtaG_4_FD_185776 | JGI IMG/M metagenome (GOLD analysis project Ga0208408, IMG submission 185776) | Marine microbial and viral communities from oxygen minimum zone, Eastern Pacific Ocean - ETNP201406SV67 (SPAdes) (version 2) | ecosystem: Environmental > Aquatic > Marine > Oceanic ... | reverse complement strand
ATGTTTCAGAATTATCATCAATACTTGGAGTAGATGGTGAACTACCTCAATGGGTTGTACCCCTTGCAATATGGACTGCAGAGGGAAAGATTACTCCAGCTGAAATGATAATTGCAATTGAGATTTTGATTAACCAGTAGGCTCTGAAATTGTTTTCTAAATTGGTAACGGAATTGTGGGATTACGTATTGAAAAAAGCCTAAAAATGACCCTAAAAATTATTTTATTTCAGGATCACAGAACTTTTCATGTGACATGATGTCATAAATTACCTCTGTAAATCCTTCAATGACATAATCGCATTTTTGGCAGGTATATTTCATATATTCCGTATACATGCATTACTAATGAAATTTTTGTTGTGTTTGAAAGTCTAAAAACTACTAGAAAATTCTAAATCATTCTATTTTTACTATTAACTTGAAGGAAATCATGCCGTTAGACAAAATGCCTAATTCTGAAGAATTTGTTCCAACTCATAAATCCATTATTTTACACAAAAACGGTATTCCTGCAGCCTGTATAGTTGATAAACAAATTCAAAATAAATCTCGCTATGAACTATTGTCCAATAACACTTCACTTCGAGCAAGTTTAGTTGGGTTTCTAAACAAAGATGAGGAATTAGGATTATTCATGGGATTCAAATTAAAAATTCAAACTGATGATGATTTTTTTGAATATACTGTATATCCCAATGATGAGTTTATTGATACTGTAATTTTTGAAGAATCTATTTTTATAATCAATGAAAAATTAGAACATCTTTTCTCTTTACAAAAAATAATGACAGATCAATTTGTAAAAACCAGATCAGAATTTGAAAAATTTCAAAAGATGATCAAATAATCTATAATCTATAATCATTAAATTACTGATAACATTCTACTTTGGTATGGTAAATTATACTCAGATGTTGAAGATTAGAGAGCCCACTTTACTTGATAGAGACGATGGTCATTGGTACCAAACAAAATTTGATGATGTTTATCCCTCTATCAGTACAATTTTGTCTGCTACTGCCACAGATGATAAAAAAAATGGATTAAAAAATTGGAAAGCAAATGAACCCGCACATGAATATATTACAAAACAATCTCAACATGTTGGAACTCAATCTCATAAAATTATTGAGGATTATTTGAGTAGTAATTTATCTTTGGAAGAATTTGATTTATTGCCTATTGCACATTTTAATAATTTAAAACCCTATTTAGAAAATATTTCTGATGTAACATGTATTGAACAAAGAATGTATTCTGATAAACTAAAAGTTGCAGGTACAAGTGACCTTATTGCATATTACAACGGTGAATTATCCATTATTGATTATAAAACAAAAAGAAAACCTCAGATTGATGATTACATGTATGAGTATTATTTACAAACCACTTGCTATGCACAAATGTTTCATGAAGTTACAGGCCAAAAAATCAATCAAATTGTAATTTTAGTAAGTAGCGAAAAAAATACCAGGCAGGAATTCATCAAAACATGTGATGCCTATATTGAGCCTATGAGGGAACGAATTGAAAATTACTATTTGAATAACCTTGCCTAAAAAAACTATTCAATAAATTGGTCATTTTTTAAACAAACCCTTGTATATGGTTAATCGTGAACAGGCGTAAGAAATGAAATACATGTGTAGAACCTGTAAAACGAAATGTGATGATATTCCAGAACATATGATGAAAGTTCATAATTTCTCTAAATCTATTGTGGACTCTCAACTAAAAGCAAATGCTAATTGTTACAAAAACTCCTTTGAAGTATTAGAATAAAATAAATTAAAAATTTCAATCCATGAAGATACTTTCATTTAGATATTGATCATTTTTTTTAAAGTATATTCTTATTTTTTGTATTTTCTACGAGGATTTTTATCATAAAATTTTTCTATATTTTCAATCCATTCTTTGTTTTCTGGAAGTCGTGAACGGGCATGTGGTTTTTTTCCATTATTTGATAAAACAGCACTATTATTTTCATAGAATCTGTCTGTTTCAGAAATTAACACATCAAGAAAATCAGATGCCCCTTTAGCTTCAAGACCTTTTGGTTCTCTATGAGACGTGATTGATTTAACAAGAGTTTCAATTTTTGCGATTTTTAATCTATATTCACTGAGAATTCTATGTTCCAAAGAGATCATTTCATTTTGTTATGTAATTCACTAGTGTATGTTCATTTCGGTATTGAAATTATGAATATCACTAATTAAAATTATAAAAAATTAGTTTATTTTTTAATATTATATCTATTTTCTTGATATTCATCATCATAAAATTCTTCAATCATACCTTTTGTAACAAATTCTTTCAAAACTTCTTCTGCTTCTGAAATTGGAATATCAAATCTTCTATGAATATGTCTAGAAGTGGTAGATTCATTTTGTTTTGATCTATTATTGATAAATTGAAAAATTATATTTTTTAAATCACTCATCATTCATTCCAAATAGATTGTACCTTTAACCATTTTATCAAATCTTTATACAATTTACTTTTTTGCATGTTTAAAACTCCAATTTCTAGATTAGTTGAAGATTTGACAGTTTTTGAATATTTTTCATAAACGGCAAAAACGATTTTGTCTAAATACATTTGATCTTGCATCTCTTTCTTTGCTAATTCTTCAGATTCAGTCATAGCAAAACTTGCAAACAATACTCCATCTACCCAATACGCATTGGCTGAATCCAATGAAGACATCATTCCAATTAGATCATCTAGGCTTAATTTTATCATGTCTCGAACATAGATTTTCTCATATGGTTTATGAACAAATTCTGTCATGAAATTTTATCTTTTATGGAGTTTAATGAATATTTGGAAATTTAATAACTAGTTTTTTTAAAATTGTTTTATGGATAAAAAACCAAATGACGTAAATGAATATGAAATATTTGTCACCGAATTTCCAAAAAAGAATTATGGTATAGTTGATTATCTTCAGGGACGAGTTCATTTTGCATTACTTGATCAAATGAAACTCATGAGTGATTCAGGAATGTCTAAAACACAAATTAAAACAACAATTATTTCAAATGTCACTGAAATAATAAATAACTTTGATCCTCAAAAATCAAAAAGTTCTTGATTCTAAATTAACTGACTCTGCCATGAATATTTTGTGACATTTACAAAAACAATTTGTATGTGGCATATCATTATCATTTCTGTATTTACATTCTTTTGTGTGTTCAATTAATGACAATTTTTTGTAATTAGTTATGGCATTGCTTTTGTAGGATCTCGACTCAATATGTTAAGCACATCCAATATGATCTGATTTTGACCTCCTGCATGTAAATCCGTTCGAACTTCCTCAGAACCTAAACTGACGAAAATCAGATTCTCATCCCCTAGTGGAAAAGTAACCCTAGTAATTTTTTCAAATGCAGCTACTGCGTACTTCCCATTCCCAATTTTTGGACTTAATTGTTTTCTAGCTTTCCATGCCCCAGCAGCTCTTTTAAGCGATGCATTAGTTTCATCTTCTGATAGATAGTTTGTTACTCCATCCCGATGACTGGTTGTGAGAACACTTCCTTCAGCATCTGTAATTATGCTGTGTCTAATGTTTACATCCGAATCCATGATTTTCTTTAAGAGATTTTCAAAATTCATGTAAATTTTTAGGTAAAAATATTACTTAAATGATACCCAAAATTCTTTTTATGATAGTATGAAAAAATGATATCTTAGAAATCTAAGATGTTTCAATGATGGATTTTGATTTTTGTTTACACCAACAATTATGACTACATGGAAATGATATTGGCATTTTATTCTTCAGAGACTAACCATGAAATTCCTATTGCCTCTTCCCATGATGTTTGGTTATTGTTATCTTTCATAGAATAAGATTATCAAAATCTCTATTTAACAAACGTGAATGATTTATCAGTATCAATTCTACGTATCAATTGATAGTGATTCTTTAAATTGAATTTGAATAATCTTTTTTATCCGACCATAAATGATGAATGATTCATTTTTTTTAGAATCTCTTCATTTTTTGATTTTGTTGATTTGCAGTTTTTTCATAATAGAATTCTTGTTTTTTTAGATTTTTTTCAGATATTATTCTGCATTTTCTCATTGGTACTAGTCTTGAAATTTGTTCATACGTGTTAATGTCTCTAACATCTGCTGCGTATGCAATTTGTAAAAGTGGAGATTTTTCTTCAATTATTGGTTTTGCTTGCTCATATCCACTACTTTGTCTCATCCCTGTTCTAAAAAGTCCAACATGTTTGTCACTTTTTGAAATTTGTGGATCTTGATAACAGCAAATTGCAAATTCATCGTTGTCTTTTTCTATAATTGTTAATCTGGTAAATTTTTCACTCCAATTTTCAATTTCATGAGCAATAGCAATTGCTTCTTTTTTGTCTTCAAAAACTGTAGAAATCACGAGTCTATCTCTTTCATGTGCCCATGAAATACTAAAAAAATTTCTATACCAATCAATTTCAAAAGACATACTATTTATCGAAAAATAATCAAATTAATGCTTTCTATTTGTTGTAAAACTAATCATCTTTTTGGCAAATTACTTAATTTACTACAAAAAAAGAATATGACTAGCATGGTTTGTCACATTTGGATTGTCTATTACTAAACAAGTTTTTGAATATTTCAAATCTTGATTGACTAATTGCTGGTTTTGTTTTTCCAACAATTCTAAACAATTTGATTCCTGTTTCAGCGCTAGTTCCTTTTAATGCCCAAGTTCCATTTTTCATTAGATATGGCTGCGGATTTTTCATGGCTACTTTTCTCCGTACTTTGATATCATATGCTTCTATTACAGACATTGGTAATATTTTCAAAATTTCTATTACTAATTCAAAGTTAATTTTTTCCCAGTTTCTAGCTGAAACTAAATTTTTGTTAGCCTCAAAAATTTTTTAAAAAAAGAGGCTAATGTGAAATCGTTAGTTCCGACATTTCACACTTACACTCTTCTCGCTTACCACAATATGGACAATTACAGTCACAAAGAATCAATGATTCATCACATGATTGACATTTTGTAAATTCTGCAAAATCCTCATTCATGGTTATTACCACCCATGAATATAGTTCCACAATAAAATTGATAAATTGGTTGTTCAAAATTATGAAAATTAGTTTTAATTTTTCATTAAAATTAAACGAATGTTTGATTCAGATTCCAATTTTCTTTTATATCTTGAGGCTGAGTTATTTTTGACGACTTCGTTTAGCGGTCTTAGCATGCTATAAAGGACTGCTATTCCAAGACGTCTCTTATCGTTTTTTTAACAATGCATCTTCTGGGGTCTTTTCTTTATTTGATTCCCAATGCCAATTATGATGTTTTTTCCAATGCTCTTCTAATTCTTTAGTAGTTGGCTCTTTGCCAAGAGGGGTACCGCATAATTTACACTGTTTCATTTTCTACCTCTTGTTCTTTTTTCTTTTTTGGTTTAATTAATGGGTGACATTGTGAAGGAAGGTTTTCATCATCACTCATATTATTTGAATTGTGAATAACGTAAAATTAAGAGTTTTGTTTTGTTGTGTTGTGTGTTTTTGATTTATTGAACTTTTTATTTGTTTTATATTTTTCAGCTCTTCGATTTTTTTCTAAACCCATAATTGAATATGTTTTTCCTATTTTACACAATTTCATCTCTCCTGTCATTTCATCATGAATTGATTCAATATTCCCATTTTCTAATAATTCGCCTATTATACTCCATACTTTGTTTTGTGAAATTTCAAATTTGTATGGTATTGTTGATACCTTTGTAAAATAACCGTTATCTGAATTTCTTAAAACAAATTTTTCAATTTTTTGTTCAGTTGTCAAAGACTGTTCCTTTTTCTTAAAATTTCTAAAGGATCTTTTTTCTGACAATACTACTAAAAATATTTCCTAGTATTTTAGCTAAGTTATTTTGAATTTAATGTATCTGGATCGTTATTACCTGACAAATAATTACTCCCTAATTTCAGTTTCATTTTTTCATCAAATTCTTCTTGTAATCTTGTAAGATACATTTCAGCTTCAGTTTCATCGTCAGGAATTCCTGTATCTGTATCATAATTGAACCCTGTAGCTAAATGATAAAATTCCTCAAAAAATTCTTTACAATCTATAACATCTGCATCTCTATCTATTGTAGTAACTAGACAATTCCCTTCCATTCTAAAATTCAGGCAAACTTCCTCTTCTATCATGACATCTGTTATTACAGCCATGAGATATGCAAAATATTGTTCATCTAGGAGTATTTTTCCTTTATTTGCTACCCATAATTCTTTTCCATCTACCATATAATCAAAATTTTTGACTACTACATCTCGAATGTATGAATCTGGAAATGATGATTTTGATTTCCATAAACTTTCATTATAATTACCTGGTTCAACATAAACTAGATCAAAACTTAATTCTTCATTTAACTGATCAAATTCCCAGATTTGTTTATTTGTCCACATTGGTGAGTATTTGTCGATTAATTTTTTTGTTTTTTGATTCATCAGAAATTCTTTTCCCCTCTATTGTTTAATCTTTTTTGAATCAATCATTGACCCCTGATTTTAGAAATTCTATTGTACATTCTGCCAATTCTTTATCTGAATGTTTTTTAATTTCATGTTTACAATTTGGGCAAATTCCTGATTGCTCGTCATTAAACTCATCTCCTACTTGTTTCATACAACATTCCATTAATTCTGATGTTGAATGTGATTCCATAGAAAGTTTACATGTTGGACATTTAGTCATAATATTTTATGTTAGATCTATCCTAATAAATTATATTTAATTTCAAAAAAACAATTTTATGAAAATTATTGACAAATTTCAAAATCCTTTAAAATGTATTTGTGATAATGATGTAATTTTTGATGTAATTGAAACTATTGAATGTGATTGGGGTGAACATGTAGTTATTCAATGTAGTAATTGTGAAGAGCTTTTTTCTATTGATAAAAAATGTCCTGCTTTTCAAAGTATTGAAAAATTATTGAAATTGAATATTGGATTATTTAGTGAAAAAGAAAAATTCAACTATTTATCAAATTCTCATTCTTCTTAAAATCTTGGGCCACAGAAAAAGTTGGTAACCAATGTCGTTTTGGGGTAATCTGATTACCAACACCCAGCTTATGCCTATGGCAATAATCTTAATTGAAAAATTATCTTAAAATAAAAAATGTTTATAATTGTTGATTCAAGTTATCATTTTTTTGATTAAATATCGCCAAACAAAAATACAAATCCTACGGCAAGAGCAATTATTGAAATCCCCATAGTGATGTAAAATTTACTGTTCATATTACACACTGAAATAAACCAAAATTAATAGTTTAGAATTTTGAAAGCAAGCAAGCATGATATTTTCTTGCATCGACTCTTTGGGAGTTACGTACAAATATCATACAAGCAATCACCTTGCTTCCAACATTTCTAAATTTCTGTTTTTAATTTTTTTTAAAATAAAACAAGTCTCGAAATTTGATCAAAATGGGTTGAAAAAATTATCTTGATCTTTTGTAAATCGTGCCTATGCTAAATTAATTTTACACAAAAATTTTTCAATTATTCATTTTACTAATAATTAATTGATAATTATTTGTAAAGGAGTACAAAAAACCTCAAAATTTGAAAAATGTTCATTTATCTACGATGGTGATTGGGGAGATGATTCTTTGATTATTCATCAAGATTTTCACAAATCTTTTGAATCAAAAAAATATGCTTGGCTTGGATTTGATGTATCTCAACCACTAGGAAAATTCAGTGGTCGTGATGGAAAGAGAAATTAATTAAGATCAATTTTTAAGAAAATAAATTATCATGAATGAAACTGAACCAATTAGTTGGTCTAAGGATATTTTTCTTAAGTGGTCTAATTTTAAAGCAGAACATAACCCTTCAATATTTGAAGATTCTCATAGTGAGATTAAATTAAGATTCACTTGGACTGTTAATTCTGACACAATAAATAATGAAGTTGTTTTTATGATTGAAAATATCTCTCTTTTTGTAGATTTCCATCCTTTGTTATCATCATTTAGAACTTTAGAAATAAATGATAATTTACTCAAACATGAACAAGGACATTTTGATTTATCTGAATTAATTAAAAATGAAAATTTGAAAGAATTACAAAACAAATTTTATGGAAAGCAATTTCCAACAAGAGGTCAAAATGATGATCAGAGAAAACAATTTGCTAAAGAAGATTCTGGAAAAATGATTGCAAAAGAAATTGAAAAACTGGAACAATTATTAGTTTTCAGACGTCAAAAGTATGATGAACAAACAAATTTTGGTCAAAATCAAGAGAAACAAACAGGTTATGATTTGATTTTTAATAATTTACGAAAATAAGTTCTCAAGTTTGATTTTCAATAATTTTGGTTTCAGGAATTGAGTTTATGTAATTCACTAGTCCTCTGTAGTATTTTAGATGAAAATCTAAATCTCTAATTTCTGTTTGTTTTAATTCTTCAAGTTCTGGTCCAAAATCATTTTTATCATTCTGAATGTGATTCATTGTATTTTCATTGATTTCAATCATATGAAATAGACTATGTAACACTTCATTTTTTGTAAGTGTCTTTTCACATGATTTTTTTAGCATTGATTCTGCCCAATCCATAAATCAGAATTACTAAATTGTTATATCCTTACTAGAATTTGAAAAATTCTAACCTTTAGTCTATTTTTTTTAATTTTAGATATATTTTTTCATGCGTGAATTATCTCTTTCTTAATTATTCATTACCTCATAATGAGAATAATTGGCGATGTAATTCATTGTATTGTTATTAATAATTTATACAACTAAATTCTACTAGTAAAAGAGTCGATAAAATCATTATTTGATGATATCTAAAAATAAAAAATATTTAAAATAAAGTGGAAATTTTCCACTTGGACTATTGTCCGTTGTTCTTTTCCCATTCAGCTCTTACTTCGGCTGCTTTTGCAGCATAGGGATCTTCGTGCCATTGTTCTTTGTTAAGATCTGCTCCCATGCCTCCGGTTTTTTGTAATATACCATCTTGTGCGGCTTTAGATAAGACTGCATCTGCTGGGATGTAGTTTTCTTGATTTGCAGTACCATAAGCAATGGCTCCAGCCATTGCAGCTACGCCTACTGCAATTCCTACATACAATAATGCTTTTGACGCCATGTCTAAAATTTTGATTTTTTCATATTAATCAAATCAGTTTACACTGCCCTTCACTGAACAAACTAATGAATTTCTACCTTGATCTCATTGTTACATAGAGGAAGATCGCCTGTACTGTCTTTGAATTTTTCAATCAATTCTGTTTGGCGTTCTTTTGGACTATCAGTGAACTCTCTTTGATAAAAATGAGTTTTCTGTTTACATTCATTTTCTTCAAAATCTAAATCAACATATTTTGTAAATGTCTCTTCAAGATTCATAGAATGACCAATGTAAAGCGGTGTTTTGCTTCTAGTGTATAATACATATACTCCTGGAATTGGTTTTACAAATTTTGCATTTTCTAACCACACTCTCATTTTATCTTCCAATAATTCCATATTATTTAATTATTTTACTAGATATTAAACTAAATTATAAAAATTTGATATTACAAGAACCTCCATGCTTTTAATATTGAGAGAAAGCATGAACAATACTGTCTCTTTTAGAAAAATTCCCTGAAAACTTTCATCCTAGAGAAATTCAAAAGGAAATAATCGAACAAATCGAGGAAAAATTAGATTCAGGATATAAGAAAATAGTCTTATGTGCTCCTACTGGAGTTGGAAAATCATTAGTTGGGGCTACTGTTTCTAGATATTTTGATAGTTCATTTACAGTTACTGCCTCAAAACATCTTCAAGATCAATACATCAAGGATATTCCGTTTTTGAAACCTGTAAAAGGTAAACAAAATTTTCCTTGTTTGAAATTGATGGGAACTGAAAAAGTTGAAAATTCTAGAAGGGCAATGAGGTGGGGGTTGACTTGCGATAAAGGTCAATGTCAAGAAAGAATAAGTAAAAATGGAAAAGAGGTTATCGAGGTATGTGAATTCAAGCCCACCATAAAACAAGTTGAAGAAAACACTATAGATTCCCAATCTTGTCACTATTATCTTCAAAAATACGATGCGTTAGTTTCTAAACATTCTTTGTGGAATTATCATGCATTTTTCCAAATTATGAAGTTTAACAAAAAACTTTTTGAGGATTATTTAGATAGAAAAGTTTCAATTTTTGATGAAGCACATAAAATTGAGGATCAGATTATTCAATTTGTTGGATTTGATATATTTGCAGGTCAAGTTGATGAATGTAATCTAAATACTGAGAAATACCATTTCACTGACTTGGATTCTATGATTAAACTCACTGATGATATTGCATATTCTTATGCAAAGAAAATCAAAGACATCAAAGAAAGTCCTGCATTTCAAAACAATCCTGACTATGAATTAATTTCAAGATTGGAACGACGATATGATAGAGCTGCTCAAGCAAAAATCGATATTGTATCAGATAAGGATAATTTTGTTGTAAATGATCCTGTTAAGGATTTGAACGGTAATTTTAGAACTATATCTGTAAAACCAATAGATGTTTCAAAATTTGCAAACACATTCTTTGATACTGAATATCAAATTTTCATGTCTGCTACTATCGATAAAAACAGTTTTTGTGAAAATATGGGTTTAGAAAAAGATGATGTTGCATTTGTTGATACTCCAAAATCACCTTTCCCAATTAATAACAGAAATGTTGATTTGTTAAACATTAAACGACTGAGTTATGGTTCTACTGAAGAAGACGAAGTAGAAGTAATCAAAACAATTGATAGAATTTTAGATGAACATTCTTCTGACAGAGGATTAATTCTTACCTCGTCCATTCCTCGATGTCAAAAAATTATTCGATATCTATCACCAAAAAATACTAAAAGAATCCGAATTTGTCATAGTAAAAACAAAGATGGTAAAACTCAAGATGAAGTAATCTCTGAACATGCATCTGATCCTACAGGTGTTTTACTCTCTTCTTCTTTATGGGAAGGTGTTGATCTAAAAGATGACTTGTCTCGTTTCCAAATAATTGCAAAAGTTCCATATCCTAATTACAAAGAAAAAAGAACAAAGGCAAAAATGGATAAATTTCCTTTATGGTATACATCTCAAACTTTAACTAAAATATTACAGGGATTTGGTCGTTCAATAAGAAGTGAAAATGACTGGGCAAAAACTTACGTTTTGGATACGGCTGTAAACAATGTATTTTTCAAGGCTCAACAAATGATTCCAAAAGCATATCATGATATTTTAGGCATAGAACCTTTGTAGGATTTTTTTATGAAAAATAATCAAATCTTCAGAGTAAAAGGAGTTTGAATTTAGTAAAAGATCAATTTCTTCATCCTTGTTTGTTTTTCCTAAAATAACATGAAAACACAAGGATGGATTTAGTAAACATGGACAAAATTCAGAGAAGAGTCATTGAACACCAAATCAAACAATTAAAACATGAACTCGCAAATTTTGAGGAATAAATATTTCCCAGTTCCTTTTTGTTTGTATAATGTTTAATTTGTGCCTAAACCCTGTAATGTTCTGACATAATTTGAGCCTAAAATCATTAAAAGTCTCTAAAAAACCCTGGACCGAGCGATCTAAATAGTAGTAGATCTTAACAAAAACATGTCTTAAGAGATAAAGAACGTCGATACGTCATATCTTTTAGGACATAATTTTGAGTTAATTTTTCTTGAATATCTCCAAAATCCTTATTTGCGTGTAATTTTGTTGTTGCCACATGAGTATTTCCAAATTAATCTCTGAAATTAAAAACAAGAAAAATCTGTCACCTGAAATTCGATTTTACTTTATAGAGAAAAATAAACATTATTTCCTTAATGAGGGGATTTTGAAAAATGGGTTTAATTCAAAATTAATTATTAAAAAAAATAGGGATAGTGTTTTATCTGCATTTTCAAAAATGGCATTTTTGTTTGATGAAATTATTAGATTAAGAATTGTAGGATCTTCTAATCATTCAAACAGCAAAGAACTGTTATACCTACTTAATCTGGTTCCGATTAATAGAAAGATTAGAACATTTCTTGATTGGAAAGTTTTTTCCCCTGAATTTACACGAGATATGTCTAGATTATTTGAAGTAAGAAATGAAACAATACATTGTATTTCAATAAATGATGTAATTTATAATCCAAAATTAGAAATTTCCCTTTCTTCAATTTCTGGTTTTAAAAAATTCTCATCAGATTTTCAAAAATCTTGGAAAACATTACTTAAAATCTATATCTCTGAACAACAAAAAATTGACTTGAAAAAAATATCTGAAATTTTATAAATCAGGTTTTGTGATTGCACCCTCAGCTGCTGAACCTACTAACGTTGCAAATTTGGCCAAAGCCCCAGTTGTATAGTTTGGTTTTGGTGGACTCCATTGACTTTTTCTAGATGCCAATTCTTCAGATGATATATGTAAATCAATTACATTAGTTTCTGTATCTATAGTAATTTCATCATCATCTTTTACTAATGCTATTGGTCCTCCAACATATGCTTCCGGCGCAACATGTCCTACCATGAATCCTCTGGTCCCTCCAGAAAATCTACCATCAGTTACCATTGCAACTTTCTTCCCCAATCCTTGACCTACAAGTGCTGCAGTAGTTGCTAACATTTCTCTCATTCCTGGACCTCCTTTTGGTCCTTCATATCTAATTACAACAACCTGTCCTTCATCGATGTCTCCTTTTGCAACGGCATCAAATGCATATTCTTCTCTATCAAATACTCTAGCTTTTCCAGTAAATTTGGTCATTTCTACTCCTGCAGTTTTTATCACTGCGCCTTCTGGAGCCAAACTTCCTTTGAGAACAACAGCTGTTCCAACCTCATGAAGTGGATTTTCAATTGGCCTTACAATGTGTTGATCTGGTGCTGAAAAACTCATTGAATTTAGATTTTCTTTAATTGTTTTTCCAGTAACTGTTAAACAATTTTCATTTAACAATCCTTTATCGAGTAATTTTTTTAATACAAATGGAATTCCTCCAATTTTATCTAATGAATTCATAACATAGTTTCCACCTGGTTTCATATCTGCCAAATGTGGTGTTTTTTTCCTTATTCTTTCAAAATCATCATATGTTAATTTGATATTTACTTCACTTGCTAGTGCTAACAAATGTAAAATTCCGTTAGTTGAACCTCCTACAGAATTTAACATTACAATTGCATTTTCAAATGCCTCAAACGTAAGAATTTCTTTAGGTCTTAGATTCATCTCTAGTAATTTTGCACATGCAACTCCTGAATCATATACCATTTTATCACGTCTATCATCTGCTGCAGGTGGACTTGCACTTCCTGGTAATGCTAAACCAATAGCTTCTGAAATTGATGCCATAGTGTTTGCAGTAAACATGCCACCACATGATCCTTCGTTTGGGCATGCAGTGTTCTCAATATTTTTCAATCCTTCTAAAGAAAGGTTTCCTGCATCATATGCTCCTACAGCTTCGTACACATCTACTACTGTAAGCTCTTGACCTTCAAGCATTCCAGGCATTATAGTTCCACCATAAACAAAGACTGATGGAATATTCAATCTTGCCATGGCCATCATTGTTCCTGGTAAACTTTTGTCACACCCTGCAATTCCTACAAGTGCATCATATTGATGTGCCCTGACCATTAATTCGATAGAATCTGCAATTACCTCTCTGGAAATTAAAGATGACTTCATTCCTTCATGTCCCATTGCTATCCCATCACTAACTGCAATTGTTGAGAACTCTCTTGGAGTCGCACCTGTTGCAGAAACTCCTTCTTTAGCTTTGAGAGCTAATCGTGGAAGATGAATATTACATGGTGTTGCTTCATTTCCAGTATGACAAACCCCTATGAACTGTTTTGATAAATCTTCATCTGTCAACCCCATGGCTTTGTACATGGCTCTTTGTGGAGCTCTGCTAGTTCCTTCAACTACATTTTTACTGGAAATTTCCATAACATCTGAATTTCAGATTGCTATAATTTAGATATTGCCTTTAGAATTATGATTTTTTTTTAAGAATGATTTCTACACCATTTTTTTTATTTTTATTATTATTTTATTAGTAATTATAATGAATTATTCATCTAGTTTTAATACTATATTTTATTGAATCATTTTATTGAATCCTCTAAACATTGCTGCCATTGTAGGATTAGTTTGTGTTTTGGCATTTGCAGTGGTATTGATCCAACCTGAGAATTTAGCAAAATCACAAAATGATAATGCTGATGAAACAGTAAAAATTGAAACTCATGAAAAAATGAATCATGATGATATGATGGAAAAACATCATTCCATGATAAAATCATTAATTCATAACAAATCTGAACATACGATTTCTGTTACAGGCATTGCTCAGACAAACGTGCAACCTGATTTGTTAGTAATTGAATTTGGTGTTGAAACTAATGGAGATTCTGCTAAATCTGCCTTAGATTCTAATTCTGAATTATTATCAAATTCCATTTCCAAATTAAAATTAATGGGGATTTCTGAAGATGATTTGAGCACATCTAGATTTTCTATAACTCCTTTGTATGACTATTATCAAGATAAAGAAACTGGTCGACACACATCTGAATTAATTGGTTATCAGGTAACAAATGTACTTCAGGTTGAAACAAAAAAACTTGATTCTGCTGCACTGATTCTTGACACTGTTGTCTCTTCTGGCGTAAACAAAGTTAATTCTGTCCGTTTTACAATCTCCCCTGAGTCTCATTTTGCTTTGAAGGATAGTTTGATTGAGGATGCAATCCAAAATGCAAAATCTAAAGCACAAAATGCATTATCGCCTCTTGATCAAAGGATTGTTGGAGTAAAATCAATCACTTTGGATGATTTTGCATCCCCAATGCAAACTCCAATGTTTAAATCATCTTTTGCTGAAGCATCAATGTTTAACGATACTCCTATATTTTCTTCAGAAAGTACAATTTCTACATCTGCCCATATAACTTTCTTAATAGATGATATCCCTTAACTTGGATTTATTGTATTATTATTGAATAGTTTTCATTGAGTTTAAATTCTAATCATTTTAGATTATGTCATGAGTGACACTGACGGAAATACAATGGAACAAAAACAACTTGCATGTCCTGTTTGTCAGAGCAACAAAGCAGAAATTGCCGGTGAAAATGTAAAACTTAGTGGGCGTTTTGAAGACAAAGAATTCCTTACTACTGAATTAACTGTTTTAAGATGTACAAAATGTGGATATTACATGTTCTTTGATAAAATGGCAAAATTCACGACAAGTAATAACTAAAATTTTATTTGATAATTTCTTGATTTTCAAGTTCTAAAAGTTGTTCTTGAATTTCTTCTTGTATGCCTTCACCATATGAAATCAAAATTCTGTCATCTTCTATAATTTCATAATCTCTAATGTCTGAAACTTGTTCTCCGTTAATGAAGAAACTTAGTTTATAATCTTCATTTGTACAGAAATTCCTTCCATCTTGGAAAGAAAAGCATTGATCATCCACACCTAAAGATAATGTCTCAAAGAGGTATCCTAGATCAACTCCTGTTGCATGTTTGTGTACTGTAGAGCCGTCTCTTCCTTCAAAATGTATCCAACTTGATTTGATCTGATAGGCTGGTGCTGAAAAGTCAAATGTATCGCCAAATATTTTTACCAAAATTCCTGCGTGTGAGTGTTCACTGCCTAAAGCAAAACCTCCATTATCTGGTCCTCCAGGGGCGGTTTCAGTCATATTCAAGAACAAATATCCTGCATATCCTACGATAACTGCAATTACAGCTAAAACACCAACTGCGATGAGTGTTTCTTTTCTTTTTGCAGCTGAATGTTTTGCAGCATAATTTTCACGTTTATCTTCACGTTCTCTTCGTTCTTTTCGGCCCATGTGATGAACTGATTTTTAAATTTGCCCTAATTAACCATTCGTTGACATTATCTTGAAACACAATCAATGAACACCCTTCTAAAATTTACAAAATATACTCAATCTTTAAATTCATAATTTTCAAAAAAACATCGTGAAAAAAGCCATACTTGGAGTAATAATTGTTGGAGTATCAGTTGTTGCATTTTATGGGATATTGGCGTTGTTGCTGTATAGTTAGTTCATTTTTTAGCAAATTTGATAAATCATCTTATGCAAAATCATCAAAACAATAAATAAAATCATTAATTGCTAATCTCCATGGATTGTATTTTTTGTGATATTTTAGATGGAACAAGAAATGGTCATTTTCTTTATGAAGATGATTCACATGTTGCATTTTTGGACAAATATCCAATTGATGTTGGTCACAGTTTGATAATTCCTAGAAAACATCATGAAAGAATCACTGATATGGAATCTCAAAATGTTGGAAATATTTTTTCTCTTGTTCCAAAAATTGCAAAAGCCATTTTGGATGTAACTGGTGCAGATGCTTTTAGTTTAGGCCAAAATAATGGCAAAGCTGCAAAACAAATTATTCCTCATGTCCATGTTCATATTATTCCTCGATATAACCATAAAGGAACAATTTGGACTAAGCGACAAATTTCAAATGATTCTGAACTCTCAGAACTTGCAAAAAAAATCCGTACTATTCTTATTTAGAATGCCCTGGATTGTATCTTAGAATTGCAGCAATTTTTCCAAGACTTGCAAGCATATTTCCATGTTCTGCACTTCCTGAAATAACTTCTAATTGTGAACCTGTTTTTGCTGCAAGAATTTCTAAATAATCTACAATATCTTGTTCTTTAACTTCAACTTCCATTGCATTACATCCAGGACAAGGTTTGTTTGAATATTCTGTTTTCTTTGGAATTACTAGTGGTCTTTCTAAAATTTCTTCTTGAATATTTTGACATCGTTTACATTTACCTTCAACTCTGTGCAGATTTGTGTTATCAGTAATGATCAATGTTTTAACTACATTGTTTTTTAGATATTCAATTACTTCTTGTAAACCGTAAGAGCCTTTTCCAGTGTTTCCGTTAATTTCTCTGAATAATACTTCAACTAATTTTTTCTCCTCAACCATTCTAAAATCCCCTAAAATATCGGATGATTTTGCAAACGCCTCTCTAATCCCTTCTGCACCTGAATATGATGCATCAATTGTAGATATGATATTATTTTGTAATCGATATTCCAGATAACTCCCATTAATGAAATCCTCTTTTGTAGGTCCTGGCCCTGAAATTATTAGTCCTTTTACGGGATAGATATCAATAAAATATTCTCTTGTGGTTTGGGCAACTCTATTGTAAAAATAAGTTAATTCCATCTCTCTTAGTTTTTGGAATCTTTTTGCAGACTGTCCTCCTTGTCTATGTTTTCCTGCTACACCAGATCCTGTTTGAGATAAAACTTCAATCTTATCACCATGTAGTAATCCCCAACCAGCATCTTTTGCATCAATTGCTAAAAACCCAATCAAATTGTCATCTTTTAGCATGTCTTTCAGAATGTCTACATGGAAATGATCATCACATCTGTACAGATATTGATTCAAATCTTTTGGCGGATCTATCTCCCATACTTTTACCACCTCACTGCCTAATGGCCCTCCTTCTTCTGGAGGTAACGCCCCACAAAACATAACTAATCCCCTTGGAGGTGTTTTTTTGTATAGTTTCAATCTTTGAACAACTTTACCTAAAGAATCAACTACGTGTGATCTTGTAAGATCTGATTTAATGTTGTCAGCTGTTCCTTGCTCTTGTTGGAGCGAACCAATTATTTCATGAAGTTGTTTTCCTTTTGGAATGTATACTGTGATAAGCTCAGTTCCTCTGCCTGATTTATGTGATAATTCTTCCAGAGTTTTTCTAATCTTATAGAGTTTAACTGAATCTTGTTTTTCAATATTTATTTTTCCCATTTGTAATTTTTCCTCATTATGCGGATATTAATTTTGATTGTTTCTATATTTTGAAATTAAAATTCATCAAAAGTTTTTAAAAATACTTGTAATGGCTGATTTCCTATGATTTTAATAATTTTCTCATCATTGAAGACCAAAAATGATGGAGTGGCATCTATTCCAATCTCTTTTCCAAATTCATATAGTGCTCTTACGCGTTTTTGATATTTTTGATCATCAAGGCAGGCATCAAACATATCCAAGTTTAGATTTATTGTAGTTGCAAATCTATCTAATGAATCTCTTGTAACCCATCCTGTCCTTTCTCCTCCCCAATTCTTGTAAAGTTCATTATGGTATTGCCAGTATTTTCCCTGATCTTCAGCACAATATGTTGCCTCTGCTGCAAGAAATGAATCTGGTCCATTTAGTGGAAAATCTTTGTAAATTAATTTCACTTTTCCATTTTTGATATATTGATCATTAATTACATCTAATGTATTTTGATGAAACTTGTAACAAAATGTACATTGATAATCACCCCACTCTAGAATTGTAATTTGTGCATTAGATTCTCCCATAATTGGAGAACCTCCTTGAATTAATGATGATGATGTAAATTGTTGATTATTTTCTGTTTGTGGAGAAAATACTAAGAATACCCCTGCTGAAATCCCTATGATTAATGGAATCAATAAAAATTGTTTTCTTAACATAATAACATATCCAAAATTTTCAAGTAAATAGATTTCTCAATTTTTTAGATAAGATTATCAAAAACTAATTTGTTTCATAACTTTTAGATACAAAAGAACCAAACTATTTTTTATTTTTATTGCCCTTGATCGAATGGGTTCATATTCTGCAGAATTTTTATATTATTGGGTAAAATATGACATGAAGACAATTTTATTTTTGGCTATTGTTTTGTTTTCAGGGGCTTTATCTGGAACAATTCATGGTGTTGCAAATTTGGTATTAGTTGAACCATACTTGGATAAAGCAATTGGAATTGAGAATCAAAATCTTTTCGCATCTGGAGATGAAGATGACACTCTTGCATTTTGGGTGGAGTATGATGCATATCGCGATTGGCAAAAAAGTGGTCAAATTCTAGCTGGTACTATTTTGGGAATGTCAATGAGTGCATTATTTGGAATTGTCTATGTATTTTCTAAGAAATCACTTCCAGGAGGAAGTGATATTAAAAAATCACTTATTCTTGCAGGAATAATGTGGCTCACAATCTACATAATTCCATTTTTGAAATACCCTGCAAACCCTCCAACTGTGGGTGATGCTGAAACTGTAGTATTACGCTCAATTTTGTATCTATCATTTATTGCAATATCGGGGATTAGTGCAGTAGTATTTTATCAAGTATACAAGAGAATGCAATCAAAAAAGTTAGTGGCAATTGCAGGGTATGGTATTTTTATTTCAATTATCTTTGTGTTAATGCCTCCAAACCCTGATGAAATAACTGCCCCTATGGATTTAGTAAATGGGTTTAGAGCAATGTCTATAATTGCTGTAAGTGTATTTTGGATTTCTCTTGGTGTAATTTTTGGCGGGTTATGGAATAAATTTAGACCTGATATGAAAAATTCTGATATTTGAGATCAAAATAATTTCTAAACATAATATGCTTCATTTTTGTTTTTTTTGTGATTTTTTTAAAAATATTTTATCATTGAAATGATTTTTTTGAATAAATATTATTCTGATCTTCAAACGAGATCCGATTCCATTATCCAAGTACTTAAATATATTCAGATGTTGCTTTGAATATGTCTCAATCAAGACAAATTAACGTATCAAAAAATGATGTTCCAAAATTAGCAATTATTGCATTAGCAATAGTATTTGCAGTTGGATTGTTTGTTGTAGCATTTGATCAGGGCCATATATTCAGTGTTGTACTAGGTGAATCAGCATATGAAAACATGTACTTACATGAGTTAACTCATGACATGCGTCATGCAGCAGGATTTCCTTGTCATTAATTATTTAATTACTGAAGAAAATTTTTAATTATATTATTTGATTTTGTTTTGATTCTGGATTATCGATATTTGGAAATAAATTCAAAATAGGCTCTAGATTATCTAAAACAATCTCAACTTTACTAATTCTACTTCTATATTGTTTAATTTTCTTCCCTTCAGAAGAAATAATATATTGATTAACTTCTATCAATGCAAGTTCTTCCAAAGTAGATAGTATTTTGTATGTGGAAGAAATAGAAATTTTAATTTCATCTGAAATTTGGGCTGCATCTTTTGATTCATTTTTTATAGAAAATAAGACCGCCCTATTACAAACATTACTTAGAGAATCTATGATTTTTTGAGTAATGTCAAATTCAGATAGTTGAATAATCTCAGGTTTGGCCATTCAAATCATTTCAAGGGCAATAATATCAATGTAGGCTCTGGCTTTTTGATAGAAATCTCAGCTTTACTGATTCTGCTACGATATACTTTGTATTTTCTTCCTTTATCAGACAGCAGCCATTGCTCAACTTCAATTAGAGTAAGTTCTTCTAAATCTGCTAATTTTTTGTAAACAGAGCTTAAGGGGATTTTGAGTTTATTAGAAAGGTCTGCTGCTGTACCACCTTTTTTAATCATAGAAAATAAGATTGTTCGGGATTCTGAATCAGCTAATGCCTCTATAACTTTTTGAGTAACATCGTATTTTTTTAGTTGGGGTAACATTAATTTTTTAACCATATAATTAATTTGATTAATTTTTAGTTATTTAAACAAAATGTTTTTGTTCTCATTCTATGTTATTAGAACAAGAATCTGAAATAATTCTTTAGATAATTAAAATAATTAATAATCATGAATTTGCTGAAAATAATTTAATAAGAATTATCATGACTCCCATTAAACATTTAATAAAATTTTGACTTGGCTTGCTTGTATAATTCAGATCTTTTTCATTCTAAGACTATAGAACAAGAACCTGCTTTAAATATTGACAGAAAAGAATTTTGAATGAAGTGTCTTCAATAAAATCAAACACGATTAGAGTATTTTTTGTATGTCTGATTGTTTTAATGTTAATGCCTAAAATTGACATTAATGCTGAACTTGACACTTTTTCTGAGTCTGATACCTCAGTATTATTTGTCACAGAATTATTGACCACATCACTTTCATTAATCAAACAAAATCTTAATGAAAATAATATAGAGCATGCAAAAAACCTGTCTTTAATTAATACTGAAATATTTCCTCTACATCTTCAAAACTTACGAGAATCAAACCCAATTATTTCTGATGAAATTCATATCATGCTATTAGATATTCATAATGGAATTGGAGTTATAGATAGTTCACAATTAATTGCTGATATTAACAAAGTGGAAAGCATTCTAAATCAGTATACCATTACTAATCCTGATTATGGTAAGACAATTGCATTATTACTAATAATTGTAGATGAACAATATCAAATATCCATAACTAATGAAAATGAAACTTTGTATGAGTTTTCATTATTACTAGTTAATCGTTCCCATGAATTATTTTCCAATACAAATTATAATGAACGCTTAACCTTGGAACTTAATTCTTTTCTAGTTGAATTAAATGATAAAGTTGCAAACAAGAGTGACTTTCTATCTGTCGGTACTTTGATCACTGCTATAAGTCGTGATTTTGTTGGACATGAATCAGTTGTTTATGATAAACAAAAGTTCTACGAAACAATACGCGACTTGTATTCAGATATGCTTGTATCTTTAGATGCTGGTGATTATGAGAAAGCTGAAGAATTAGCAATTGAGGCATATCTTGAGAATTTTGAATATTTGGAACCTGATATTGAAAAAGTTGATCCTGAATTACTTTATGCCCTTGAATTAGATATGAGAGAAGAATTACGAGATATGATTAAAAATAATCAAGATGCACAACGCATAAGAATTTTTGTAGAAGAATCAATATTGCCTGATCTTAGTTTAGCTGAATCAAAAGTCCAGGTATTGGGGACTGAAGGATTGGCAAATACTGTTTTGGATAAAGAACTTAAAGAAATGGGTGATGCTACAGATGTTCAAAAATCAGGTGTCCGGGGAGAAATTGACTTTATTCGTGATACTCTTCAAGAAATGCTAATTCAATATCAGAGTGGGGATTATCAATCAGCTTATACTTCTGCACGAACAGCATATCTAGATAGTTATGAGTTTGTAGAAATTCCATTACGTGCAATTGATCCTGACTTTACATTAGAAGTTGAATATCAATTTGCAGAATTAAGAAATCTAATTAAACAGCAAGCAGATTTTGAAGAAATTCAAGAAGTTGCAATTTCTATTAAACGAAGTTTAGATGAATCTGAACGTTTAGTTAGTGGTACTGGTACTTTAGCACCTTCCATTGCATTTACTTCATCATTTGCTATAATTTTTCGTGAGGGGTTAGAATCTGTTTTAATTCTTGGGGCTATTTTGACATATTTAGAGGCATCTCGAAATAATCGTTTCAAAAAACATGTCTACTATGGTGTTATTGGTGCACTTGGAGCAACAGGTCTTACTTGGATTATTGCATCGTATGTAATTGAATTATCTGGAGCAAATAGGGAACTCATTGAAGCAATTGCAGCACTATCTGCAACTGCGATGCTGTTTTATGTTAGTTTCTGGGTATTAAATAAAATCGAACATAAGAAATGGATGGAGTTTGTCAAGGCCAAAATTTGGCAGGCGACAACTACTGGAAGTGTCATGGTGTTTGTCATGTTGGCATTTTTCACTGTGTACAGGGAAGGATTTGAAACAGTATTGTTCTATCAGGCCATGTCTGGATTTGCAAAATACATGGAGGTATACGTTGGTCTTGGCTTTATTGCAGGGCTGGGTGTATTATTTTTGGTATATTATCTAATGAGAAAGCTTGGAAGAAAATTACCATTACGAGCATTGTTTGGATTAACTATGGGAGTAGGTGCTTACATGTCCATTACATTTTTGGGTAATGCAGTTAGAGAACTCCAGATATTGGAAATAGTACCATATACAGGCATGATTGGAATTATTCCTAGATTGGATATTAATTTGGCAACTATGACTGGAATCTATCCTACATTGGAAACTGTAGTGGCACAAATAATCTTACTTGGAATTTATTTAGTGGCATCAACGTATGTGTTAGTAATGAGACCAAGAAAAGAACGACATTTAGCTTCAATGAGAAAGTCTCATGGAGCAAATACAGATGTCTGATAAACAAAGAATTCGTGTAGGAATTGATGTGGGTGGTACCTTTACTAAAGCAGTAGCAATTAATGCTAAAACTGGTTCCATTTTATCAAAATCAACTGTTCCAACTACTCATAAAGCTGAGAGAGGAGTTTCTGAAGGAATTGTATCTGCATTATCAAACATATTAGAAGAATCAAAAATTGATATCAATGACATTGAATTAATTTCTCATAGCACTACTCAGGCAATTAATGCACTCTTGGAATCTGATACTTCAAAAGTTGGTATTATTGCAATGGGTGTTGGCCCTTCAAAAAAAGATGTGGTTAAACGTACAAACCTTCAAGAAATGTCTGGAAACAATGATCAAAATATTACCACATTCCATGAATTTTTAGATACATCTCATTTAATCACTGAAAACGAAGTTAAGGAAATTATTGATAAACTAAAATCTAAAGGTGCACAAGTTATTGTTGCTACTGAAGCATTTGGCGTTGATGATCCTTCTAATGAATTATTTGTAATGAACACTTCTGCTAAATGTAATATTCCATCTACTGCATCACATGAAATTTCAGGAGTTTATGGTTTAGAAATCAGAACATTAACTGCTGCAGTTAATGCCAGTGTTTTACCTAAAACATTTCAAGTTGCAAACTATGTTGAAGAAGCAATAAGAAAAACTGGAGTAATTGCACCTTTAATGATAATGAAAGGTGATGGTGGTGTTTCAAGTATGGACACTTTTAGAACAAAACCAATCTTGACTGTTTTATCTGGACCTGCTGCAAGTGTTGCAGGTGCATTACTTTATCTCAAAGTAACTAATGGGATATTTGTTGAAGTTGGAGGCACTAGTACAAATATTTGTATAATAAAAAATGGGAAACCTGAGATTAGATATGTCACAGTTAATCAACACCCTACATGTATTCGTTCAATGGATGTTAGAATTTTAGGCGTTGCTGGTGGTAGTATGGTTTCTTTGAGCCAAAATAGAGTTTCTAAGGTTGGACCAAGAAGTGCACATATTGCAGGTTTGAAATATTCATGTTTTGCAGATCCAGATGATCTTAAAACTGGTAAAATAATTCAGATAAAACCTAAAGAAAATGATATTGATGAATATGTTGCAATAAAGTGTGAAAATGGAACATATGCCATTACAAACACATGTGCTGCAAATGCTCTGGAGATGATTGAGAAAGGAGATTACTCGTTTGCCAATCAAGAATCTGCAAAAATTGCTCTAAAAATATTAGCAGAACATATTGGAGTTCATTATCACGAAGTTGCTCAATCAATAATTAATACTGCATCCTTTGAAATAAACAAAACAATAGTTAACATCATGAAAGAATTCAAGCTAAATTCTTCTGTAAAATTAATTGGAGGCGGAGGAGGTGCATCTGTACTTGTACCTTTTGTTGCAAAACAATTAGGATTTTCTTATGAAAAAGCAGAACATGCTGATGTTATTTCTTCTATAGGTGTTGCATCTTCTATGCTTCAAGAAGAAATTGAACAAACAATGGATGATGCTACTCCTGAAAAAATTGCAAAAGTTCAAAAAAAAATCCATACTTTGTTAGTAGATAAAGGTGCAATTCCAGAATCAATAATTATTGATAGTGAATATATTTCAGAAAAAGCATTGTTACGTGTCACTGCAATAGGGAATATTGAACTGGATAGTGTTGAGACATCAAAAAATATTTTCACTTTAGGTGATGCAAAAACAAGAGCAAGTGAAATTATTGATATCCCTGAAGACTTGATAGATTTGGGTTTTGAAACTGACCATTATTTTGTTTTTATTGGTCATGTAGAAGTTAAAAAATTGTTTAACAAAAAGAATCAACACCATATTTTGATTTTAGATAGATATGGTAAGATGAAGTTATCTTTAAAAAATGGGCAAGTTTTCCAAGGTGGGAAAATCTCTATGATTGAAGAGTTGGATGACTTTTTAGAATCAAGACATTCAGATATTGCACCAAAGGTGTTCTTACTAAATGATCTTAAATTGGTAGATTATTCTAGTTTAACGTCATCTTCAAAAATATTAGATGGGATTAGAGATGAATCTAAAAAATCTGAAAAGACTGCAATTATTGTAGAATTATAATTTAATTCAAATAAGATTCTCCATGATACATGTAGTCTAATTTTTATTGAGAAAAATTACAAACTTCTTTAAAAAAACATGTGGCATTGTCTATTTTTTGAACTTGCAGTTAGAACAAATAGGTTTTTTGATATTCTTTACAAAAACAGTCTCACACTTTTTACATTTATGTAGAGAAGAATGTAAAATCATAATTAGTTATCGTCGATAAATTCTATGAGATATTAAATTTTTCAATATTACAAATCATACCTAAGATTGATTAATGAAACTAGTTCCTTGCATCTATTTCGTATTGTAACCTCTGAAATATGAGCGATTTGTGCTAATTCTCGTTGTGAAATTTTTGTATTCATATCAAATGATGCAAGATATAGTGATGCAGCAGCTACTCCCATTGGGGCTTTTCCTGCAACATGATTTCTTTTTTTGGCAAAATTCACAAGTTCAAGAGCAATTTCCTTTACATCATCTGATATTTTCATATTTGTTGTAATTCGATTTACACCTGATTCTATTTCAAATATTGGCATTTTCTGGTTTAGATTATTAATTATGATGCGATAATATTTTGCAATGGAGTTTTTTTTCAATCCTGTGATTTTTACAATGTCATTTAGTGTATGATTTACACCTGATTCTCTACATATTGCATAAATTATTGCAGCTGCCATGGTATCTGTAGATCTACATCTTGGGATATTTTTTTCAACGATTTTTTTGCACAATTCAACTGCTTTTTCCCTTAATTCATTAGATAACTCAAGTTTGTTTTTTAAAAATTCTATTCTTTCAGTTATTAGTTTTAAACTTGAATACGTTCCAGTCATTTCAATAAATTAAAAAAAGAGTCATTGGAAGTGACTGGTAGACAAGTTATACCAATAACAATACATCCATAGTCGGTTAGGATGATTGATTCTCGCAGATTCCAATTGTTCCAATGACTCTCAGTATGTGCAGACGTGTAAAGGGATGTCAGCTCAGCACGTAGCACATTAATCTTATTTTTTAAAATTTATTATACCTGTCTGAAGTTCTACTGATTTATTTTATGATATTGAAATTATTTTTTGTAATCATATTTTGTTTCATAAATTAAAAATATAATTATAAAATCATCCTAATTTTTAATTACAAAAATAATTATCATAATACCATGAGTCAAGAAGAAACTAATCCTTGGGTAATCATAACAGTGTTCAAGGAAAATGTAAATCCAAACGACCTTCAAAATATTGCACCACAAATTCAATCACTTGTAGATGAATGGCAATCACATGGTAAACTAATGTGGTCAGGTGCATTCAGTGATAACTTAACTGGTATGGCAGTTTTTGAAGCAACAAAACAAGAAGCAGATGAATTCTTCAAAAAATATGATTCCATTTGTTCTGGATCATTAGAATATTCCATGTATTCGTGGGATGCAATGCCTCTACTTTCAGTGTTATCCCACTGAATATTTTTTTCATTTTTCGTATTATGATGAAAAAAAATTCTGATTAATATATTAAAAATTAATTGTATAGTTATTGGAATTTTTATCTAATTCTAAATCTTAAAATCTATTTTCATAATCTGTATTTATTTTATGAATATGAAATATAAATATGAAATATAAATATGAAATATAAATATACAATCATCCTAATTTTTAATTACAAAAACAAGTATGCTATTTTTTATGAGTAAAACACTCTCTCTTAATGCAAAGAGCAGCTTAATGCTATTTTTACTTGTAATTGGCATTGGACTTGGTGGCCAATTACCAGTTGAAGAAGCAAGAGCTGAAATAAGTAATTCTGGAAGTATACTTTCAGTTGAAGAAAAACTAGAATTCGGTGCAGGTCTTGAGGAAACTCTAGGTCACTTTTGGGCTTTAGAGCAAAACCTTGATGATAATAATGCCGAACTAGCATTGATTCATGCAACACACCCAATTTCAGAATTGTATGATGCAATGAAACCACAACTAAAAGCAGCTGATCCTGCATTGGATAACAAAATAAAGACTATTTTGTTAGACTTGAAGGATGATGCTTCTACTGATGTATCTCGAAGTGCAGCACAACATGCAATTGAAGATGCAAAGGAAGTTGTAGAAATTGCACGTTCAACAATTGTTGGTGATGAGTTAAGCAATGATACAGGATTCAAAGCTGCATTGATGAAAACACTCCTTGAAACCTCAATAGCAGAATATGCTGAGGCAGTAGAGGATGGTGTAATCGGTGAGATGGCTGAATTCCAAGATGGTTCTGCATTTGTTTGGAGATCACAAGTAATCTTTAACGAGATTAAATCTGATTTACCTGAACACGAAGTAGAAGAAATCGAAGAATTGTATGAGGATGTAAAATCAGCATATGATTCAAGAGCTGATCCATCTCATGTTGCAACAATCACAAATGGAATCTTACATGAGCTTGATGAAATTCGTGAGGAAAAACTAGAATTCGGTGCAGGTCTTGAGGAAACTCTAGGTCACTTTTGGGCTTTAGAGCAAAACCTTGATGATAATAATGCCGAACTAGCATTGATTCATGCAACACACCCAATTTCAGAATTGTATGATGCAATGAAACCACAACTAAAAGCAGCTGATCCTGCATTGGATAACAAAATAAAGACTATTTTGTTAGACTTGAAGGATGATGCTTCTACTGATGTATCTCGAAGTGCAGCACAACATGCAATTGAAGATGCAAAGGAAGTTGTAGAAATTGCACGTTCAACAATTGTTGGTGATGAGTTAAGCAATGATACAGGATTCAAAGCTGCATTGATGAAAACACTCCTTGAAACCTCAATAGCAGAATATGCTGAGGCAGTAGAGGATGGTGTAATCGGTGAGATGGCTGAATTCCAAGATGGTTCTGCATTTGTTTGGAGATCACAAGTAATCTTTAACGAGATTAAATCTGATTTACCTGAACACGAAGTAGAAGAAATCGAAGAATTGTATGAGGATGTAAAATCAGCATATGATTCAAGAGCTGATCCATCCCATGTTGAGACCGTAACAGGTGGAATCATTCATGAAATTGATGAGATTACTGGAAGTGAATCTTCAGAAGCTGAACTTACTGAATATGTAGAAAAAATTCGAGAATTACTTACACAAGCAAAACAAGAATATGCAGCAGGTGATTCTGACTTGGCACTAAGCCTTGCAACCAAAGCATATCTTGACAACTATGAATTCTTAGAAGGCCCTCTAATTGAGGCAGGTGAAAAAGAATTGATGATAGAAGTTGAGATAATGCTGAGAGAAGAATTACGTGGAATGATCAAAGCAGGTGCATCTGTTTCTGAAGTTAATTCTCAGATTGATGCAATTTTAATCAAAATGACTACAGTTGAACAAGTAGTTCCAGAATTTGGCACAATTGCAATCTTGATTCTAGTAACTGCAATTATTGGTTCAGTACTCTTTGCAAGAAAAAGTAACTTGGCATTCCCAAGAATCTAATTTTCTTTTTTCTTTTTTTTTATTTTAGAATAACCTATTTCATTAAATATGTTATATTATTTTATGATATGAAAATTTTTCAATGTAGAAACACCACTGATCTGAAAAATCAAACCAACGATGTTTCACACATAATGAAGACTATTGTTAACAATAGCATTTATTCCACAAATTATTAATTTTTAAATTCACACATGATTTTAATCATTTGTTCTAATTATTTAGAATAAGATTATAGAATTATCTCACAATATAAACATAGAAACACAAAATTTTGCATAATGAGTAAGACACTCAATCTAAAAGCAAAGAGCAGCTTAATGCTACTTTTACTTGCAATTGGAGTTGGATTTGTTGGTATTATGCCACAATCTTTCGCAGATCACTCAGAAGTATTAGTTGTACCAACACAAGGTTCTGGAGCTCCAGGATGTGAAGAAGTGCAATACGGATGTTATATTCCAGGAACTGCAACAGTAGATCTTGGTGGAGTAGTAATATTCTCAAACACTGATTCCGCAGCACACACATTCTCAGCAGGAACTGCAGCTGATGGCCCAACTGGCGAATTTGATACATCAATGGTAATGGCAGGAAGTTCATACGAATGGACTGCAGATGTCGTAGGTGAAATCGATTACTTCTGTATGGTTCATCCATGGATGACCGGTCTCCTTGTAGTAGAAGAGGCAGCAGCTGAAGAACCAGAACCTACATCTCTTGGAGATGACTGGTCTGCAATCAAAAAATCACTCTCCAATGGAGAAAAAAGTGATAATATTGATGATGCCCTAGCTTATGTCAAAGATGCACGTTCTACGTACAATAACAGTTTCAAACATGCTGCTATTGATGTAGATGTAGAAAGTAACACCTTGATTGAAACTGCATTTGATGATGTAGAAGACAATCATAATTCAGGTGATACTGGAATGGCCAAATTGAACAGACAAGTAATTGATAAAACAATCTATAAGATTGCATTCATGAAAATGGAAAATGCAGTAGACAGTAATGACTCTGCCAATTTCATTAAATGGTATTCAGTACTAGAAAAGAAATTCAAAGTACCTACCAAAGATTATGAATCAAATGGTTGGATTGCTGAATTAAAATCTGATTCATCAGTACTTGACTCAAATGGCTCTGCAATCTTGAATGAAATGCTTACAATCTTTGAACTCAAAACAGTTGAAGAATTAGAAGAAGCAGTAGCAGCCTTAGCTGAAGGTGATGTTAGTAGTGCTAAAAAATTCACATATGAGGGATTATACTACTATAGAACATTACACCCATCAATTGAAGCAACACTAGGCACTGATTCCGCCAGTGAATTACTTCACGAAATGGAAGAAGCAATTGAGATTACAATGGGTAATTCTACTCCATCTGAAATGAAGTCAGAAATAGAACATATTGCAGCCGAAGTTGAACTACTGATAAGAGAATATCAGGGAGGTGATACTTCTGACGTAGGATTGGCACTATCTGGAATCAAAGATAGATTACATCTTGTTGAAGAAGAATATGAGGAAGCCGTAGCTGATGGTCAAATTGTTGATCAAGGTGAATATGACGAAACCGTAGTATTCTTAACAAAAGCAACATCAATCTTTGAATCAGTAAAACCATCTTTGATGGAATTATCTGAATCCGATACTAATTCACTTGCAGACAATCTATCTGAAATGGATTCTATTGTATCATCCATTGGTAAAACCAGTGAGATCAGTATTCTAGTTGGAAAGAGTTTGAACAATGTTGCATCTCTTCAAAATTTTTCAGGGGGTGCAGTTGAAGTAGATATATTCCAATACTTTGACGAAATTGAACGACTCTTAAATGAAGCCAAAACCCAATATCGTGATGGCAACACACAGTTGGCATTTGATTTGGTAAGTGAGGCTTATCTTGACAACTATGAATTTGTAGAAGGTCCATTAGGAGAAGTAGATCATGATTTGATGGAAAAAATTGAACATGACATGCGCGAAGAACTTCGCTCTATGATAAAGTCAAATGTTTCCGCAGATGAAGTTGATGCACAAATTGACGGAATTTTAATTGATTTGGCAGCTGCCAAACAAGTAGTTCCAGAATTTGGCACAATTGCAATCATGATACTCGTAACTGCAATTATTGGTTCAGTACTCTTTGCAAGAAAAAGTAACTTGGCATTCCCAAGAATCTAATTTTCTTTTTTCTTTTTTTATTTTAATAATGAGTAATTTTTTGCCAAATTTTAAAATGATTTAAAAAATATTAGGTTGTAATTTTATCTAGTTGATTAGATTCTGAAGCAGTTTTTACTTCTCGTGCAATTCTTTTACCCATACTCATTTGTTCATTATACAAGAGTGAATAATATGGTGAACCATCCATGTAGATATTACTTCCAGCAACAATTCTTGCTGAAAATTCAAATGATTTGAATTGAGCATTTTCATCATATACTCCTTCTATACAAAATGGTCCATTCATTCCTGGCGATACCATTCTTTTTGAAGCTTCAACAAAATTTTCTCCCATTTCATAAACTTGTTCTAACAAAGATTCTCGTAATACTAGAGGACTATTTCCAATTACGTTAAATGATGGAACTTTAGTTGACTTTAGTTGTTGTTCGGATGGGATTCTTGCCAATCCTTCTATGTCTGATTCGTGTCTTTGATCAACTCCAAAAAATTCTAATTCTTCTTTTAATGGTGAGTAAAAAAACTGTAAATATGCTAAAACACCTGCTGCATATTCTTGAATGTAAAGTGTTTCATCTTTAGATAGTATTCCTTCTGAAATTAATTGATCTCTTTTTGTATTGTAATCTTCATAATTTGCAGCCATAAAGTAACCTTTACCTCCTGCGGCTCCTTGTCTTTTTACAATCACTAATTTGTTAATATCTTTAGGATCTGTTACTGGTTTTGGCATTGGTAAATTTGCCTCTCTCATGAGTTTTTCTTTCATCTCTCTGTCTGATTCCCATCTTAAAATCCACTTGTTTCCAAAAACCGGTGTTTTGATTGATTCAATTTCTTCAGAATTCATTTGTGCAATTAGTGTACCATGTGGGATTAATACTGCATTATTTTGTTCTAAAACAGATTGGCATTTTTGATCTAATACTTCTTTGAATGAATCGACTATGATTAATTCATCAATAAATGGAAATCTTTTGTATAATTTTTCGCGTTTTTTCTCACATACTAGAATAGTTTTTAGACCCTCGTCTTTTGCACCTTTTAGAACTTGTAATGAACAGTGAGAACCTAAAGTGGCAATTGATGTCATAATATTCTAATATTATTTTGTACTTTATGAACTATCACTACAAAAAACAGTATCATTTAAACAAAAAACTAGTTATTTTTCAAATTTTGGAATAATGATCAGTTTTTTATTCAATAATGACGTATAATCAATGTAGGCCAACACAATACCCAATTGTCATTAACTGCTCATCGTGTTACTAGACTGGCATACCTGCTTTTCGAAGTAAAGGGTGAAATGGTTGGCCTTGATTATTCTAAGAAAGTATGATAATCCCAAGTAAATTATACATGTTTGACTAAGTTTTTGATTTTTTGACTTTCTTTTTTTCCTGGTTTTTCATTTGCATATCCTATTGAAATTATTGCAATTGGTTTTAATTTTGTTTTAATAATTTTCCCAACAGTTTTTTCTTTGAAATGTCCAATCCATATACTTGACAATCCTAATGCAGTAGCAGCTAATTGAGCATAAGATGCAGCAATCGTTGCATCTTGAACTGAAAAAAGGTTTTTTCCTCTCGAACCGGTAAATTTTATTCGATTTGGATCAGAACAAAATACTAGAACTAAACTAGAATTAACATATTCTTGGTCATGTGTTGCTTTAACTAATTTTTCTTTTTTCTTTAAATCTTCAACAACAAAAATTTTAAAATTTTGCATGCCCATAGCTGACGGACTCATCCATGATGCTTTCAAAATTTTTTTGATTTTTGATTTTTCAACTTTTTTGGAAGAAAATGATCTGATAGAACGTCTTTTTTCAACTGTTTTAAAAAATGACATAATCTCGTTTTTGTTTACTATGTTATGAACTATGTGCTGATGTCACATATTGAAAAACTTCATCTACTAAATCTATGCTTAATTCTGACTTGATATTTTCAGGGATTACTTTTAGGACAAAACCATACATTGTTGTATTTTTTGGTAGTTCATCTCTTTCTTGTAATAATGAAAATACTGCAATACCATTTGAAATTATTGCAATCATCTTTTCTTTATCAGTTAATGTCATGATATTACTCAAAAATACTAGTAATTTAATCTAAATTTATCTTTGGATTTTTTCTATAGTATTTATAAAATTGATATTAATTCAAAACTCACTCAATTTTATTTTTGGAAGTTTCTATGCAATATACTATCAAATCATTTAGATCTAGACTGATTATTTGTTATAAAGTACTATGAAGATTATTGTGAGGGACAAATTGTTTGATGTAAAAATTAATTACACCATAATTGTGGGGAAATGTAAATTATGATTGAAACTGAATTAGGAACTTTACGTAGATCTCATTATTCTAATGAAATTACATCATCTATGGATGGTAACTCAGTAACTGTAATGGGTTGGGTTTTAACAATTAGAGGACATGGAAATATTACATTTGCCACTATTCGTGACCAAAATGGCCCCATCTCAATAATTGCAAAGAAAGGAGACTGTCCTGATGAAATTCGTGAAAAAATATCTTCATTAAAACCACATTCATCGATTGCAATTTCTGGAAAGGTGAAATCTTCGGATAAAGCCCCTGGGGGATTTGAGATTATTCCGGCAGAAATTAGAGTTTTCTCTCAAGTTGAAAAGATTCCGCCTTTTGAACCCACTGCTAAAACGGTAAAAAACATTGAAACTCGTCTTGAAGTCAGACCAATTGATCTTAGACGTAATGCATTACAACATGTATTCAAGGTTAGAAGTTTAGTACTGAAAGCAATTAGGGATTATTTCCATTCTCAAAAATTCCTAGAAATTAACACTCCAAAAATGATTGCAACTGCAACTGAAGGAGGTGCTGCATTGTTTCCAATATTTTACTATAATAAAGAAGCATTCTTAGCTCAGAGTCCCCAATTGTATAAAGAACAGTTAACGATGAGTTTTGAAAAAGTTTTTGAGATTGCTCCAATATTTAGAGCAGAACCATCAAGGACAAACCGTCATTTAGCTGAAGCAATATCTATTGATTTGGAAGAAGCATTTGTAGATTACAATGACGTAATGAATAGAATTGAAGAGATCATCAAAATTTCAGTTAATGTAGTTTTAGAATATGTAAAGAATAATCCTGATACTGAATTTAATACCCCAACAATCCCTGAATCTATTCCTCAATATTCTTATGATGATTTAGTAGATAAAATGCAGAAAGCAGGGGCAAAGACTGAATGGGGTGATGATTTGTATCCATCCAATCTCAAAAAAATAGGTCTTGATGGATTCTACTTTATCAAAGATTGGCCACTTGCACCAAAACCGTTTTATGTAAAAGATAGCAAATCCAACCCAAAAGTTTCTGAATCATTTGACTTGATGTTTGGAGATTTGGAATTATCTTCAGGCAGTACCAGAATTGAAAAACGTGATGAGTTAGCTGAAAGAATGAAAAACAAAGGAATGAAAACTGATGCGTTTGAATATCATTTAGGTGCGTTTGATTATGGTGTACCTCCACACGCTGGTTGTGGAATTGGTCTAGAGAGATTAATTATGGCATTAACAGGAACAGAAAATATTCGAGACACTACATTTTATCCTCGAGATGTTGACAGACTTACCCCTTGATTTAGTGTAGACTTTCTTTATCTATGGGACAGAATAGTAGTGCAGAAATTCTGCAATAACCTGCATCTCTTAAGCAAAATTTTACTAATTACTGGTATAGCCAGTTATGATCATTCACTGTACTCTCTGCAAAAAACAACTTCCGTTTGATATTGCACGAGTCAGGAATGCTCATTGGTATCATAGGGCATGTGTCTGGCATGTTGCTCATCTTATTCCCTTGGAGAGATTTTTCATCTAAAGTGGACATTTTTATCTTGACACGATTCTAATTTTCTTTATGGGTTATAGTGAAAGTGTATTTTCAGGAAAAGAATTAGGAATAATTATTGGAATCTCAATTATTGCTGCATCTATTTTGTTTGCAGGTATGTTGCACTTGTGGTAGATATGGCATTTATTGGAATTAGAAATAAATTCTAAATTAACGAATCGGGATCATCCCCTTGAAATACATCATTATCATTTGAATCAAACTTTTCTCTCTCATTTCTTTCCCTTCTGATTATCAAAATAGATACAACTATTGATACAACTGCAAGAATTAACCAAAAAGCTCCCGCTGTCTGCATGAATAACATTACGAATGTAATGCCAATTGAAAGTAAACCGTATCCTATGATAATTTGTCCATAATTCCTGCTAAATTCCAATGATGATCATAAACTGTCACACTAAAAAAACTCACTCCGCCGTAAAGTTTGATACTAACAAAGAAAACCCCTTTTTTGAAATGAAAATAATTACTCAAATAAGCATGATCATGTTTAGTTCATGCCTAATAGTAGACATTTTTATCTAATCTCATACCCATTTTTCTATAATTGGTTCAAACTGACGAAGAACATAATGTAACTACAGTGAAAGTTCCAAATTTCTTGGATGTAACAATTCGAGTGAATATTGGAATACACACTATTGGAAAAGATAAAGGAAGACCCGTTACTGCAACTAAAGAGATCATATCAAAAGAACCATTTCCAAAAGAATGGGATATTGTAGAAACAAGACCTGTTACATTGATGCTCACAAACAAATGTCCAAAATGTGATCAACAAGGAATACCTAGAATTAATAAAAAAAACAATAAAGATTATTCACAAAATAGAGGCTCTTACAATAAAGAAGAACCTCGTTTGTCTTATTGGCACAAAGTAGTAGGGGGAAAAGCCAAAGCATGTTACATATCTGACTTTAACATGAGTGCAATTATTGACACAAGAAAAGTGAGAAAGGGATTTACAAATACAATATCTGATTCAATAGAGGCAGTAGATTATATTTTTCCTAACTATATAATTAAAAATATCTAAAGTTATTTTCTTTTAAGTAATCAGACGTAGTTTTGTCCCGTGGGTATGAAAAACATGTAGTAAACATATGCGTGTTGAAAGACTTACACTCTAAAAAATTAGTTAATAATTTAACTGTCATAAAATCCAAAAAATTATGGAAGAATCACCAATTCAAACATTCTATGAAAATAAAGACACAAAATGTCAAAATTCTGAGTGTGGTCATATCATGGATTCACATTTGAATTTTAAAAAAATAGGCGAATCTAGAATTCCTTTACTATATTGTTCTGAATGTAGAGCAGAAGGAAAAGAATGCAAACTAACAAAATTCTAAAATCTAGGGATTGTAGAATTTGTGCCTAAGTCAAACATGATTTTGTATCTTAGTTATTCCCTTTGAATAGGAAATAAAGGCATGACTAGATCAACATCATGATCTACAATTATTTTTCTAAATATGATTGAAATTCTTCCTTAGAAATTATTTTATGTTCTAGTTCTTTAATTTCATTATAGCAATTTTTGCATGAACGCGTAGCCAAATTTTTTTCATTTATTGTTAAAATCACAAAAACATCTTTTGTTATCTCAATATTTAATTGGGAAATATCGATGTGTTTACACATTGTTGTTTTCATGGATTAATTTGAGGAATCTTATTTAAAAAAGTTAGAATTCATATCTGATTTAGATGATATTGGAGACAAATTTAACTAAATGAAATAATGATTTTGTATATGAGATTGTTTGGTAAGAAAAAATCAGGAAAAGATTGGTTTGATGAAGGAAATAATTTTTTTGGACAAGAAAATTATTTTGAGGCAATCAAATGCTTTGATAAAGTAATTTTAAACAAAAAAATTCATGGGAAAAATATTGCAATTGCATTAAATAGTAAAGGAAAATGTATTGCAAAATTAGAAGACTATGAAACTGCAATCAAATGCTTTGATTTGGCAATTCAAATCAATCCTAATTCAGCAGTTACATTAATTGAAAAAGCTAATGCCCTTGAAAATTTGGGTCAAAATGATGAAGCAAATGAATGCCTTGCAAAAGCTAAAAAATTAGAATCAAAGAAATAATGCATGGGTTACAATATATCCTGTTACCGAAGTTAATACGATTGTAGACCCTTTCAACAGTGTAGATGAAGAGTATCTTTCTGCAATTTTTTATTTATTATAAAGAAGAATGAGTTCCATCACATTTTCCTGTTTTTTCAGTACTGTATTTACATCCACAAAATGATACCATTCCAGATTCAGTAGCTATGAAAGTTCGTGGACCTATACCTGACCCAGCATGATTTCCATCACAGAAAGGTTGTTTGAATGATTTCCCACACATGCAAATATGATACTCTTTTCCAGATTCAACAGAAATCGAATATGGTTTATTCTGTGGAGAATGAGGTTTATTCATAATATTATGAGAAGATCATTGTTTGTAAATATTTTTGAATTATATTGAAATTTAGTAAAAAAATCTTTTTTAGTGAATTATTAACATTATTAGGCATAAAATGCAACATATGCAAGGTTATCTTTAAAAATTGGAGATATGGATTGACCACCTAGGTGTAAGAAAATGGTAAATGAAAAAGAGATTGAACATGTTTCAAAATTAATGAAAATTGATGTAAATGATCATGCAGAATATGTAGATAAAGTTCATGCCATGATTAATTATTTTGATATTTTAGATTCTGCAGGAGTGGAATCCGAAGAAATCTCGATGCCTGAAATTTCACTATCTTGTCTGAGAGAAGATGAGTATATTGCATTTGATGAAAAATTAATTGAAAAATTAAATCATTACAAAGGAACCTATGTTCGAGCACCAAAGATGTCATCATGAATCTAAAAATCTCTGCTCTTGAATTTGCACAACAAGTACAAAGTGGTAACTTGTCAGCTGAAGAATTTGTTGCAGAAACAATTCAAAGAATTCAAAAAATAGATGATAACCTTCACGCATTTTTATCTGTAAATGATGATGCAATTAATCAAGCCAGAACAATTGACAAAAAAATAAAATCTGGAGATAAAGTTGGAGCATGTTTCGGAATGCCCATTTCAATTAAGGATAACATGTGTATCAAAAATAGTAAAACCACATGTGCATCAAAAATGCTTGAAAATTTTGTAGCACCTTATGATGCAACAGTAATAACAAAATTAAAACAACAAGATGCAATATTTATTGGAAAAGTAAACATGGATGAATTTGCAATGGGATTGTCTACTGAATTTAGTGCATTTGGACCTAGCAAAAATCCTTGGAATACAGATTATGTTCCAGGGGGTTCATCTGGTGGAAGTGCAGTATCTGTAAGTGCCTTTGAATGTGTGGCATCACTTGGTTCTGATACTGGGGGGTCTGTTAGAAATCCTGCAAGTTTTTGCTCAGTTGTAGGGTACAAACCAACATATGGTTTAATCAGTAGATATGGATTGATATCATATGCAAATAGCATTGAACAAATTGGTCCATTAACTAGAACCGTCAAAGACACTGCATTTATGCTAAACATGATTGCAGGATTAGATTCAAATGATAACACCACTATTGATAACAAAAATGAAGACTATCTTTCAGGCATAGATTCTGGTATTGAAGGTAAAAAAATAGGCATAATTACTGAAATGATTGGAGAAGGAATTGATCCAACCGTATTATCTGCAACAAAAGATGCTATTTCAAAATTAGAGGGGCTGGGAGCAACATGTGAAGAAGTGTCATTGGGCATGGTGAAATATTCAGTTGCTGCATATTATACTATTACAGCTACGGAAGCCGGAAGTAATCTTGCAAGGTATGATAACTTGAGATATGGTTATGAATTTCCAGTTGAAGGATATGAATTCAATTCTTATATTTCTAAATCTCGTCAAAAGTTTGGTCCTGAAGTTAAAAGACGAATGATAATTGGAGGGTTTGTCCCATCGGCAGGCCATGCAGGAAAATATTTTCTTAAAGCAATGAAGGTAAAAAGTAAACTTACCAAAGAAATCAATGAAGCATTTAAGAAATTTGATCTTTTGATTGCCCCAACTGTTCCAATTTTACCGTTTAAGATAGGTGAAAAAATAGATGATCCTGTATCTTTATTTTTAGTGGACATCAATACAGTTACTGCAAACCTTACTGGAAAACCTGCAATTTCTGTACCATATACAATGTCTAATGGACTGCCAATTGGAATTCAACTATTTGCAAATTCTAATCAAGATAAATTATTACTTCAAGCAGCACATGCATTAGAAAGTACTGTGAAACTACCAGAGGTTCCGATATGACCAAAATTGGTTTAGAAATTCACTGTCAATTGACACATTTGAAAAGTAAATTGTTTTGTTCATGTAAGGCAAATTATAGAGAATTTGAAATAAATGAAAATATTTGCCCTATTTGTATGGGGTTACCTGGAAGTCTTCCACGATTAAATCAAGAAGCAGTAAAAAAAGCAACAATCATTGCAATGGCATTAAACTGCTCAACCCCTGAAAAAATTGCATTTTTTAGAAAAAATTATTTTTATCCAGATTTGCCTAAAAATTTCCAAATCACACAACTCAATATTTATGGAGACACTAGTGTGGGCGGTTCAGGTTCCATTATGGTAGGGGATAAAAAAATTCGAATTACTAGAATTCAGTTAGAAGAAGATCCGGGTAGATTAATCTATGAAGGAAGCTCATCCAAAAATCAAATTACTCTAGTTGATTACAATCGTGCAGGCACACCGTTAGTAGAAATTGTAACAGAACCTGACTTTGAAAGTCCTAAACAAGTTAGAGAATTCCTCAACATTTTATCTGATTTACTAGAAAATTTAGGCGTGTCTGATCCTAGTTTGGAGGGTGCAATGAGGGCAGATGCTAATGTATCAATTGAAGGCGGAAATAAAGTAGAAGTAAAAAATATTGGTTCATTTCATGATTTAGAAAAAGCAGCTCATTTTGAGATTACACGACAAAACAGTTTGCATTCAAGAGATATTGAAATTGTTCAGGAAACAAGACATTGGGATGACAAAAGAAAGATTACCGTATCATCTCGTTCAAAAGAAGAAGATTTGGATTATCGTTATTTTCTGGAAGGAGATATTCCATGGGTTACAATGAATGATGGGATTGTAGAGGGGCTAAAAGCAGAAATGCCTGAAAGTATTAATTCAAAAAAAGAGAGATACATTTCAAAATATAACATTCCAGTTCAAGTATCCGAAGTGTTATCTTCAGACAAATATTATTCAGATTTGTTTGAACAATCTCATACTGAATCTAACGCTAAAGAAATTGCAAATATTATCACAACTGATTTGATGGGATTAGTTGATACACGAGAAAAACGAGATGAATCAAAAATGACTTCAAAACATCTGTCTGATTTAGCAGATTCAATTCATTCCGGAAAAATATCTAGAAATTCTGCAAAAAATGCATTACATGAAATTGTGAAAACAGGAAAAGAACTTTCCCAAATTATTTCAGAATTAGATCTCGGTAACGTATCTGATGAATCAGAACTTGTAGGAATTATCCAAGAAGTAATTGCTGCAGAACCCCAAGCTGTAGAGCAAACAAAATCAAATCCTCAAACAATTAATTATTTGGTAGGTAAAGTAATGCAGAAAACAAAAGGGAAAGCAGATCCTACAAAGACTTTGGATTTATTAAAAAAACAATTAACTTAAGAATCATAATTTTATAGTGTATTCAAATGGTTCATTTTTACATAAAGAAAATCAAACCCATCCCACAAAAACCTTCTACGTGTATTGATTGTGGTGGAGTAGAACTAAAAGAGGATGCAGTGTTGGCAACTATGGGCCCATCTCAAAAAGATGCGGATTATATTCTATCTGTCTTATGTTTGTCCTGTGAAACACTAATGGTAATTACTACAAATCCTGGGGCAGTGATTGGAGTAAATCATTCTGCAGGAAATCAAGCAACTGTACGTAATCAATAATATCAAACTCTTAATTTGACCACACTAAAAAATAATTTATGGTTAAATTTGCCTTAGAAGATATTGAATTTATCAAAATTTTAGCTACCTCTGATGCAACTATTCTTCAAGCAGGCATGAATGAGGCTACAAAACAAAGACTAGATGATCAAATTGGAACTATTTTACGGCAATATTATCATGAAAATACTGTGAATTCTGGAACAGATTGGATCAAAGAATTTCAAAAAAATGGTATTACTGAAGATGATGTAAAAGCAGCAATTGCATGTGCAAGACGTCTTGGGATAGAAATTTCATAATCTAAAATCTTTTTACATTAACTTTGTTTTTAAAAATTGAATATTGTCTAATTTTGAATTTATTCCAACTGAAAAACAAATCAAAGAATCAAATATTTTTCAATTTATGGAAAAATTAAACATTTCATCGTTAGATGAATTATCAAAAAAAGCTAAAATTGATCCAGAATGGTTTTGGAAAAAAGTAGAAAAAGACATTGGAATCGTTTGGGACATGCCATATACAACAGCAAAAGATGATTCCAGAGGAATTGCAAAGTCTAGATGGTTTGTAAATGGAGATACTAACATTTACCTTTCATCCGTTGAAAAATTTGCAAAACAAAATCCTGAAAAAATTGCATATCATTTTGTATCTGAAGATGGGAAAAGTTCAAAATTAATATATTCAGAACTTGATTCCAAAGTTTCAAAACTTGCAAATGCCTTAAAGTCATTAGGTGTTAAAAAAGGAGATGTAGTTTCAATTTATTTGCCAATGATAGAAGAGGCAGTATTGGCAATATTAGCATCAGCAAAAATCGGTGCAGTTCAAACAGTTATTTTTTCAGGATATAGTTCAGAATCACTTCATATACGATTACAAGATTCTAAATCAAAAATTATTTTCATCTCAGACGGATTTTTTAGAAAAGGGAAACCTGTATCTCAAAAACAAACAGTAGAAGTCGCCATTAAAGATACCATGATTGAAAAAATAATTGTTATCCCATACAAAGGAATTGATGAATATGATGAATCTGAAAAATTAATTTATTATGATAATTTAGTATCTACTCAAAGCAATATTTGTGAAACTGAGATTTTAGGATCTGAAGAACCATTGTTTATCTTGTATACCTCAGGAACAACAGGTAAGCCTAAAGGGGTTGTTCAAACTCATGGAGGATTTTCTGTTTTTGCTGGGTATCAGGCATCTTACCTAGTAGATATGCATGAAAATGACATATTATTTTGGCCTGCAGATATAGGATGGATTACAGGTCTAGTGTGGAATGTTTATGGACTTTTGATAGTTGGGGCTAGTGCAGTTATTTATGATGGGGCATTAGATTTTCCAGATATTGATCAAACCTGGAAAATTTTATCAAAATTCCATACAACAATTTTTGGGATATCTCCAACTGCAGTAAGATTTTTCAAAAAAAATAACTCAGAACCGTTAAAATCATTTTCCTTAGATTCTATAAAAAATATTCCAACTACTGGCGAACCATTAGATGAAGATTCATGGTGGTGGTTATTTGAAAAAGTAGGCAATAAAAAAATACCAATCATGAATTTATCGGGAGGTACTGAGATTGGAGGTGCAATGTTGTCTGTTTTTCCCGGAATGAAATTAAAACCATCTACTGTTGGAATTCCAATTCCTGGAATGAATCTGGATGTATTTGATGATGATGGAAATTCTATACAAAACAAAAACGGATATCTTGTTATCAAAGATTCATGGCCTGCTATGACTAGAAGTTTACTTAATGACGATTTAAGATATTTTGAAACATACTGGTCCAAATTTGAAAATGTATGGTTTCATGGAGATTATGTCTATGTAGATGATGATAATCTTTGGTACATGCGAGGAAGAACGGATGATGTGATTAATGTTTCAGGTCATCGAATGAGTACTGCAGAAATTGAACAAACGGTAATATCTCATCCAGAAATTTCTGATGCTGCATCCATCGCAATACCTGATGAAATAACGGGGGAGGCGATTGTTGTATTTTTTGTAACCGATAACAAAACTGAAACTAATTTAGAATTTGAAATATCAGACTATATTTCGAAAAAAATTGGAAAGATTGCAAAACCAAAATTTGTTTTCCGATTATCAGATTTGCCAAAAACTAGAACGGGTAAAATTATGAGGCGATTGTTGAAATCAAAATTATTGGAAAATGATTTAGGAGATATTTCATCCCTTGAGAATCCAAATGTTTTAGATGAAATACCAAAAATTGGTCGATAAAATCTAACTTGTTGATACCTTCTTTTTCACGCTTTGTGTAATAATTGAAATTTCATTATATGAGATATTGCGATTCGTGGTTGATCAACAAGTAGAAGATATAGAGATGCCTGAGAACCTCAAACTAAATACATTTTTACAGGAATTTCATTCAGATTGTACTCATCCTGAATGTAGATTTGGATTTTATGGTTTTGCATTTGGTCAGTCTCCTTTTCCAGTACCTAGACTCATTCAAGAGGCATTGATTAAAAATGCAAGCAAAGGACATTATGCAGCAGTACCAGGTGTTCCAGAATTAAGACATGCAATTTCAAAATATAACAAACACTATTTTAGAATGGATGTAACTCCTGAACGAATCTATGTAGGTCCTGGAACTAAAGAATTAATTTTTAATCTTTTAGAAATTTTACATGGTACTGTAATTCTACCAACACCGGCATGGTTAGGGTATTTACCACAAATTCGATTTTTAAAGAAAAATTTTCATATGTTATCTTCCCGTGCAGATGGAAAAATTGCTCCTAATGATCTTAAACGATTAGCATTAAGATTACAGGACAGACAAAAAATTCTAATTCTAAATAACCCTCATAATCCAACTGGACTTCTTTACAACAAATTAGAGTTAGAAGAAATTGCTGATGTTTGTCGTGAATTAAACATCACAATAATTTCTGATGAAATCTATGCCCAAACCACTTATGATTTTTCTAAATTTGTCAGTATGGGAAAAATTTACCCAGAAGGAACTTTTGTAACAAATGGATTATCAAAATCCCATGCTGCTGGCGGGTATAGATTAGGATATGTGATATTTCCTCAACATGCAGTTGATCTAAAAGCACAATTCAAAAAAATCCTTGCAACAGAATACACTGCAGTATCTACTCCAATCCAATATGCTGCAGTTGCAGGTTTTGAAATCAGTCATGAGATGGATGAATATTTCAAAATTACAAGAGATGTTCATAAAATTATGGGAGAGTACACTTACAATACATTAACTGCAATTGATGGAATTAAAGCCACAAAACCAGAGGCAACATTTTATCTCTTAGCAGATTTTAATGCATATTCTCCAGAATTACAAAAAGCAAAAATTACTACATCCCAAAAATTATCTGAAGCGTTAATTGTTCATCCATATCACACTGCAATAGTGGGGGGAGATAGTCTAGTTTTAGAAAGGACTGATTTTAGTGCAAGGATTGCTTATGTTGATTATGATGGCTCCAAAGTTTATGATGCATATAAGACACAAACTCCAAAATCGTATTCAGAAAGGATGGAGTTTGTACAAAATAACGCACCCAAAGTTGTTGCAGGGTTAACCATGCTTGAAAAATTCTTTGGTTTTCTCAAAAAAGATACAATTGATGAATTAATGTTAATGAAAAATAATCTAAAAATTCCTAGTTAGGTTTTTTTAAATTTTCAATTATTTCTTTTTCTTAATTTGTTCTGCAACCATGGGTAAAAATGCACCAACATCTGATACAATACCTAATGCTTGCCATGTCCCTCTATCCATAAGTTTTGTAACTGTTGGTTGACTAATATCCACTACTATTACTTTAACATCAGCTGGAAGCATATTCCCTGTTGCAATGGAATGAAGCATTGTAGAAATCATTATCACCATACTAACATCTTTTAGAATTTTTTTATATTCTCGTTGTGCTTGTGCAACATCTGTAATTACATCTGGTAATGGACCATCATCTCTAATTGAACCTGCTAAAACAAATGGGACATTATTTTTTACACATTCATACATAATTCCTTTAGTTAATTTTTTAGTTTTTACCATGTTTGGGATTGAACCTGCCTTGAAAACTGCATTAATTGTATCCATGTGATTTCTATGTCCATGATATGCCAAAGTAGCATCATGAACATTCATTCCTAATGATGTACCTAATGTAGCGTATTCAATATCATGAACTGCAAGAGCATTTCCTGCTAAAACCCCATCAATGTATCCTGATCTAATTAATTCAGACACTGCATCATCTGCACCTGTATGAACGATTGCTGGACCTCCAACTATGACAATTTTTCCACCTCTCTTTTTTGTATTGTAAATGTCATCTGCAACTTTTTTTGCTATGTGTTGTGTTGGCCTTTCACTAGAACTAGAACTATTCATAAATTCAAATACGTTTGAACCTTCTCTTGGACGTTCAGGAGGGGTAATTTTTACTCCTTCTTCACCTACAATTATTTGGTCTCCTTTTTTGACATCCCTTACTGGAACACAGAATGCATTTTTTCCTTTAACTACAATACATTTGTCCATCATGGTATTTCCTACCTGAATCCACTTTCCTTTGTGAAAAACTTGGGTACGGTTATTTGTTGTACTGTAAAAATTTTCAGGCATAACACAGTTTTTAGGAGATTTCTTTAATGAGACTTCAGTTTGAGATTTCGAAACCGCACCTTCACGATATACCATTTTTAAAATTGTATTCAAATGATTTTGATCTTTTCCTGTAATTTCTAATCGTGCATATGATTGATCTTTTTTTCTTTTTCCTATGTCTATTTCTTTTACTTGAAATTCTCCTTTCAAATCCATTATTTGATCAAAAATTTTAGTTAAAATTGAAGAATCAATGATATGCCCTTCTACTTCTATCTCTTGAGAAAATTTACTCATTTCATTAATCTCTACACTATGATAACTAAAGGTTTACGTTTAATTTCAAGGCTAAACAGGAAGAATAACTTTACCCTCAAATTTTGGGATGTTGTCTGATTCAAATATTTTCTCTAGATTTTCTTTTTGTTGTTTAGTTACCCCTTGAACAATAGTTTTTGAAGCACCTGTATTATCAACCAATGCCAGAATGTATCCACTGTTATCAGTTAGCACAAAACCTGCAGATTCATCAACAAATGCATACAAATTTTCCTCACCTACAGGTTCCCAAACATTTGATTTAGTATCAATTAAAGCCAATGCCGGCATTGCTTTTCCATCTGTTAATTTGTTTAGATATTCTCTTGATTCGGCAACTCTTTTCTGACCTTTTTTTAATGCTTGAAAATATTGCATATTTTTCAAATTATCTAATTGTTATAAAAACAATATTACCACAAAAGATAGTTATAGAAACTCTACTTAGGGTAAATTTGTGCCTCTAACAAACAATGTCATTGTCAAATTAAATGAAATTACTACAATGATTGAAAATAAAGATAATTTGTCTGAATCAGATGTAGATGAAATAAAATCTATTTTCAAAAATTTAGTTGAAAATAATGAGAGATACGATGTAGATGAAATTGAGTTTTGGTTTGAAAATGAGGGCAGTTGGAAGGTAAAAGAATCAAGAGTAAGAATTGTAAATTTATCGAATTATATTCAGGATAAATACCAACAAACAGCACATCTGAGAGTGATTTCAGATGATGATTGTAGTTGTGGAAATTAAGTTTCTAATTGTTCCAATAATCTACTAACAATTTTTGAATTTTCTTTTCTTTGATTTATAATATCTTCTATTTTTTTTTCATTTTTATTTTCTTTTACAATTAATTGAAAATACTCATCGTCTAAATTATTGTTAGTTTGTAATCTCTTAACTACTTCAAACAATATACCAATAACTTGTTTTTGTGCATCAATTAACTCATCTTTACTTCTTTCTGACATGGTTATTCATCATTTATGATTTGTATAAATAATTCCTTTAATTTTAAATCAGTAATTTCTTTTTTAGCAGAATTAAAAAAAGATTCAATTTTTTCATTACCATAACCATTTTTTTGATATATTTTTGCTTGAAGGACCATCTCTAGTTTATCTATCTGATGAATTAATTTTGCCTCAGGAGAAGTATTATCTTGATATTCAAACCAAATTTCTAAATATTTGGATTTAATCTGTTTAGGTAAATTTTTAGTAATTTTTTCAAATGCATTGTTTTCAAGTTTTTTCTTTTTTTCTTTGTTTATTTGTTCCGGAGTAAAATCACCAATAATGGATTCTGCCAAATCATGCAATAGAGCCATTTTTAAAATTTTTTCAGAATTCAAATTTCTCAAATCAGAAATTATCATACACATTATTGCCATAGAGTAAGAATGATCTGAAACAGATTCAGGATTACTGATCGACAATTTATCTATCCAACCTTGCCGTGGAATATTTTTTAAATTTGCAGAATTTTTGAAAAAATCAAGTATCATAAGATTACTTTATTCTAAAATTTTCTATTAATGAATTTTTTTAGAAATTGCTTTTCGAACGACATAATAATTAATTCTGTTTTAAAATAATAATGAAAATTTATACAAATACTGGTGATGATGGAAATACAAGCCTACAAGGGAATTACAGAATTTCAAAATCTCATCAAAGAATCATATCATATGGTACTATAGATGAAGCAAATTCTGCATTGGGGATTGTTTTATCCAATTCATTAGATAGTGATGTTTCAGAGATATTAATTCAAATTCAAAATGAGTTGTTTTTAGTAGGATCTGATCTTTCAAATCCTAATCTTAATGATATGAGGAATAGGATATCATTAGAAATGGTCAAACAGTTAGAAAACAACATAGATAAATTTGAATCCGAACTTGAACCTTTAACTAATTTTATTTTACCTGGAGGAGATCCTATTGCATCACAATTACACCATGTTAGAACAATTGTCAGAAGAGCAGAAACTCAAGTTGTCTTACTTAGTGAAAAAGATGAAATCAATTCAAATTGTATAAAATATCTAAATCGATTATCTGATTTACTTTTTGTTGCAAGCAGATTAATCAATAAACGAAAAGATAGAGAAGATATTCTTTGGAAGATCTAAAAAGACAAACTTTAATTCCTCAGCAATGTGATTTTTTTATGTGCCGAGGTAGCTCAGCCTGGAAGAGCACCACGCTGAAGACGTGGCTGTCGCTTGTTCAAATCATGCCCTCGGCACCATAAAATTATAGAAATTACATTAGTAAAACGACATATTGAATTAAATCAGATTTATTTTAAAATCAAAAAAAATAATGATGAATTTTACCATCAATTTAGGAATGATCATGCTTATCTAAATCAAAAATTCATTTTATTTATTGACTAAATCTGAGATCTACGTTTATTGCAAAATATGTAACAAAAAAGTAAAAGCCCTGATTTTATCAAAACATGAAAAACAGTTTGATGAGGATTCTAAAAAATATAAGAGATTTGGAATGGTCAGAGTCATCCAACATGATTCAGGATTTAGAAACAAATGTCCAAACACATCTCAAATTAAAGCATTAGTTGAATCAGATACAACTGATGAAAATGGTGTAATGAATTAAGGATTTATGCAAAATTTATGCCTGATTCTATCATTTTAATAATTAATAATACAAAATAATTGCTGAATTATTTTAAATCGTAGAAATTTGATTTATTTTATATGTAAAAATTTTAGATAATTTAGGTAAAAAACAATTCTACATAATCTTTAAAAACAAGGCAAACAGTATTTTTTTCGATATTCATGGCTGAAAAAAAAGTAGTAAAAGCTAAAACAACAAAAGCTAAATCCACAAAAGCTAAATCCACAAAAGCTAAAACAACAAAAGCTAAATCCACAAAAGCTAAAGGCAAAAAAAGTAAAGGGCCAAAAGTAAAGGATGAGCCAATGGGGGACGGTGGCATAGTAATTGTTGATGATGATATTGAAATTGATCAAGAAAAAATCAATGAAGAAAGAAGAGCATATCTAGAAGAAGCTAGATCTCAAGAAGCATCTGACTAGAAATCTTTATCATAATGATTGGTGTATTGATCTTATGCGTGCTTTATGTTTAATTACAGTAAAACCAGGAAAGGTTGATTCTGTTGTTGAAATATTAAAAAAGAAACGAAAAATTGTTAAAAAAATAATGGTTGTCACAGGAAGAGCAGACATTAGTGTTTTTTTACAAGGTAATATTGATGAGATAAATCACATGGTAATTGATTTTAAAAAAATCAAAGATATTGTTGGCACTGAAACATTGATTGAAGTGGAGGTAAATTTAGGTTGGTAAGGGCAATAATATTAGTGAAATCCCCTAAAAAACTAATTGCAGCAAGATTACGTAAAATTGAATTTGTTATAGATTCTTTCCCAACAAGTGGTCAATTTGATGCAGTTGCAGTTATTGATGTCAAAGAACTTGTAGGGATAAAAGACATAGCTACACAAATTCATAAAATTAATGGTGTTGATAGAACAGAAACAATGGTAGAGGTTCAATGAAAATGGATTTAAACAACTTCTAGGAAGGGATTTTATGAATATTAAAAAAGTAGGAAATGTAATTTTGGCCGTTAAAGATTTAGATAAATCCATAAAATTTTACAATGAAATTATTGGTTTGCCAATTAAAAATCAAAGACGTAGTTGGGTTGATTTAGGCACAGGTGGTGCTTTATTGAGTTTACATCCTGCATCTCTTACGGCACAACATAGTGGTAGTTCCATCGAAAATGGAATAACTATAGGATTTCTTGTAGGAGATGTAAAATCAGCTTTAGAAGAACTTAAAGAAAAAGGCGTGACCATTTATCGAGATATTATTGAAAAAGACTCCGGAAGAAATGCCATAATTTCAGATCCTGATGATTATTTGATTTCTTTGTTTGAACCAATCTTTGATGATAAAGATCAGCAAACTGGTGGATATCACGGATTTACCCCAGCTTAAATAATTTTTTTGATTGAAGAAATTATTTTTTCCAAATTTTTTGCCTTTCTGTTGATTGATATATAGTGGGTAATGTTATTTTTTTGGAATAATACAATTGTAATTTTTTGATGGTATAAAATTACATGTTCAAGTTTTCCAATAGAGATTGCAGAATCTTTTCGCAAAGTCATTAAATTAGATAAAATGAAGAATTCATTTTTTACTTGCTCTGATTTTAATAATGGTTTTAATTTTGGATTAATAATTCCGGTTAAGGTTCTGCCATAAAGATTAATGACACCGGCATACCTAACATTACTAGAAATTTTTAAAATTTCTTGACATTGTTTTTTGTATTTGTTAACAATCTCTGTCCATTTTTCAGCAGGAGTTTTTACCACGTTAAAAATTATCATTTGAAATTAATAAGGATTTTTCTAATCAAAAATTTAAAATATTTTCTGAAAAGTAATAATGTTATTTTGTATTTGACTCTTTATCTAATTTTTTCTTTAATTCTAAATTCTCTTTAAGCAATTTGTCATTTTCAGTTTTTAGTGTATTGACAGAATTTTGTCGAGTATACAATGGATGACCCGGAGGAACAATGGTAGTATTCATAGATAATAGTCCTGAAGCATATTGTTGATACATTTGTTGAAAACCCTGAAGTTTCTGATTAATTGTAGCTGCATCTTGGGAGAATTTTTCTTTTAATGGATTCTCATAAATTTTGAACATAGGATGTGCACGTCCTGGAGGTAGTCGGGGAAATTGAAATGCCATATGAGGAATGTTTGGGTTTAAACCATAAAGGTCCTGCAAGTGTCTATTTACTTCAGTATCCATGAAATTCTTTCAAATTAACTATATTTCTGCCTTACTTTAGGTGTTTGATATACCATCAAGTAAAATCTCAGTCATTTTAGCTCAATTTCAGTTGATCGCAGATCCTTATAGAGTTCAAATTTGGATCGCAATTACATATGATGGAATCAAAAAAGTCATGTATGAAATGTAAAAAGGAGATTATGGAGAAAGAACTTCATAAAATTATAATTTATGTTGTTCAAAAAAAATTCACTGAGCATCATTATGAACACATAGAATGTCCTGAAAAATTTACTATTTAGAAAATACAAAATTTTTGATAGTCATCTGAATGAATAATATTTCAAATCAATCTTTATGTTCAAATACTTCGTAAATGTCGCCTGTTAGTCTTGAACGATATTTCCATTCTTCTTTTGTCCAAACTATTTGATTGAATTCTTGTTGTAAAGATGGATGTAGTCTTTGAAATACATCCCCTCCAATTAGAATTTGGTTAGGTTTTGCCATGCTTTGAATTTTTGATGCAATATTCATTGCAGGTCCCATTAAATCAACCTGAGAATTTTTAACATCTGCACCATATCGGACTACAAAATTTTGTCCAAAATCAAGTCCTACTTTTACCATTAAATCAGGATAATCGTATTGATTGAGAATTGGGTTAATTCCTTTTTGTATAACGGATATCATTGATTTTGCAGCCCCTACGGCATTATCTGATGCAAGCAATCCATTTTCATCTGCATCAAAATATCCAATAACTGCATCACCTACAAATTTTAACACATAACCATGATGTTGTCTAATTACGGATGCCATTTCTTGAGCAAACGAACTAATTATAATTGCAATTTTTTCTCCAGGCATTTCCAAAGTCATCATAGTGGAACCTACTAAATCCACATACAGAACAACCATGTTTAATTTTGTAAATACATTTTTTCTTAAATATTCATCAGAGTCGTTTGCAACACCAGTATATTCATAACCTTTTTTGAGTGCACCCCACACTCGTTTTTGGGTTTCTAAGATCATGTGTTCTGAATCTAATGTTTCAACTGCAGGTTTGCTAAGTAGCATATCAACTACAGAAGTGGTAACATCTGCATTAGATGAGTCACCAGGTTGATTTTTTGATTTATTAATTTCAGTCATTGTTGTCTCTTTATTCTAAAGGGAAGTTAATTCCACAATTAAGACATTTCCCCCTATTTCCCTGATAATGTTCACTATAATACTCAATTATCTTCCCATTACATTCATCACAGGTGATCTTGGAATTTTTCATATCTATACAAAATTGTATAAAAGATTATTTAATATGTGATTTTTCAAATTGTTTTTTAATCATTAATGTGTATAGAAATTATGACAAGAACACAAAGAAGAAGAGATACGGCCCATCCTACCAGAGATGGAAAACACAACCCAATTTGTATTGATCCTGATTGTAAAGATTGTTCCTAAGTATGAAATAATAAATTTCATACCTATATTTTGTTTTTAGTTTGTAACATATAATCAAAAAGATGTTTTAAGATTACTGAAGGTTTAAGGAGAACAACAATTTGCTATCCCTTGTGCGTTTAGGTACAAGATCACCCAATGAATTCATTCAATCACTGAATAAACAAAATGAGTTAATACAAAAAACATTTGTCGAAAAAATGACAAATTTGACAAAAATGGTCGAGATTAAAGTCATGATGGGGGATTCTACAGTAACTGAACAAAAAACATTTGATCCAAAATCGGTATCAGACTATTTTCAAAAAATTGGTAAAAATCTCAAAGAATGGTCACTACAAGAAGTATCCATTTCAAACAATGAGGACCTAAGACGAATTTTTACAAAATTTGAAATCATGGAAGGCAATTATCTAATTTCAGGACATATTTCGATTCAATTTCATGTTTTGTTATATTACAAACCCGAACAACGAGTAATTGATTGTCAAAAAGAATTATCAGAAATTATAGATTTGACAAAAAACAAAGAACAAGAACTTTCTGATAATAGTGATCAACTAGTCTTAAACAAATTAAAAGAATTAGGATACAAAGATTTTGATCATCAAAAATTATTTGAAGTTTTTTATGAAAATGATGAATTACGTGAAAAGATTCTTGCTGAAATAGAAAAGGATGCTGGAACTAATTTTAAAGAATTATCAGACAAAAAAACTAAATTGTTTAATGAGTTGGACACTTTTTTGGTTGAAACTTATCAAATCGTTCCAGTGCTAATCGATGATACCCGACTAGTTGCAGGTGAGGAGGGGTGTTTATGCTCATTTGATTTAGAATTTGTAAAAAATGGCAATAGAGAAGGTGTTTTCGATCCTAGGAAATTATCAGATCTAACTAAAGAAAATATTTCAAAACGTTTAGACGAAATTCAAACAACAATAAAATTATAAACAAACCTCCAGGCAACCAAAAAATGAGAATAGTTCTCAAAGGGGAGATTTGATTACCCAGATTATTTTGAACAAAAGAAATTAGCTATTTAGCCATTCCTAAAAGTTTACGCATAAAATTTGACAACATTTGTAATTTTTGTATAGAAGAAGTCAAATACATGGTTTTACAACCAACATTTCCAATGAATCCATCATATGATGAAATAGTAAAAGCAAATTCCATGAGAGGAAATGAAATCAAAAAAACTCCTTTAATCCATTCGCCTACATTTAGTGATATAACCGAATCAGATTTGTATCTGAAAGCAGAATTTAGACAAAGAACAGGTTCATTTAAAATTCGAGGGGCATATTATAAAATAAAATTATTATCCGATGAAGAAAAAAAACGAGGTGTAGTTGCAGCATCTGCAGGAAATCATGCTCAGGGAGTTGCTTTTGCATCTGCATTAGAAAAAATACCTTGTACAATTGTAATGCCAAAAAATGCATCACCTGCAAAAGTTTCTGCAACTAGAGGATACGGTGCAAATGTAATACTTGAAGGAGTAAACTATGATGAATCATCATCAAAAGCAAAAGAAATTGCAAAACAGACAGGAGCTACAATAATTCATGCATTTGATGATCCTCAAATAATAGCTGCCCAAGGGGTCATAGGTTTAGAAATATTAGAACAATTACCTGACGTAGATGAAGTGTATCTTCCAATAGGAGGAGGAGGTTTAGCTGCAGGTACATTAATTGCAATAAAAGAAAAAAATCCAAATATCAAAATTGTGGGGGTTCAATCCAGTTCATTCCCATCAATGTATGATTCACTCAAAAATGATTCATTAACAGAAAGTGGGGGTGAGCGAACAATTGCAGACGGAATATCTGTTAAAATGCCCGGAGAGAAAACATTTTCAGTAATCCGTGAGTTAATTGACGATATTGTTCTTGTAGATGATTCAGAAATTACAAAGGCCATGTTCTTGCTCATGGAAAGAATGAAATTTGTAGTAGAGCCTGCAGGAGCAGCAAGTTTAGCATATTTAATTTCAAAAAAGCCCGCACCAGGGAAAAAAGTAGTGGCCGTATTAGCAGGAGGGAATGTGGACATGTATCTTCTAGGACAAATAGTAGACAAAGGACTGGCTACAATGGGTAGATTACTAGTAATATCAATGGAATTACCTGACAGACCAGGAATTTTCAAGGAAATTGTTGATGAGATTGCTTTGGCCAATGTAAACATTGTAGAAGTATTCCACGACAGGTTAACTTCTAAAGTACATGCAGGTTCAGTAACAGTTACACTTAGTCTTGAGACTCAAGGAAAAGAACAAGCTGATAAATTAATTGAGAAGTTAAAAGAGAAAAATATTCAATTTTCTTTGTTAACCTAATTGATTTTGATATTTTTAGCACATATCTATCTTAATTCTGAGTAAAAATTTTCTTGAGTAATACGAGAACTTTATGAGAATAAAACCAGAGTTGATAATACTATTTGCAATTTATTAAAATGAATGACGTAGAATTACTATGAGTGTAAAAATATCAAGTTTCAATAAAAGAGGTTTCAACTAATGCTGTTTCAAAATATTCTTGTTCCTGTAGATTTATCAAATCAATCTACAAGATCTTTTAAAGTTGCATTAGATATTGCAAAAAAATACGATTCAAAAATGATGGTTCTTACATGTATTGAAGTATATGCATCTCATCATCTATACTATCAATCAACAGTAATCTCTCAACAAATTAAAAAACAAAGTAAGATTATTGAAAATCATTTTAAAGAATTAGAATCACTTGCCAAGAAAAAAAATGTATCTTTAAAATTTAAGATTATAAAATCAGAATCTGTTGTAAAAGATATTGTATCTTTTGCAAAATCTAAAAAACATGATCTAGTTGTAATTGGGTCTCATGGAAGAACTGGGTTTGATAAATTACTCCTAGGAAGCGTTGCCAATGGAGTATCTCAAAAAATCAAGTGTCCTATTCTTATAGTAAAATAATCTAATTTAGATTACTGAGGTAATTATTTGAACTTCTTTTTTGCAAATTTTGAAAGTCCTTCTTTTTTCAGTTGTTCAGATTCTTTTAGTACAGAATCATGCTGATTGGATTTATGTTGTTTTAATTTTTTCTTTAATGGAGAAAATTCGTTTGCAAGAATTTTAATTGCATAAATTCCGGCATTTCCTGCTTTGTTAATTCCCACAGATACTACAGGAGAACCAGAAGGCATTTCTGTAATTGATAATAATGAATCCAATCCACCAAAAGCTGAGAATTTTGAGGTATCAATTTTTTTTGGATGTTTATCATTGTAGACAAGTATCGGAACCCCAATTACAGGAATTGTGGTATGTGATGCAATCATTCCAGGTAAATGTGCAGCCCCTCCTGCTCCTGCAATAATTATTTTAAAACCCATTTTTTCTGCATGCTGTGCATATTCTGCTAATCTTGCAGGGGTTCTATGTGCAGAAACAATCTGATCTTCATGTTTAATTTTAAATTCATCTAAAATTTCAGCTGCACCTTGCATAATTCGACTATCGGAACTAGATCCCATTATAATGCCAACTAGTGGTTTTTTAGAATAAGGCACAATTTTACAAAAACAAGAGAGTAATTAACGATAACTATCAAAATGAGGACTTTTTCAATATAACTAACATTAGATATTTTTAATCGATAATTATGAATTAGTATGATGACAAAGATTCTGGGTATTATTGGTGGAGGTCAACTTGGTATGATGATTGCCGAAGCTGCAAAGAAAATGCCTGAACATATATCAAAAATTATAGTATTAGATCCTACGCCTAATTGTCCAGCAGCACAAGTTGGAGCAGAGCAGATAATTGGAGATTTTAAAGACAAAGACGCAATTGTTGATTTGGCAGACAAATCAGATATAATCACATATGAAATTGAGTCAGGCGATAGCCAAGTCTTAAAATCTGTAGAAAATGAGGCTGAAATTAATCCATCTCCAGATACACTCAAAATCATTCAAGACAAATTTTTACAAAAATCATTTTTGTCAAAAAATAACATACCAATTCCAGAATTTATTCAAATTGAAAACTTGGATAGTGTTAAAGAGGGATTGAAAAAGTTTGGATATCCAGCTCTATTAAAAGCAAGAAGAGATGCATATGATGGACGAGGAAATTTTAAGATTAATTCAGAAGATGAGGTTCAAAAAGCATTTGATTATTTCAAAGGCCAGAAATTACTATTAGAAAAATACGTTCCATTCAAAATGGAAGTTTCAGTAATTGCATCAAGGAATACAAAAGGCCAAATCAAAACATATCCCCTTGTGGAAAATATTCATGAGGAAAATATCTTACGTGAAACTATAGCTCCTGCAAGAGTTTCAATTGAAATTACAAAAAAAGCTGAAGAGATTGCAAATAATACCATGAATGTTCTGAAAGGGGCAGGGGTTTTTGGAATTGAAATGTTTGTTACTCAAGAAAACGAAATTGTGATTAACGAGATTGCCCCCAGAGTTCACAATTCAGGACATCATACATTACAATCAAGTGCAACATCTCAATTTGAACAACATCTTCGAGCAATTTTGGGATTAGAGTTAGGAGATACAACTCTAGTTCGCCCTACAATAATGTACAATATTTTGGGTTCAAAAGCATTTGTCGGAAAATATACTCCAATCACAATTTCAGAATCAAATGTTTATCTAAAGATGTATGGTAAAGAGATCTCAAAACCTGCCAGAAAATTAGGACATGTGAATGTTGTATCTCAAGGAGACGAAACAATAGAAGATCTGTTAAGCAAAGTGGAATTAATCAAAGACAAAGTCATCACACAACCAATTCAATAAAAAATTAATTAAAAAAATTCAACTTTCATAATGGTTTATTAATTAATAAAAATGCAATTCAATCATGGTATCAGTTCCTCATGTGTTATCAGGAATTTCAATTATACTCCTAGTAATTTATGGTGCTGATGTAATTACAATAATGTCTGGGGATGGAGAAGGATTCATTCCATTAAACGGTCATGAACGTGGAATGATATTTGGAATGCCTCCTGTGATTTTATCATTTATTGCATTTTTCATCCCAAAACGACCGAGATTCAAAGGGTTAGGTATGATGTTTATTGTTACAGGAATTTTAATCATAATTGGTGGTGCCTTGACACTAGTTATGGCCTCAGGTTCTGAAAATGTAGAGAGAATGTTAGGAGAAGGGGGAATATTGTTTGCCGTTGGTGCAATTATTGCAGCACTGGGTGGAATAGAGATAAAAAAATCAACAAAATAACGATTAACATGCCAACATGTACAAAATGTGATAATAAAGTGACCAAAGTTTATGATTGTGATCATACAGATTTTGATGAATATTGTGTAGAATGCTATACGGAATTGCATTATTATTTAACAGAAAAGGAATGAGAATATGTTAACAAAGAAAGAAATTGCGATTTATGCATTAGGGAAAACTGAAGGAATTAATTCTTTAGCAGAAACATTAGGGACTGGTTTTGATGATGAAAAATATATTGAATCATGGAACAAAACTATGAATCTTTTAGGAATAGAAATGCCACTAAAAGATCTTGAAAAAATTTATAATGATTTTGCAAAAAAAATGGAAGAAATTGTTTCTAAAGATGAAACAAAAAAACCAATACTGAAAACTAAATCATGAAAGAAATATCAATTTCAGAACTTTTGCAAATTATGAGTCAAGAAAATAATTATGCGGATGATATTTGGAAAACATGTCTAGACAAAAAAGGAAAACGGCATAAAAGAAAAGACATCAGTAATTCATTAAAAAAATTACAAGTGTTGGGGTTTATAAAAAAAATAAAAATTTCAAGTATGGATGTTTATTACAATAAATTACAATATTCAAATCCTGAAGACTATCTAGGATTTGTTAATGATATTATGTTTAGTAATGAATCTAAAATAAAAGATGCGTTAAGGAGATTAACAGATAGGAAAATATTTGTAGATATTTCTAAAAATATCAATTCTTACAAATTAGCAAAGAACACCAAAAATGATTATGAGAAATTATTAGAATCACTTTCAAATATGACAGAACTTTCTTCTGCAATTCAGTTAGTGATGGATACAAAAATTAGTGAAAAAGTGAAAAATCAATTAAATATTTGTAAAGATGAAATTAAAGAGACAGTAGAACAAACCAAGCAAAAAATCATCGTAAATAGAAAATCAAATGAGATAATATTACTAGAAAGGGGGTTTGCAGGAAGAATTCCAAACCCAGGATATCTTAAACTCTAAAAAAATAAAGAAATTAGAAAAACAGAATTATACTCTAGGGAAATACATTGGTCATTGAAAGCAATAATTTTAGCTGGAGGTAGGGGCAAAAGACTCAAACCAATAACCGATTATGTTCCTAAACCACTCGTTCCAATAAACAATATTCCAATAATTGAATGGCAAATCAAGTATCTGAAAAAATTTGGTGTTGATGAAGTAATTGTCTGCTCAGGATACAAAACAAAGATGATAGAAAACTACCTAACTATGAAAGATCTAGGAATTAAAATTAAATTTTCTGTTGAAAAATTCCCCCTAGGTACAGGAGGGGCAATTAAAAAAGCAGGGAAAATGATCAAAGATAATAATTTCTTTGTAATTAATGGCGATACAATTACCAATATTGATTTGAAAAAACTTGCAAAATTTCCAAATTCTATTGCTGCAATTGAATTAAAAACAAAATATGGGATTTTAGATACAGAAGGTGATAAGATAGTTAATTTTCGAGAGAAAAAAGAAATTTCAGAAACATGGATGAATGCAGGAATTTATCATCTTCAAAAAAATATTCTTAAAGAATTACCAACTAAAGGGGATATAGAAAAAACACTCTTTCCAGATTATGCAAAAAAAGGTAAACTCCATACAATCAAATTCAAAAATTCAAAATGGTATTCAGTAGATTCTTTCAAAGATATGGAAGATTGTGCATTAGAGATTGAAAAAATAATAAAATAAAAATTTTAGAATTATGCACCAGTTCGGTGTAAAGTTACCATCATGTATGCAACTTCCTCAACAAATGATTCGTCATTACCTACAGACGTGTATTTTGTAGCATCATTCCAAAAGCTGGTAACATTGGAAGGTTTTTCTGCAAAAATCGGTTCATCCATAATTACAATTGACACATAATCTGATAATGCGCAGCCTCAATCAAAATTAACCTATTACTAAAACAGATACACTAGAATATCCATTGTTCATAGTATTATCATGCGTATTGCATGTAGTCTAGGCTCGTTATTATCAGTAAATGAGGTACTAGAGTGCTCAGAAATAGTATCCAAAACAAATGTTGATTCTATTTGGATACCTGAAACGTGGGGAATGGAGAATTTTTCAATGCTTGGGGCAGTTTCAAATAAGACAATAAGTCAGAAAATAGGCTCATCAATTATCAACATCTATTCAAGAACGCCATCTACAATTGCAATGGGGGCAGCTACTACAGATATTTTATCAAATGGAAGATTAGTTTTAGGGCTTGGGACAAGTAGTGAACCAATAATTGAAGATTTTCACGGTGAGAAATTTGAAAACCCAATTCAAAGAATGAAGGAATATGTGGAGATTATTCGATTGGCATTATCTAAAAAACAAATTAGTTATGCAGGAAAAATTTTCAATTTAAATAATTTTACTTTATTGATAGAACCAAAAAGACAATCAATTCCAATTTACTTGGCAGCTATTAATCAAAAAATGGTAAACTTGGCATGGGAGATTGGCGATGGAGTAATTTTCTATCTAAGACCATTAGATGAAATGAAGGAGACAATTTCAAAAATGCAATCAAAAAGAGAAATTGATGTAGCATGTCAAATTATTACATGTATTTCAGATGACTCAGAAAAGGCAATACAACGTGCCAAAAAAACACTTGCGTTTTATGTATCTGTAGGTAAAATTTATCGAGAGTTTTTATCTAAAAATGGATTTAAGAATGAAACAAATGAAATTTTTGAGGAATTTAAGAAATCAGGATTCAAATCAAATCATGAACTAGTGACAGATTCAATGTTGAATTCACTTTGTATTGCAGGTTCACCTGATGAAGTAAGATCACAACTAAATGAATTTAGAGGTGCAGGAGTTGATTTACCAATTATTCAGTTCAATCCGATAGGGGATGTTATAGAATCATTTTCATTATTGAAAAAAACATTATTGGATGATAAATAATGTCAAAAGTTGGGATTATTGCACATGGAACAATTCCATTTACTAAGGAGGATAGCAAAATAGAGTCAATATTACATAAATCTACTAATGATCTTTTTCAAAAAAATCCCAACATCGATAAAAAAGATATTGACGCAGTACTAGTTTCCACAAATAATAATTCAAAATACTTGTCACCTATTTTGTCTGAAATGACAGGAATTCAACCTAAAATAGCACATTCAATAGAAAGTCTATGTAATTCAGGCACAAATTCTATTGTTTCTGCATTTTCTTACATTTCCTCAGGTCTTGCAGATATGGTTCTAGTTACAGGGGCTGAACGATATGATAGTCCGGGGCAAATACTAGAGTGGGATAATTCAAGGGGGGAATTCAAACACCCAATATTTTGGGCATCAATTTTTTCAAAATCCTATAAAAAAGAATATGATATTTCCAATGAGGAATTAGCGATAGTTTCAGTTAAAAATCATAAACAGGCAAAAGAGAATCCAAATGCATTATCAAAAAAAACATACACAATTCAAGATGTAATAAATTCTAAAAAACTAACTGATGATCTTAGATTATTGGATTGTTCAAGACCATGTACAGGAAGTGCATCAATTCTTTTAGCAACTGAAGAAATAGCTAAAAAAAATTCAGATACTCCTGTATGGATTACAGGAATTGGGCAAAAAACAACATCGGCAGGATTTACAAAAAATACTTCGTTATCATCTATGGAATCAACAAGATTGGCAGGGAAGTCAGCATTACAAATGTCAAATCACAATATTTCAGAAATTAATGTTGCAGAAGTACATGATGCATTTTCTGTTTGTGAACCAATGGCATTAGAATCACTTGGATTTACAAATCCTGGAAAAGGGATGAAAATGATTGATGATTTGTATGAAACAAATAATTTTAAAATAAATCCACGAGGAGGGTTAATTGGAACTGGACATCCACTAGGAGCAACAGGGATTTCTCAAACTATTGAAATTGTTCAACAACTTCAAAACAGTGCAGAAAAACGTCAAACAGATAATGCAGATATAGGATTAGTTCATAACATGTCAGCTGCTGCAACATCATCAACAGTATTGGTTTTGGAAAAATGAGTTTTGAATCTGAATTATCTAAAGGTAAGTTTTGTATTCCTGAATGTTTGACGTGTAAAAAAATTGTTTGGCCTCCATCGGAATTTTGTGATTACTGTAATGGAGGTATATCTCTAAAAGAAGGTGATTTTGAGGGTAAAATCATTGAATTTTCTAGACAAAATGAAAACTATTTTTGTTTGGTAGAATTTTACAATTCAATTAGAATAATGGTTAAAATGACAAAAATTCCAAAAAAAGATCAAAGGGTAAAAATTTCAAAATGCGGTATTTCTGATGGCAGTTATTTTTTTAATGCGATTTGAATTTTGTAAAAATATACGGTGTTTCAACTAATTGATCAAAAGTCCAGACAGTTGGTAATGAAACAGTGTCAATCACATCTAGTTGATGTTTTTCAATTAGAGAACTCCATCCACCATCAGATAGATTTCCAGATAATTGCCTCTTAGTATTAGTTCCTGCAAAAACTATTCCAGTATTTATTTTCAAATCGACAATAGAATTAATTTTTTGAATGATACTTGTTGCCAAAATATCTCCACCCATTTGGGGAAGACCGCCAATGAAAAATACTGGACTTTTCAAATTCAATTCAGAATAATCAAATTCTAATGCGTCTATGCATTTTGGGTTAAAATTTTGATTTGTTTGAGTAGATATAGTATCTTGTAATTCGACTAACACATCATCAATTTCTATACTATGAGAAGTGAATTCTAAAATTTTTCCACAAAAAGCAATTCGGCCATCACCAGAACCAATATCCACAAGTTCTGAATAACCAAATTTTTTTGCAATTAATGCCATTACATATGCAGACATTATCCATGTTGGGTAAAACGGCTGACAGCTAGAACCGTGTTTGATACTGTTTAGCCAGTAATCATTAATGTCTCCCTCATACACAATACAAGGAATACCCAAAATTTTTTCTTCAAATGAATTAAGGTATATTGGATTTTTTTCTGCAAACTTGTGAAGTTGTTCTAAGTGGTTTTCATCTATTTGGAATTCTTTTGAAGTTTGAGAAGGAATAACTTCTTGAATATGAGCACTTCCAGCGTAGTTTTTTGCAAAATCTTGCTTTATTTTGACTAAATTTTGAACTAGCTCATTTAACATTAAATTTCTAAAATTAACGGGTATGATAAACTCATTGTAGTCTAAGATGATTTTTTAGAAGTTAAAAATGAAATTTCTTGTTCAATTTTTTTCAGTTCTTCAATTGTTAATGCTTGGGTTTTTTTGATCTCAATGATTTCTTCATCTGTGGGTTCAGTCACTAATTGGAATTCGATATGTTTTAGCGTATTGAGATAAAGATCTCGTTTTTCCAATAATTTTTCAATTATCATTTCACTCAATATTGAATTTATTGTAAGGAACTATTTAGAGATTAATCAAAACAATATTTGAAAATCAACAGAAAAATCAAACTAGAGTAATAATCAATTCATATTATAACAAATCAAGAAATGGCCTTTACATGATATTTTATTATGAATGCAAAGATTGTGACATAATACCGAGTGATGTTGTACCAATCATTACATTTCAAATGGTTTTTGAAGATCTAAAGTTTTTGTTAAGGAGAATTTTATAAATTACTTAACACAATTTTTGATTAGTATATACAATCTTATCTAACAGAATTGGTAATTTTCACTAAGAGATAAAAAATGACTTTATTAGAAAATGCGGAATTATTTGCAAAGTCAAAACATGCAGGTAAGTCGAAGAAAAATGGAGTGACGTATTCAAATCATTTAGAAAATGTTGTCAACAGGCTCAAAAGTTTAGGCGTGGTTGATGAAGAGGTTCTTTGTACAGGGTGGTTACAAGATATCTTAGAAGATACAGATACAAAATTCGATGAATTGTTTGAAAAGTTTGGAAGAAGAATAGCCGTGTTAACACTCTCATTAACAGAAGCAAAATTTGTAATTGATACAGATGATGATTCATCATTCTCATTAACAAAAAAGAGACTAATACCAAAAAAACAAAGACAGAAAGAATATGGGTTAAGAATTAAAGAATCAGAAGCTGTTGCAAAATTAATCAAATTATGTGATATTTCTGCAAACTTAGGTGAATTAAGAAATCAGACAATTTCTAAAACAAAAAGAAAGCGGGTTCTTAAAGAATTACGATATTATCTTTCAATAATTGAAAAGGAGTTAATAGAAAATACAGAATATCCCAAGGCCATAGCTTTGTTAGAAACAATTAATCAAAATTTAAAAAATCAATCAGAAAGTATGATTAAGAATAAAAAAAACTCACTCAGCCATAAAGTTCGTAACAAACTAGAAAGATAATACATCTGGGTCGTGTATTATGTAACTTTTGTTGCATTTTCTTGAGTTATTATGTAATTACCTCGACTTACTATAATCAAAAGAAGAAACGATGGTATTGAAGAAGAAGATGATATCTCTTACAATTACAAAACAAGAAGATGACAAAATAATCAATAATAATCAAAAAGCAGCAAGAATGCGTAGACAACGTGGATATCAGTGGGAAGATACAATTGTAAAACGCTTCAATTGTACTGAAAAATGGAGGGGTTTTAGATTAGGTTCTCCAAGTATTGCATTACCTGATGTTTTGGCTGTAAATACTGAAGAAAGTACAATTTTTACAATAGAAGCAAAATCAGGTACAAGCACATCTCTCCCAGTTCCAGCAGATCAAATTGAAAGGTGTTTAGATTGGATTAAAACATTTGATATTTACAAAAAAAGAAATGTGCTTTTAGCATTCAAATTTCTCTCAAAGAAGAGATTAGGGATTGGTAAATATGAAAGTAGAGAGTTACGAGAGTTTTTCAAAATTTGGGATGAATCATTGGAGATTACAGATTGTGTCTGTACGTATGATGGAAAATTCTATGCAAAATTAGATGGTAAAAGAAAAGAAATTCATCTTAAAGAATGTAAAATGCCATTTAAAACAAAACAGATGAAAGATTCAACTTAAGAAAACATGGGTAACCGTTTTTAATTGCAATTATTAATAGAAAGTCATGTCAGATGAAAACAAAAAGAGTGAAAATTTTGATTTAACAGTGGAAAAGTCAGCTGAACCTGAAGTAGAAACAGTATCAGCTGAACCTGAAGTAGAAACAGTATCAGCTGAACCTGAAGTAGAAACAGTATCAGCTGAACCTGAAGTAGAAACAGTATCAGCTGAACCTGAAGTA
>Ga0208408_1000091_pt1 | contig 64761 bp, 53 predicted proteins | sample ETNtaG_4_FD_185776 | JGI IMG/M metagenome (GOLD analysis project Ga0208408, IMG submission 185776) | Marine microbial and viral communities from oxygen minimum zone, Eastern Pacific Ocean - ETNP201406SV67 (SPAdes) (version 2) | ecosystem: Environmental > Aquatic > Marine > Oceanic ... | reverse complement strand
ATTTTCAAAATTCAATTGAAGAGTTTGATCATGGCTCAGATTGAACGCTGGCGGTAACTTTTAAACATGCAAGTCGAGCGGTAACAGACATAAAGATTCAGCTTGCTGAATCCGGTGCTGACGAGCGGCGAACGGGTGAGTAACGCGTAGGAATCTACCCAGTAGCGGGGGATAGCCCGGGGAAACCCGGATTAATACCGCATACGCCCTAAGGGGGAAAGGGGGCAGCTTGCTGCTTTCACTATTGGATGAGCCTGCGTAAGATTAGCTTGTTGGTGGGGTAAAGGCCTACCAAGGCAACGATCTTTAGCTGGTCTGAGAGGACGATCAGCCACATTGGGACTGAGACACGGCCCAGACATCTACGGATGGCAGCAGTTAAGAATATTGGACAATGGGGGCAACCCTGATCCAGGTATACCGCGTGTGTGAAGAAGGCCCTAGGGTTGTAAAGCACTTTAATCAGAGAAGAAGCATTTTAAGTTAATACCTTAATTTGTTGACGTTACCTGAAGAATAAGGACCGGCTAACTCCGTGCCAGCAGCCGCGGTAATACGGAGGGTCCAAGCGTTAATCGGAATTACTGGGCGTAAAGCGCGCGTAGGCGGTTTAGCAAGTTGAATGTGAAAGCCCTGGGCTCAACCTAGGAACTGCATTCAAAACTACTAAACTAGAGTACGAGAGAGGAGAGTAGAATTTCTGGTGTAGCGGTGAAATGCGTAGATATCAGAAGGAATACCAATGGCGAAGGCAGCTCTCTGGCTCGTCACTGACGCTAAGGTGCGAAAGCGTGGGTAGCAAACAGGATTAGATACCCTGGTAGTCCACGCCGTAAACGATGAGAACTAGCCGTTGGGCAGATTTAACTGTTCAGTGGCACAGCTAACGCATTAAGTTCTCCGCCTGGGGAGTACGGCCGCAAGGCTAAAACTCAAATGAATTGACGGGGGCCCGCACAAGTGGTGGAGCATGTGGTTTAATTCGATGCAACGCGAAGAACCTTACCTACCCTTGAAATCCAGCGAAGTTTTCAGAGATGAAAATGTGCCTTCGGGAACGCTGTGACAGGTGTTGCATGGCTGTCGTCAGCTCGTGTCGTGAGATGTATGGTTAAGTCCAGTAACGAGCGCAACCCCTATCCTTATTTGCCAGCGCGTTAAGGCGGGAACTATAGGGAGACTGCCGGGTGAAACCCGGAGGAAGGCGGGGACGAGGTCAAGTCATCATGGCCCTTATGGGTAGGGCTACACACGTGCTACAATGGGAAGTACAGAGGGATGCGAAAGCGCGAGCTGGAGCTAAACCCTTAAAACTTTTCTTAGTCCGGATTGGAGTCTGCAACTCGACTCCATGAAGTCGGAATCACTAGTAATCGCGAATCAGAATGTCGCGGTGAATACGTTCTCGGGCCTTGTACACACCGCCCGTCACATCATGGAAGTGGGTTGCACCAGAAGTGGTTAGTCTAACCTTTGGAAGACGATCACCACGGTGTGATTCATGACTGGGATGAAGTCGTAACAAGGTAGCCCTAGGGGAACCTGGGGCTGGATCACCTCCTTAAAAAAAGATCGTTTGTTATAGGCGTTCACACGAATTACTTATTTGTCTTCTTTCTTTAATTTAAAGATGAAAGACGAGTTCTTTAAAATTTTTATAAGTTCAATCAAGTCATATCAAAAACAATTTTTGTTTGAGGATATGCAAATTAACTACTCATATAAGGTTCAATTATTCTTTTAATCCGAAACCTTTAATGAGTAACTGCAAAGTAATTTGGCGTTATAGTAGATAGAAATGCTTGAATATATCATTAAGTTAATTGATGTAATATGGTCAAGTAATGAAGTGCAAACGGTGGATGCCTTGGCAGCTAGAGGCGATGAAGGACGTAGTAACTTGCGATAAGCTTCGGGGAGTCGGTAACAGGCTTTGATCCGGAGATTTCCGAATGGGAAAACCCACCTAGGATAACCTAGGTATCTTTATCTGAATTCATAGGGTAAAGAGGCAAACGCGGAGAACTGAAACATCTTAGTAACCGCAGGAAAAGAAATCAATTGAGATTCTGTTAGTAGCGGCGAGCGAAAGCGGAACAGCCCTTAAGCTTTTTATTGGTTAGTGGAATGGTCTGGAAAGGCCGGTCGTAGAAGGTGATAACCCTGTACACAAAAACTAATTTAAAGTGAAATCGAGTAGGTCGGGACACGAGAAATCTTGACTGAAAATGGGGGGACCATCCTCCAAGGCTAAATACTCCTAGCTGACCGATAGTGAACCAGTACCGTGAGGGAAAGGCGAAAAGAACCCCGGAGAGGGGAGTGAAATAGAACCTGAAACCGCTTGCATACAAGCTGTCGGAGCTGTTCGTTTACGAATGGTGACGGCGTACCTTTTGTATAATGGGTCAGCGAGTTAATTTCTGTGGCAAGCTTAACTTTTTTAAGGAAGGCGCAGGGAAACCGAGTCTTAATAGGGCGACTTAGTCTCAGGTATTAGACGCGAAACCGGACGATCTATCCATGGCCAGGGTGAAGGTGAGGTAACACTTACTGGAGGCCCGAACCCACCTATGTTGAAAAATGGGGGGATGAGCTGTGGATAGGAGTGAAAGGCTAATCAAGTTCGGAGATATCTCGTTCTCCCCGAAATCTATTTAGGTAGAGCCTCTCATATTACTGTTGGGGGTAGAGCACTGTTTCGGCTAGGGGGTCATCCCGACTTACCAAACCGATGCAAACTCCGAATACCAACAAGTACAGTGAGGGAGACAGACTGCGGGTGCTAACGTCCGTAGTCGAGAGGGAAACAACCCAGATCGCCAGCTAAGGTCCCAAAGTATTATTAAGTGGGAAACGTTGTAGGAAGGCCCAAACAGCTAGGAGGTTGGCTTAGAAGCAGCCATCCTTTAAAGAAAGCGTAACAGCTCACTAGTCGAGTCGGCCTGCGCGGAAGATGTAACGGGGCTAAATAATACACCGAAGCTGCGAATGAATATTTATATTCATGGTAGGGGAGCGTTCTGTATGCCACTGAAGGTAAATCGAGAGGTTTATTGGAGGTATCAGAAGTGAGAATGCTGACATAAGTAACGATAAGAGAGGTGAAAAACCTCTCCGCCGAAAACCCAAGGTTTCCTGTCCAACGTTAATCGGGACAGGGTGAGTCGACCCCTAAGGCGAGGGCGAAAGCCGTAGTCGATGGGAAATAGGTTAATATTCCTATACTTCTTGTTACTGCGATGGAGTGACGGAGAAGGCTAGGCCAGCACAGCGACGGTTGTTCTGTGTTTAAGGTTGTAGGTTGGAGATTTAGGTAAATCCGGATCTTTAAGACCGAGAACTGATGACGATTATCTCTTCGGAGATAAGAAGTGGTTGATGCCATGCTTCCAGGAAAAACTTCTAAGCTATAGGTAGCAAGGAATCGTACCGCAAACCGACACAGGTGGGTAGGTAGAGAATACTAAGGCGCTTGAGAGAACTCTGGTGAAGGAACTAGGCAAAATGGTACCGTAACTTCGGGAGAAGGTACGCCCTCATTACGTGAAGAGACTTGCTCTCTGAGCGGAAGAGGGTCGAAGATACCAGTTAGCTGCGACTGTTTACTAAAAACATAGCACTCTGCAAACATGAAAGTGGACGTATAGGGTGTGACGCCTGCCCGGTGCCGGAAGGTTAATTGACTGGGTTAGCCCTTTTGGGCGAAGCTCATGATCGAAGCCCCGGTGAACGGCGGCCGTAACTATAACGGTCCTAAGGTAGCGAAATTCCTTGTCGGGTAAGTTCCGACCTGCACGAATGGCGTAACGACGGCTAAGCTGTCTCCACCAGAGACTCAGTGAAATTGAATTTGCGGTGAAGATGCCGTATACGCGCGGCTAGACGGAAAGACCCCGTGCACCTTTACTATAGGTTCACACTGGACTTTGAGTTTATTTGTGTAGGATAGGTGGGAGACTTTGAAGCAGGAGCGCCAGCTCTTGTGGAGTCATCCTTGAAATACCACCCTATTAAATTTAGAGTTCTAACTTAGGCCCGTAATCCGGGTTGAGGACAGTGTGTGCTGGGTAGTTTGACTGGGGCGGTCTCCTCCTAAAGAGTAACGGAGGAGTGCGAAGGTAACCTCAGCACGGTCGGACATCGTGCAATGAGTGCAATGGCATAAGGTTGCTTAACTGCGAGACTGACACGTCGAGCAGGTACGAAAGTAGGTCATAGTGATCCGGTGGTTCTGAATGGAAGGGCCATCGCTCAACGGATAAAAGGTACGCCGGGGATAACAGGCTAATACCCCCCAAGAGTTCACATCGACGGGGGTGTTTGGCACCTCGATGTCGGCTCATCACATCCTGGGGCTGAAGCAGGTCCCAAGGGTATGGCTGTTCGCCATTTAAAGTGGTACGCGAGCTGGGTTTAGAACGTCGTGAGACAGTTCGGTCCCTATCTGCCGTGCGCGTTGGAAAATTGAGAAGAGTTGCTCCTAGTACGAGAGGACCGGAGTGAACGAACCTCTGGTGTTCGGGTTGTCATGCCAATGGCATTGCCCGGTAGCTATGTTCGGAAAGGATAACCGCTGAAAGCATATAAGCGGGAAGCCTCCTTCAAGACTAGTTTTCCCTGGACCTTCGGGTCCTAAAGAGCCGTTCAAGACTAGGACGTTGATAGGCAGGGTGTGTAAGTGCTGTAAGGCATTGAGCTAACCTGTACTAATTGCTCGATCGGCTTGACCGTATTACATCAAGTAATTTCTTGATATAACCAAATTGTTAATAGATTGAATTTATAAGTTTATGTCTGATGACCATAGCAAAAGTGAACCACCTGATACCATTTCGAACTCAGAAGTGAAACCTTTTAGCGCCGATGGTAGTGTGGTTGCGACCACGTGAGAGTAGGACATCGTCAGACTTTTTTTTAAACCCTTCTGGTTTTAATCAGAAGGGTTTTTTTCTGCAACTAACAAAGCTCCTAAAGCAGAAGCATACTCACCGTTCTTAGGGAAATGTGGTGAGAAGCCCATTATTGATGCAGCTTGCTCTAAAGAATTCTTTAGTCCATTGAATGAAGGAGATCTCCCTACAACAATTATCTCTTTTGCATTAAATGTTGTTGCAACTGAAGTTGCTATTCTTGCAGCTGTTTGTCCAACTAGGTTAACAATTCCTGCAGCTATATCTTGTTTAGATACTTCAGAATCTATTTTAGATATTTTCCCAAAATTAACTGCAGTAGTTTCAGAAGGTAATTCACCAATAGGACCGGAAACTACGTCCTCTAAGATTAGATCTACTCCAGATTCATTACCTTCTTTGGCTAATTTTGCAATCTCAATTGGGTCAGAAGTACCTAATAATAATTTAGAAAGACCTAAGACAGTTCCTCCACCAACTCCAGTACCAGAGCAATGCATAAAATTTCCGTCTTGGGCAAGAATACATGCTGTTCCTGACCCGGCACTGACAATAATAATTGGATTCTTACCACTAAGGCCTGATAAATTCATAGCACCTTCCCCTACAGCATCAATCTCATTTACGTGAATAATCTTTGTTGATTCAATCTCATTGCCTAGATTTAAATGCTTTCCACCTGTTACAGCCAATAAATTAACATCGGATTTAAAATCTATGTCAGGAAATAATTGACTAAGTAAAGATAGGCTTGGTTCCTCTTTACTAAGAGTCATTTCGTGGAATATGACATCATCATCTCTTTTGATTAAGTCTGTAACTGTAATTCCAAAATCTATAGAAATATCCATTTTACTGATCAATTTTAATTGGCATTAGTGAAGATAGTTAATTATTATAGATGGATATAAGGTTAGGTGGGAAATGGATTTAAGACAACTTGTAATGGTCTCTGAGTTAAGAGATCCTATAGTAAAAAACCTCTGCACTCTGTTTGATATAAAAGTATCTTTCAATGATCCTGGTGTAGCGCATTTTGGCCTTGAAAATGCTGTACTTCCGGTAGGAACTGATTTCTTAGAAGTTGTAAGTCCTGTAGAGGAAAGTACAACGGCAGGAAGATATTTAGATAGAAGAAAAGGTGATGGTGGTTACATGGTAATCATCCAAGTCGATGATTTCTCTGACGTTCAAAATAATGTTAAAGAAAACAACATAACAGTTGTATGGGAATCTGAACATCCTGAAGCGAGAGCGATTCATCTTCACCCAAAGGAAATGGGTGGAGCAATACTTTCATTAGACTGGATGAATCCAAAAGAGAGTTGGAAATGGGCAGGACCTAATTGGGATGAATTTGTAAATACAAACACCATAAAAAGATTTGTGGGTGTTGAAATACAGTCGGACGATCCAGAGGAAATGAAGAATACTTGGCAGGCTGTATTAAGAGTTCCATCTGAAAAGGTTTCTAATTATCAAATTAATCTGGATAACACCTGGATACGTTTTGTAAAAGATCAAGACGGAAGGGGCCCTGGCGTTTCTGCATTCTGCTTAGAAGCTAATAATAATGAAGCTTTGTTGAAGAAGGCATCTGATTTAGGTTTGATAAGTGAAGAAAACATAATGATAGGAGGAGTAAAATTTTTATTATCATGAGAAATTACGCAATTCTTTTTGTTTCGTTAATAATTATTTCATGTGGAGGTGGGGGTGGAAGCTCTGCGCCAACTCCAAATCAAGGATCAACATCTACTCCAACCTCAGTGCCTACAACTACACCAGCTACTCCATCTTGTGATGATGCTTGTTTCCAGTCAAATAAAGAAGAATTTGAAGCTCTTTACGAATATTCTACGCAATATGGTCTAGGAATGACTAACGCTTCGTCTGCTTATGCAAGAGGAGCAACAGGTGAAGGCATGATTGTAGGGGTGGTAGATTCAGGTTTAGACAATAGCCATCCTGAAATAACACCTTTAAAAGTACAGTCAGGTAGTTATTTGAATTACTCAAATTATACTCCTACAACTAAACAAAAAAGGCATGGTACGGCTGTATCTTCTATAGCAATAGGGAGACGTTCTGATGACGGCTCTCCGATGCATGGAGTCGCATTTGATGCAAAAGTATTCTTTATAGCGGTTCAATTAGGCTCAGCACCTGAAGATTATGACCCTGTAGATTTGGGAGACTCTTCTGGTGAAGGGTCACCCGACTATTCAGGTATAGATAATTTTTACGATCAAGTTTTTGAAATCTTTATAGATAATGGAGTAGACGTTATTAATAATAGTTTTGGTTATACCGGTACAATAATTGAGTATACCGAAGAGCAATTAAGGACTAATTTCCCTAATACAATAGAAAGAATAAGCCAGCCGGATGTTTTAGATGCAAATAAGACTCTATTTGTATGGGCGGCAGGAAATACAGGCCAATACGCTGATCAAGGTGCAGATTATTCCAGTCCAGATGTTTTTCCTGGCATGGCATATTATTTAAGCGAGTTACAGGGGCATTCTCTAGCTGTAGTTTCCGTAGATGAAGATGGTGTCATATCAGATTTTTCGAATAGATGTGGAGTAGCAAAGGATTTCTGTTTAGCAGCTCCTGGAGAAGGAGTTGTAGTAGCTTATGCCACTTCTTCAAGTGATACGGGTATATTTGAAACTTCAGATAATTGTGTTTCTGATAATTCATGTTATGCAGTGGGTGGAGGTACTTCTTACGCTGCTCCCTTTGTTTCAGGAGGAGTGGCTTTGCTAGCACAGCATTTCAATAACCAGTTAGGTAATACAGAGATACTTCAAAGGATATTAATGACAGCAGATAAATCTGGTATATACGCAGATGAATCTATTTATGGGCAAGGGTTAATGGATTTAGATGCTGCCTCTAAACCTGTAGGATCTACTATGGTTGCTACTAGCATGTCTTTAGATAGCAACTTATACTCTGTTATTTCTTCTTCAATGAGCCAGGTAGGATCCGTTGCTGGGGATGGCTTAATAAACGCCATTAGTAATAAAGGATTTGTCGTTTTTGATCAATTAGGAGCGCCATTTAATAAACCCCTTCGTTCAACCTTCGCAAGAAATTTACCTTCTCTTGCTTGGTTAAGCGCAAGTCAATCTCACGCTTCTCAAAGAATTCAAGAAACAGATACAAGTTTAACCGGAACAGCTATTCTTACATTGGGCTTAGCTTCAAATAATTATGGGGAGCATGATTACTCGCAAAGCCTATGGGCTAAGAATGATAAAAAATTAAGATATCTTTCCATTCAAGGACAGTTCTCAAATAAAAGTAATTATTTTATGGGCAATGGAGTTACTCCTTCTTTGTATTTAGGCGTTAAAAATAAAGACTTAGGTAATAGAATGGGTAGATCTGTATTGAAATATTCACCTTTTTTAGAACTTTCTTCAAAAGGAAGCTTTTTAGGTGCTGGTTTTCAACTAAATTCTAAGAGTTCTTTCTCTGCTGTTGCCTTCAAAGGTAATAACCCCGAAGAGGAGTATTTACTAATTAAACGACCTGAAAGTACAGGCTTGTTAGTTGAATACAAGAAAAGCTATAAGGACACCCAATTTTCTTTACAGACGGGTTTATTAACTGAACCAAAAGGTTTCTTGGGAAGCTCTGTATCAGGTGCTTATGGTAATTTAGATAACTCTGATACCTTATTTTCTGGACTCCAAATATTTCATGAATCCGATAATTTTTATACCACAGGATCTATATTCTATGGAAAAACTGATACTAATTTTAAAGAACAGGGACTGATTTCAAGTTTAGATAACTTTAAGTCATCATCTTTTAGTGTCGGACTCTTTTTGAAGAAAGGCTTCGGCAAATATGATTCTTTGGGCTTTCAGATTGAACAACCCCTTAGGCTAGAAGAAGGGAGGATGGATATTTCTGTACCGGTGGGAAGAACTAAATACAGAGAAGTTCTGTTTCAAGATTATAGTATCGATATTACCCCTTCAGGAAGAGAGCTGGATTTTAAGTTGATTCATAATTGGCCGTTCTCATCAGGAATAATTTCGTCAAGAATCGGTTTTGTTAAGGACAGCAATCACTTCTCTAGCCAAGAAGATCAGTTTTATTTTTCTACCAATATTGAATTTAGATTATCAGAATAGGCCTTGAGTATTATGTGCTGCTAATTCTTTCTCAGACTGCTTATCAATCTCTTCAGACGTTTCTAAGGGTTTATTCATTTCAGCCCAGTCAGTTTCAAACTCACTTTCAGCTTCTATATAGCTAGTTAAGTTAAGCTTTTCATAAAGAGGTAAGACTTTATCTGTTAATAGTCCTATTCTTTTTAAATTGGGCATTATCCTGCTAAATAAAAGGTTATTGAATATATCTTGAGTTTCATCATTAATGACCATTTCAAGAATTTCCTCCTCACTAATGTTGAACCATTTTGCCGGCAACTCTGTATTTATTATTCTCCCTCTCATAACAACGCATGCTTCATAGGCAAACATAGCTCTATCTTCAATTTCTTCAGTAGAAAGAGTTTTAAGGAATTCTTCGAGGTAATTAACGCCAAAGGTAACGTGTCTCGCTTCATCTCTAATGACATAATGAACTAACTGTCTCAACAGTGGGCAGTTAGAGGTTTCTTTTGTGGTTTGGAAGGCAGCTAGTGCAAGCCCTTCAATTACTATTTGCATACCTATAAACTTTAAGTCCCATCTTTCATCTGATAGGATTTTGTCTATTAAAGATTTAAGGTTCTTATTTATAGGATATTCAAGACCATGGACCTGTTGAAGGTACTTAGCAAAGACTTCTACATGCCTGGCTTCATCAAAAGTCTGAGAAGCTGCATAAAGTTTAGCTTGATAAGTAGGAGCACAAGACACTAACTGAGAAGCGACCAACATAGCTCCTTGTTCTCCATGAAGGAATTGGCTCAAAGCCCAAGCTTGGTCATGTCTCATGTATTCTAGTCTTTCATCTTCTGGTAAAGCTGCAAGAGGACCTTGCATCCTTGCTATTAATTCTGCTTTAACAGGAGGTTCTCCTTTCTTTAAACCTTTAGACCAATCAAGATCGATAGAGCCGTTCCAGTTAAGCTTCTTTCCTAGCTCGTAGAGTTTTTTAATTCTAGTATCTGCGTCTGAGTAATCCCAATTATAGTGACCCACTAAAGGAGTATTAAAAATCTCTACCACATCTTCTAAATGTTCTTCTTTGAAGCCTTCAGGTAAATCAAATTCTCTAGGGTCTACAGGTGTATTTTCAATAACTTTTATTTTCATAATTTTTTTCTTAGTATTTAAATATGCTGATGGTGGTAATTAAGTTAAGCGGTCTTAGAAGAGTATTCTAATGGTTTCGACATTTCATCCCAATCAATGACACCGTCATCATCTAAGTCTTTAAATTGAAGAATATTCATTTCTTCGTACTTTTCAGCAGTCTTTTCTGTTATTAGGCCGATCTTCTTTAGATTTGGCATTATTTTTGTAAACAAAAGATTGTTAAAAAGTGTTGCACCATCAGATTGGTTTAGAACTTCTTGGGCCTCATCAACATTCCAGCCATAATGATTCATGACGTTGCTGGAGCCAAACCTATTTCTCATAACAACACAAGCCTCATAAGCAAATTCGGCCCTATCATCTTTTTCTTCATCTGAGAGTGTTTCCACAAACTCTTCAAGGTAATTAACACCAAAGGTAACGTGTCTGGCTTCATCTCTTATAACGAGATAAAAGATATCTTTTAAAAGAGGATCCATAGCAGAAGCTCTTTGTCTTTCAAAAGCAGCTAAAGCTAGTCCTTCGATAATAATTTGCATACCTATGAATTTTAGGTCCCATCTGGGGTCAGTTAGAATCTTGTCAAGGAGAAGCTTCAAGCCAGGCATAATAGGGTAGGTCCATCCTATTCTCTCTTTAAGGTATTTATGAAAGACTTCTACATGCCTTGCTTCATCAAAGGTTTGTGAAGCTGCATACAGCTTGGCTTGATAAGTAGGTGCACAAGACACTAGCTGAGATGCAACTAACATAGCTCCTTGCTCACCATGCACTATTTGGCTTAGACCACTAGATAGAATATGCCAAGCACATTCTATCTTGCCCTCTTCTGAGAGGTCATCGTACGGTTTAAAGCCTTTAAATTGCTGAAATTCTGGGTTTGTTGGCCATTCCGTGTGTGGGTGGTGTTCGTTAGACCAGTCTAGATCCATAGTGGCATTCCAATTTAGCCTTTTCCCGAGTTCATATAACTTCTTAATTCTGGTATCAGCATCTGTGTAGTCCCAGTTGTAGTGACCCGTTAAAGGAGTGTTAAAGATTTCTACAATATCTTCTATATCTTTAGGCTTTAGCTTGTTTTCTAGGTCATCATTATCAAAATGACGCAGTCCCGGTGGGCAATGTTCTACTTTTTTAATTCTCATGAGTTTAGTTTATAGTTCTTATAAAAAGGGTCAGATTACAGTATCCTATTTGCATTCTATACCAACTAAGCCCTTATTTCTTGACCTCTATCAACTAAGTTGTTATTTCTTGACTTCAGTCAACTTTAAAGAGGTCGGTTAGCTGTTCAAGCATAGCTCCTCCTAATTCCTCTGCTCTATGTATAGTTACAGCATTCTTATAATATCTAGTTACATCATGACCTATACCTATTGCAATAAGGCTTACTTCTGATTGAGTTTCTATGGAGTGTATAACTTGCCTAAGGTGCAAATCTAAGAAGTTAGTTTGGTTAGTGGATAAAGTGCTGTCATCAACTGGAGCTCCATCTGAGATTACCATTAAGATTTTTCTTTGCTCCATTCTTCTGGATAATCTGTCGTGAGCCCAAATTAAAGCTTCACCGTCTACATTTTCTTTTAATAAGCCTTCTCTAAGCATTAAACCAAAGTTTTTTTGACCTCTTCTCCAAGGTGTATCAGCTGACTTAAAAATAATATGTCTTATGTCATTTAGGCGACCAGGGTTTTCTGGCTTGCCATCCTCCATCCACATCTTTCTGCTGTCCCCACCTTTCCATTGTTTAGTGGTAAAACCTAAAACTTCAGTTTTTACATTACATCTTTCAAGTGTAGTGCTTATTATGTCTGCACAAATGGCAGCTACCGTCATTGATCTTCCTCGCATTGACCCTGAACTATCTACCAAAATCGAAACACTGGTATCTCTAAATTCAGTATCTTTTTCAACCTTATAACTGAGAGGAGTTAAAGGGTCGGTAATTATTTTATGTAATCTTGCTGAATCCAAGATACCTTCCTCTTTGTTGAATTCCCAGGACCTATTTTGCTGAGCCATAAGGAATCTTTGTAATCTATGGGCTAGTTTAGAAACAGTACCTTTGCTTGAACCCATTAATTGATCAAGATGCTTCCTTAGTCTTTGCAACTCTTCTGGGCTACATAGATCTTCGGCGGTCACTTCTTCATCAAAGGCTCTGGTGTATACCTTATAAGTAAAATTAGCAGTTTGTCCAACTAGAGATTCTAGCCAAGATTGATTTGCAACGATTTCTTGGTTTTCATCCACTATCGCGTCTTCATCTACATCGCCAGCTTCTGCTTCTGTCTCATCTGAGCCTTCTTGTGAATCCTGATCAGATGATTCCCCAGCTTCATTCGATTCTTCTTCAGAATCGTCTTCAGAATTTTGTTCCTCGTTGTCTGAGTCATCTTCTTGTTGATCTTCTTCAGACATGGGTTCTATTTCTTCAATTTCTAGAGCTTTAAGAAGAGTTCTAGATATTTCAGCGAATTTAATTTGGTCTTCTAAGCTATCAATTAATTCTTTTTTAAATAAAGACCCTTTGTCTTCAAATGCTTTTTCCCAATCTTTAAGTAATTTAGAAGATTCCTGGCTTGAGATATTTGGAAGAAATAATTTTCTTAACCACCCTTCAAGGGCTATTTCAAGAACATCTTCTTTCTCCTCAAATGACTGGTACAAGGAGCATTTCTCCTCAAATTTAGCGTTTATGTTAGAAGCTATTCCAGGATATTTCTTTGAACCCAAAACCTCAACTCTAACGTTTTCCATTTCTTGCATAAGAGAGTTAAGTCTTTGGGTTCCAGCATCTACATGAATTGTTTTATCTCTGAATCTATCTACACACGCCAATGAATCTGCCTTACCTCTGAAAGAGGCAAGTTCTCCGTAGGACGAAGGAGGGTTGGGTAGAGAAGAGCCAATGCCTCCATAATTAATTTCTATTTCAGGATTTTCAGAGACAGCTCTTGCGGCAGAGGAAACCGCTTCTTTTATAGATTCGACTGTATTTGATTTGGAACCCATTTAAGAACTATTCTTCTACCAGATCTTCGGCAACAGACCCTTCTATTTCAGCGTTGAAGCATCTTTGATAGTATTCAGCAATAATTACTCTTTCCGTTTCATCACATTTATTTAAAAAGGTAATTTCAAAGGACTTATTAAGGTCTTGAAAAATCTGATTATTTTCAGCCCAACTAATAACAGTTCTAGGAGACATTAGAGTAGATATATCCCCATTAGCAAAACCTTGCCTTGATAAGTTCGCTATGGAAATCATATTCTTAGCTTCTTCTATACCTTTTTTGTTGTCCATGGCGGGAACTTTTGCCAGAACGACCTTAAGCTCAAGTTCTGGGTCCAAATAATTTAAAGTAGAGACAATATGCCATCTATCCATTTGCCCTTGGTTAATTTGCTGAGTTCCATGATAAAGGCCCGAAGTATCTCCTAAGCCTACCGTATTAGCAGTAGAAAATAGTCTAAAACTAGGATGAGGAGAGATTACTTTATTTTGATCTAGTAATGTCAGTTTACCTTCTACTTCCAATACACGTTGAATCACAAACATAACGTCGGGCCTTCCCGCATCATATTCATCAAACACCAATGCAGTTGGGCTTTGTATGGCCCAGGGCAGTATACCTTCCCTAAATTCAGTTATTTGTTTACCGTCTTTTAGCGTTATAGCGTCTTTGCCTAATAAATCTATTCTACTGATATGACTATCTAAATTAACTCTTACGCATGGCCAGTTTAGTCTCGCAGCAACTTGTTCAATATGGGTGGATTTTCCAGAGCCGTGATAGCCTTGAATCATTACTCTCCTGTTGTGAGAAAACCCAGCTAGAATTGCTAAAGTAGTATTCTTATCAAACCTATAAGCTTGGTCGATAGTAGGCACATATTCATTAGGTTCACTGAAACCTGGCACTTTCATGTCCACGTCTATGTCAAACATCTGCCCAACATCTAATTGAATATCTGGAGAATCTGTATCTATATTTTTACTCATCTTCTTTATTTATTTTTAAGGCGGTTTATTATCCTTATTTGAAACATTTCAGCAACCGGTAGCCTGAAGTACAATAACAAGTCTTATGAATAAAGAAGGAACTTCAATAAAAGAAATTTGGGGAATCATACAAAATGAAACAAAAAAAAGAGTTCAAGCTGAGCCAGTGCTTGCAAGCTTCTTTCACTCCACCATTTTAGAACATGATTCCTTTTCATCAGCAGTAGCTGATTTAATAGCTAGCGATTTAGGCAGAGTTTCTGTTCAACCTATGTTGTTAAGAAGTGTTATAAAAGAAGCCATGAATTCAAGTGAAGAAATCTTAAATGGAACCGTAAGTGACCTTTTGGCTGCTAAGGATAGAGACCCTTCTTGTAAATATCTTTCTGAACCTTTGTTATTTTTTAAAGGCTTTAAAGCTTTGCAAGCTCATAGAGTCGCGAGCTGGCTTTGGGCTAATTCTAGGCACACCCTTGCTCATTATTTCCAAAGCAGAACTTCAGAAGTTTACGGCGTTGATATTCATCCGGCTGCTAAACTTGGAAAAGGTATCATGATCGACCATGGGACAGGAGTAGTTATTGGGGAAACGTCAGTTGTTGAAGATAATGTTTCAATATTCCAGGGCGTGACACTAGGTGGAACAGGAAAAGAGGAAGGAGATAGACATCCAAAGGTAAGAGAGGGGGTTTTGTTAAGTGCTTCTTCTACAATTTTAGGAAACGTTAAGATAGGTAAAAATGCAAAAGTAGCTGCAGGCAGTGTTGTGCTTGACGATGTTAAAGAATACACCACAGTCGCAGGTGTACCAGCTGTGAAAGTTAACGAAGTAAACAATGAAACCCCCGCGCATGATGTGGATCATGGTATTGATTAAGAAAAGAAGGAGAATTTATGAACTTTGAAACAATAAAATATGGGGTTAAAGATAAGATCCTCACTATTACTCTAAATCGGCCAGATAGATTGAATGCCTTTACCGGCCAGATGATGAATGATCTGATTTCTGCTTTTGATTTAGCCAGTAATGACGATGAAGTTAGAGTGGTTATAGTAACTGGAGAAGGTAGGGGCTTTTGTGCTGGAGCTGACTTAGGTGCGGGTGAAGCTACTTTTAATAGAGACGAAAACCCAAGAGCTAAGAAGACGGATGATGAAGACAATTTAGAATGGTTAAGAGACGGTGGAGGCAGAACGACCTTAGCTATTTATGATTGCTCTAAGCCAATTATTGCAGCTATTAATGGCCCTGCTGTAGGGGTAGGAGTAACTATGACTCTACCTATGGACATTAGGTTGGCCAGCGAAGAAGCTAAATTTGGTTTTGTTTTTGCTAGAAGAGGCTTGGTTCCAGAAGCAGCCTCGAGCTGGTTCCTTCCTAGAATAGTTGGAATTAGCAAATCTCTTGAGTGGACTTTCTCAGGCAAGGTCTTTGATGCGGAAGAGGCACTGAAGGGAGGTTTAATTCGTTCTGTTCATTCAAAGGATTCTTTATTGGATGAAGCCAAGAAGATAGCTAACGAAATAATTGAAAACACTTCTCCTGTATCGGTTTCAATGACTAGGCAAATGCTATGGAAAATGTTGGGAGCTGATCATCCAATGGAAGCTCATAAAGTTGATTCAAGGGCTATTTATGAGTTAGGAAAGGGAGAAGATACTAAAGAAGGAGTTAATTCTTTCTTAGAGAAACGGCCTCCAGAATTTCCTAGTAAAGTGTCCAAAGATATGCCTGATTTTTATCCTTGGTGGGATGAAAGGGAATTTAAATAAGATGAAGAGAAAAGCGTTAAATAAATTAATAAAACTACTAGATTTAGAAGCCTTAGAGGAAAACCTTTATAGAGGGCAAAGTGAAAACATTGGAGGGTCTAGAGTTTTTGGTGGCCAAGTACTTGGCCAAGCCTTAACAGCTGCTTTAAGAACTGTAGATAAGAAACGTTCAGCTCATTCACTCCACGCTTATTTCTTAAGACCAGGAGACATGGGTTATCCCATTATTTATGACGTTGAAAGAACTCGAGATGGTAAAAGTTTTACTACTAGAAGGGTAGTTGCCATTCAAAAAGGAGAACCGATATTTGATATGGCTGTTTCATTTCATAAAAAAGAAACTGGACCTTCTCATCAAATAGATATGGAGCAAATACCTGGGCCAGAAGAATGTGTTAGTGATCTTGAAGTTCGGAAGCAAATGGTAGATAAGGTTCCTGAAAAGTTTAGAGATTACTTTACTAGAGAAAGACCTATTGAAATAAGGAATCTTCCCGGGGAGGGCATGTTTGAAGCTCCCAAAAAGAAACCTCCTTTTAAACATGTGTGGATGCGGGCAGTTTCTAAACTACCCGATGATGTGATCATGCATCAAGCCATCTTGGCTTATGCTTCAGATATGGGGCTTTTAAGTACTTCATTGAATCCACATACTCTTAGTTTTGCTAAAGGCAATGTGCAAAGTGCTAGTTTGGATCATGCTATGTGGTTTCATAGGCCCTTTAGAGCAGATGAGTGGATGCTTTATTCAACCGACAGTCCCAGTGCGAGTAATGCAAGAGGCTTTAATAGAGGCAGTGTTTATACTCAGAAAGGAGTATTAGTTGCCTCTGCTGTTCAAGAAGGTTTGATGCGGGTGGTAAAACCTTAAAGTAGAGTAGTCTCACCCATTAAATAAAGATCTATTTCTCTAGCAGCAGCTCTTCCTTCGTTGATAGCCCAAACCACTAACGATTGACCTCTTCTGCAATCACCGGCAGCAAAAACAGACGGGTTAGATGTTTGATGGACATTATGTTCGGCCTTGTAATTGCTCCTTTCGTCAAGCTCTATATTCAAAGGCTCACTAACGTAGTGCTCTGGACCTAAGAAGCCCATTGCTAGTAAAATAAGGTCCGCTTCCCAATCTTTTTCTGTTCCCTCAATTTCTTCAAAGTTTTCTACTTCTACCGTTCTAATTCCCTTTAAGTTTCCTTTTTCATCTCTAAGAAATTCTTTTCCTGAAATTGAATAGACTCTTGGATCATTGCCAAAAGTTTCTGAAGACTCCTCATGGCCATAATCGATCTTTAATGTTCTTGGAAATAAAGGCCACGGGTTATTTGAAGCTCTTTCTCTAGGAGGTTCAGCCATGATCTCAAAATTAATTAATGATTTACATCCATGTCTTAATGAGGTGCCTATGCAGTCCGTTCCAGTATCACCACCACCAATTACAATTACTCTTTTATCCTTTGCTGATATGAAATTATTATCTTTAAGGGAAGAATCCAATAGGCTTTTTGTATTGGCTTTTAAAAAATCCATAGCGAAGTGAACCCCTTCTCCTTCTCTTCTAGGGATAGGAAGATCTCTAGGTTTAGTAGCCCCAGTTGTCAATAAAACTACATCATTACTCTTATTTAGTTCTTCAACCTTCATAGAGTTGTCCGAATTTCCACCCACATCTACATTAGTCAAAAATTCTATACCTTCAGCCTCCATTTGATCTTTTCTTTGGTCGAGTAAAGATTTTTCTAGTTTCATATTTGGTATCCCGTACATCATTAGACCGCCTATTCGATCAGCCCGTTCATATACTTTTACATTATGCCCAACGCTATTTAGTTGTTGCGCTGCTGAAAGCCCAGCTGGACCTGACCCTACAATAGCTATGTTTTTTGTTGTTCTAGAAGAAGGTATTTGAGGTTTAAGCCAGCCATTCTGAAAACCTTTATCTGCTATTGCAAATTCTAAATTCTTAATTGCTACTGGGCTTTCAGTAATACCTAAGACACAGGCGCCTTCACAAACGGCAGGGCAAACTCGTCCTGTTACTTCAGGGAAATTATTTGTTTTCATTAATCTATCAAAGGCTTCTTCCCATCTGTCTTGATAAACCAAGTCATTCCACTCAGGTATAAGGTTGTAAACTGGGCAACCTTCGTCAGACTGACAAAAAGGAACACCACAGTCCATACATCTTGCTGCTTGTGTATTTAATTTTTGATCGTCGTGATCAGTGTAAATTTCTTTAAAATCTAATAATCTTTCTTTGGCAGGTCGATAAGGTTCTACCGCTCTAGAGAATTCTTTAAACCCAGTTGTTTTACCCATTACTTGCCTTCTTTCCCTCTTTCATCTCATTTAAGACTCTCTTGTAGTCAGTAGGCATAACCTTTACGAATTTTGTTATTTCGTTATTCCAAGAATCTAAAATAAATTTAGCTACTTCTGAACCAGTTAGATCCCTATGTTTTGTAATAAATTGTTTTAAATTTTCTAAGTCATCTTTAGATAGTTTTTCTAATTCGAAGGTTTCCTTGTTGCATTTAGTTTCAAAGTCTCCATTTAAATCATAAACATAAGCGACTCCTCCACTCATCCCGGCACCAAAGTTTCTACCTGTTAAGCCTAAAATAATAGCCTTCCCTCCTGTCATGTATTCGCAGCCATGGTCCCCAATTCCCTCAACAACGACAGAAGCTCCACTATTTCTAACACAAAATCTCTCTGCAGCAACGCCTCTAAAATAGGCTTCTCCACTCGTAGCACCGTATAAAGCTACATTGCCAAGAAGCATGTTTTCTTCGGATTTGAATTTGCTTGATTTAGGAGGGTAAATAATTAACTTACCACCTGAAAGTCCTTTAGCAACATAATCATTAGCATCTCCTTCTAAGGTCATTGTAATTCCTTTAACTAGCCAAGCAGCAAGGCTTTGTCCTGCAGATCCGTTTAGCTTTATATTGATAGTATCTTCAGGCAACCCTTCAGCTTCCCATATTTTAGCTACTTCATTTGAGAGCATTGTTCCTACAGTTCTATTTGTATTGACAATAGGTAACTCAAAGTTAACTTTTTGACCACTTTCAATGGCATTCTGACTTTTTTTGATTAATTCATTATCCAAAGCTTTGTCTAGGCCATGGTCCTGATTTTGAGAATGGAATACTTCAGTATTTTCAAATATTTTTTCAGCAGGTTTTAGTATGCCTGAGAAGTCTAGGCCACTTCTTTTCCAATGATCTATTGCGATGTCTGTATCAAGGCAATCTACTCTCCCTATCATTTCATTAACTGTTTTAAAACCTAAGTCCGCCATGATTGTTCTAAGATCTTTTGCAACCATAAATAGATAATTAACAACATGCTCAGGTTTCCCTTTAAATTTCTTTCTTAGTTCTTGATCTTGAGTTGCTATACCAACTGGACAAGTATTTAGATGGCACTTTCTCATCATTATGCAGCCTAAGGTTATTAGTGGAGCCGTAGCAAAACCAAACTCTTCAGCTCCTAAGAGCGCTGCTATAGCTACATCTCTTCCTGTTTTCAATTGTCCATCTGTTTGCAACACTACTCTTGATCTTAGATTGTTCATGACTAGGGTTTGGTGTGTTTCTGCAACTCCTAGTTCCCAAGGAAGACCTGCATGCTTTATAGAAGTTAAAGGTGACGCTCCGGTACCTCCGTCGTGACCAGCTATCACTAGATGATCTGTTTTAGCTTTAACTACACCAGCAGCAATTGTGCCTACACCAACTTCTGATACAAGTTTTACACTAATCCTAGAGCCTCTATTTGAGTTTTTTAGATCATGAATCAATTGAGCTATATCTTCTATGGAGTAAATATCATGGTGAGGAGGAGGGCTAATTAAGCCTACCCCAGGAGTTGAATGTCTAATTTTTGCTATATAGTCATCAACTTTTTTTCCAGGCAATTCGCCACCTTCTCCAGGCTTCGCACCTTGAGCAATTTTAATCTGTAATTCGTCCGCATTAGTTAGATACCACATGGTTACACCAAACCTTCCAGAGGCCACTTGTTTTATTGCAGACCTTTTAGAGATACCTTCTGAACTAGATTTAAATCGTATGGGGTCTTCACCACCTTCTCCTGTATTAGACTTTCCTCCCAACTCATTCATTGCGATTGCTAAAGATTCATGAGATTCAGTTGAGATTGAGCCTAAACTCATAGCTCCTGTTGCAAATCTCTTAACTATTTCCTGCTCGCTTTCAACCTCACTTAAATCTATAGGAGTTTTAGAGGGTTTAATTTTTAATAAACCTCTAAGAGTGCTTTGCTTTGTTGTGTGTTCGTTAGCGTATTTAGCAAAATCCCAGTAGGCATCTTCATTATTAGTTCTTGAAGCAAGCTGAAGAGAAGAAATAGTGTTCGGATCCCACATATGTGAATCTCCACCATTTCTCCAATGGAAATCTCCAGGATTAGGTAATGATAAGATTTTTCTGGATTCATCTTTGGGGTAACCCAGATCATGACGTCTTTTTTGTTCCATAAAAAGAGCCTCCAAGTCTATTCCGCCAACTCTGCTAGCAGTTCCAACAAAACACTTGTCTATAATCTGATCAGACAGCCCTACTGCTTCAAAAATTTGGGCTCCTTTATAAGACTGAAGGGTTGAAATTCCCATCTTTGCCATTACTTTTAGAATTCCTTTTTTAGATCCTTTTTTATACGCCTCTACAATATCGTTATAGCTTTGCAGTTTCTTGTCATCTAAAAGACCATCTTTTTTAGCTTTCCAAATAGATTCATAAGCAAGGTAAGGATTTACGGCATCAGCCCCATACCCAAAAAGGAGACAATGGTGATGCACTTCCCTTGCTTCGCCTGACTCAACAATAATACCAATTCTTGTTCTTTTCTGGTTTTTTACAAGATGATGATGTACTGAAGAGCAGGCTAAGAATGAACTTAAAGCAACTTCTTTCTCGTTAACATTCTTATCTGATAAAACTACGAATGAGAAACCATCTTCAATTGCATCCTCCGTTTCTTCGCAGATTTTATCTAGATGTTTAAGCATGCCCTCAGCACCTGAAGACTTTTTATAGACGAGGTCGATCACTTTAGTTTTCCATTTATTAGAATCAATTCCTTTAATTGCTCTTAGTTCAGAATTAGAAATAATTGGAGTTTTTAGTCGCAATCTTTCAGAATTTTTTGGGTTATTCTCAACTAGATTACCTTCAGGCCCAATTAGACATTCAAGAGACATGATTACTTCTTCTCTTATTGAATCGATAGCAGGGTTAGTTACTTGTGCAAATAGTTGTTTGAAATAATCAAACAATAATCTTGGTTTGTCAGAAAGGCAGGCTAAAGCAGCATCATTTCCCATTGACCCAAGAGGGTCTCTTAGTTCAGAAACAAGCGGAAGGAGCATGAATTGCATCGTCTCAGTCGTGTAACCAAAAGATTGTAATTTAGCCATTAATTCCTTTTCAGGGATTTCTTCTTCAGGGTCTTTTTCTTGTATTTCAGGAAGATCCTTTATATTTTTATTCCAATCTTCATAAGGGTTAGAGCTGCATATATCCTGTTTTATTTCCTCATCAGGAATCATTTCTCCTTTCTCAAAATCTATCAAGAACATTTTTCCAGGTTGCAATCTGCCTTTAGTTATAACGGTTTCAGGATCCACGGGCAGAACTCCAACTTCTGAAGCCATAATCACTTTGTCATCATTGGTTAAATAAAATCTGCTGGGCCTTAATCCGTTTCTATCCAATACAGCTCCAACTTTCTTTCCATCCGTGAATACAATTGAAGCTGGACCATCCCATGGCTCCATCATAGAAGAGGAATATTCATAGAATTCTTTCTTCTCTGCGGACATGTTTTCGTCTGACTGCCACGCTTCAGGAATCATCATCATTATCGATTCTTGCAGACTTCTTCCAGACAGAATAAGAAATTCTAATACGTTATCAAAACTACCTGAGTCAGTGCAGTCTAATTCGGTGATTGGGAATAGTTTCTGTAACTCATCTTTAAATAAATCACTTTGAACAGTTCCTTGCCTAGCTTTCATGGCATTCATATTCCCTCTAAGAGTATTTATCTCTCCGTTATGGCACATATATCTATTTGGTTGAGCTCTATCCCATGAAGGGAAGGTATTTGTGCTAAATCTAGAATGAACCATTGCTAGGTGAGTCTTAAAATCTTTATTTTCTAGATCTGGATAGAAAGGAAATAGCTGAGAAGGTGTCAGCATGCCTTTATAGACAATTATTGATGAAGAGAGGCTGCAGGCGTAAAGGAGTTTCGACTGTTCTAAACTTTTATCATTGCGTAATAAGTGAGTAAATTGCTTCCTTATTAGAAAAAGCCTTCTATCAAATTCATTTTCATCTATATTCTTGGCAGAACCTATAAAATATTGGGCTATAAATGGTTGAGCATCTTTAGCAGCTGGTCCTACATTTGCTCGTTCGGAGTCTACAGGAACTTCTCTCCATCCAAGTGGTATTTGATTCTCTAGCTTTGTTATTTTCTCTATAACTTCAATGCATTTCTTCCTTTCTTTCTTTAAGGTAGGTAAGAAAATATTGCCTACCGCATACTGACCTTTTTCTGGGAGTTTGATACCAAGTTTCTTTGCCTCTAATTGAAAGAAGCTATCAGGACTAGCTATTAAGATCCCTGCTCCATCTCCAGTATTTTCTTCAAATCCGCAACCACCTCTATGATCCATTTTGGAATTGACAAGAAAGGCGTCATCCATAATTTCCCTAGAAGGAATCCCTTTAACATTAGCAACAAGTCCTACTCCACAAGAATCCTTTTCAAATTGAGGATCATATAGACCTCTTTTTTCAGGTAGACCGTATATTTGCTTATTGGCTTTAAATTCCATTATTTCTTTTGGGTTGAAAACTCTCAGCAGTTGAAAGCTGATAAAAATTAAAATTAATTTTTTAAGAGTTGCGCAGGCACCTAATTGTACCTTTTTTTAGCTTATTTTTGAAGATTTAGACCAATGACTGTATGGCTCTTACTATTTTGGACTCATCAATATCTGCTCTGACTTTTGCCTGTCCAATTTCTTCCAAAAGAACAAAAATTAGCTTATTGCCCATTCTCTTCTTATCAACAGACATGTTTTCTAAGAGTTTCTTTTCATCAAAAGCAATTTTTAAATTTAAATCAGGATTTGCTTTACTGATTAACTTCTTTGACTTATTTAGATCTTCTTCAGAGAATCCTTCAGTTAGTTTAGATAATTCCATAGCCATAAGCATTCCCATAGCAACAGATTGCCCATGGCTGAATTCTTTAAACTCCCCATACAGCTCTATAGCGTGACCAAAGGTGTGGCCAAAATTTAAAAATTTCCTAATGCCTTTCTCTTTTTCATCTTCAGAGACAATTTCTGCTTTTATTTCTACAGATCTGGTAATAGCGTATCCCAATGCTTCAGATTTTAATGAAATGATACTTTCCATATTTTTTTCTAACCAATCAAAGTATCTCTTGTCACTAATTAAGGCGTGTTTGATAACTTCAGAAAGACCATTACTTATTTCAATCTTAGGAAGAGAGCTCAAAAGGTCTACATCAGCAAAAACTTTAATAGGTTGATGGAACGCACCTATCATATTTTTACCTTGAGGGTGATTTATTGCTGTCTTGCCACCAACTGATGCGTCCACTTGGGAGAGCAGGGTACTTGGAAAAAGAATAAAATTGACTCCTCTTTGATAGGTCGCAGCAGCAAAACCAGTTATATCGCATGTTATCCCTCCACCAACTCCAACTACAACACAGTCTCTGCTATGCCTTGCATCAATAAGCTTAGAATGAATGCTATCTAAAGTCTTCACGCTCTTATTCTCTTCTGACGCACAAATTTCTAAAGATTGAAAATTAGATGATAAATTTGATAGTTGATCTGTAATTAAATCTTTAAATTTTGATGGAATATTCTCGTCTATTACTAGAAGCACTTCTTTATCTTCTAATATTTCTAAGTTCTTTTGATTTATCAGGTTAGACCCGACAACCACTTCGTAAGGGTTGCTAATTGTTTCTACCTTAATTTTGTTCATTTTAAATTCAGTTGATCTATGATTTCATCAACCACTTCATTATGGCTATTTTTACCTTCTTTTATAGTTATGTTTGCACATTCTTCAAAAAGAGGGTCTCTAATTTCTTTTAATTCCTTAAGAGTTTGTTCGGCATCATCTGATTTTTGAAGTAAAGGTCTATTTTTATCATTTAAGGTTCTTTCTAGTTGAGTTTGGATAGAAATTTCAAGGTAGATAACTGTACCTTTTTTTAGAAGACTTCTATTCTGTTCAGCTAAAATAACTCCTCCTCCTGTAGCAATTACACAATTATCAGCATTTAAGGAGTTTATTAATTCCTTGCTTTCCCTCTCCCTAAATTTCTTCTCTCCTTCTACATCAAACATCCAGGATATAGAAACACCTGCTGATTTTTCAACTTCTTCATCAACATCTATGAAATCAAGATTTAATCTTTTTGAAAGCCTTCTTCCTACTGTTGATTTACCTGAAGCCATAGGACCAATTAATATTAGTCTCATTCAGGTATTATAACCGTTTGACATACATTAGATTCATGACTTTCCTTAATTATCTTTTAAATATTAGATTTGCAAGACCTTTACTGGCAATGGTTTTATTAATCTTGATGGCAGTTTCGAGTTTAAATATTTATATAGACAGTAAATTACCTGATGAAGAAGAAATAAGAGACATAGAGCTTCAAGTCCCTTTAAAAATTTATACAGTGGACTTAAAACTAATTGGAGAATTTGGAGAAAAAAGAAGGACGGCACTTCAGTTTAAAAATATACCTACTCATTATATAAATGCAGTTTTGGCAGCAGAGGATGATGCTTTTTTTGAGCATTCAGGAGTGAGTTACTCGGGGTTAATAAGGTCAGTTTACAGATTACTTTCCTCTGGTCGGATACAGGGAGGAGGGAGCACAATTACGATGCAAGTAGCTGGTAATTATCTTACTAGTAGAGACGTAAGTCTCTTTAGAAAGATTAAGGACATTTTCTTGGCATACAGACTTGAAAGGACGTATTCCAAGGAGGAAATATTCGAATTTTATGTAAACCGTATCTTTTTTGGAAATAGGGCTTACGGGATAGCAGCAGCTAGCGAAGTTTACTATGGCAAGTCTTTAAATCAGCTCAATCTAGCTCAATGGGCCATGATAGCGGCTCTTCCTAAAGCGCCTTCTTCTATAAATCCACTTGTAAATCCAAGAAGAGCTTTATCAAGAAGGAATTGGATTTTAAATAGAATGTTAGATCTTAATTTCATTCATATAGAACAATTCAATTTAGCTATAGAAGCTCCACTAACTGCAACTTATCATGGCCTGGTCTCTGAGGTAGAAGCTCCTTATGTATCTGAAACAATAAGGAGGTTCATGATTCAGCAATATGGCTTAGGTGCTTACAGGGAAGGGTATGAGGTTTACACTTCTATAGATTCTTCGATGCAGAGCGCTGCAACTCTTTCTATTGCTGAAGGATTGGAGGAATATGATAGACGTCATGGGTTTAGAAAGCCCGAGAATTTAAATGACCTGTTTCCGCAGGAATTTTCTGAAATGAATCTTGATTCTCAGCTTAACTTTATAGCTCAAGAATTAGAGAGAGATAATGAAGAAATTATTGATCAATCAAATTTAGATAGAGTTACTAATTTTTTAAAAGAATTCACAGAAACCAATAATCGTTTTCCGGCTGTAGTATTAAATACGGACAATGGACTTAAGGTTTTACTAAAGAATGGAGACGTGATCTCAATACCTTGGTCAGAGAGGATGGATTGGGCTAGACCCTTTATCAACGAAAACAGAAGAGGAGCAAAACCAAAAAGTTATAAAGACCTGCTCTTATTTGGAGATTTAGTTTGGATTCAAGAAGAGAAGGTAACAGGAGAACTCTTTTTAACCCAAATACCAGATCTGCAAGGTTCCTTAGTGTCTATTGATCCAAATAGCGGATCAATAAAAGCTCTTGTAGGCGGTTATGACTTTTTTCTAAGTAAATTTAATAGAGCGGAACAATCCTCACCTCTATTAGGTTCAAACTTTAAACCTTTCCTTTATGCTAGTGCCTTTTCAGAAGGTTTTACCGCATCAACCTTAATAAATGATGCACCTATCATTTTTGAAGATGAAGCTTTAGAAGAAAAATGGCGCCCCAGAAATGCAAGCGGAAAATTTTACGGACCTACAAGACTAAGAGAGGGTCTTTTACAAAGTAGAAACTTAGTTTCAGTAAGGTTATTAAGAGACTTGGGCGTTGAGAAAGCTATATCCTATGCGCAAAAATTTGGATTTGATAAATCTAGATTACCAGCAGATTTATCTTTATCTCTCGGAACTGCTTCTTTAAGTCCGTTAATGAATGCCGCAGCTTATTCTGTATTTGCAAATGGAGGGAAGGCAGTAGAGCCTTACTTTATTGAAGAAATTATAGATAGAAATGGAGATGTAGTTTTTCAAAGAGAGAAGAAAGATTTGCAGCAAGTAATTGACCCTAGAATAGCTTTCCTAATTAGCGATATTCTTCAAGAGGCTTCAACCAGAGGAACTGCAAGAAAGGTATCAGAATTAAAGCGACGGGACTTTGCTGGAAAAACAGGAACAACTAATGATGCAGAAAGCACTTGGTTTACTGGCTATAACAATTCATTGGTTACAACAGTTTGGGCAGGCTTTGACCAACCCAGGAGTTTAGGAAATAGAGAATTTGGATCTTCTGTAGCACTTCCAATTTGGTTAAGTTTTACTAAAGAGATCATAGACCAAATACCTGTAAACAATACTTTACCTCCAGAAGGATTATCAATAATTAAAATAGATAAATCTACAGGAAAGAGAGCCGATAAAGAGACAAAGAACTCTATCTTCGAATATTACTTAGAAGAACATACCCCTGATTAGTCGCTTAAAGAGTTAATTAAGAAATCAATTTGCTCATTAGCTCTTTTAGTAGGTAAATCTTCAAAACCAGATCTAACATATTGCTGAATAAGCCCTTCGGCACAAGCCAAGAGAAGGTTAGCTGATGAAGCCGTGCTTAAAGCTAGTTTCTTTTTGCTTTCCTGCTCAAATTTTTGAAGGTTTTGTTTTATTTGTAATTCTATTTTTGACATTAAGAGCTTAATTCTTTCATCAAGTGATGTTTCATCAACAGAAAAAGCTTCTCTTGTTAATAGCCTTGCAAGGCCAGGATTCTTTTCACAGAAGGTCACAAGAACAACCAGTATTTTTTTTGTTTTAATTAAGCTTTTTTCTTCAGAAGAGTTTATGTTTCCAGTAAGTTCAAATAAATTTTGCTCACAAAAGTCTACCAATCCGGAGTAAATCTTTCTTTTACTAGGAAAATGTCTATACAACGCAGCCTCAGTAATTGAACACTTTGAAGCTAGTAGGGCTGTGGTAACTTTTACAGGACCCTTTGATCCGAGCATCTTAGCAAGGTTTTGCATGATCTCTAATTGTCTGGGTCTCAACTGGGTCATGTTTTTAGCTTATCATAGTTCCAACACCTTCAGCCGTAAGAACTTCAAGTAAAACTGCGTGAGGTAATCTCCCGTCAATAATATGACAAGATTTTACGCCTTTCTTTTTAGCTTCTAACGCAGCGATTAATTTAGGGGCCATCCCTCCTTGAATAATATTGCTGTTAATTAACTGCCTTCCTTTACGGGCAGAAATTCTTGAGATTAATTGTTTATTATTAAGAATCCCTTTTATATCTGTAAGAAGAATTAATTTTTCTGCTTTTAAGCTTTCAGCTATCTTTCCAGCAACAACGTCTGCATTTATATTTAGGTAACTTCCTTGTTTATTTATTCCGATCGGTGCAATGACAGGAATAGACCCATTAGAAATATTTTTTTTCAGTTCCGAGACTAAAACCTTATCTACTTTACCAACTAAACCTAAGTCGTTTTTGTCTGGACCAATAAATTTTGAAGCTTTTATAATTTTATGCTTTATATGATTAAAACTAATTGAATCTCCACCTGATTTTTCGATTAAGCTAACGATTTCATGATTAATCTTTGTTCCAAGAATTTTTTTAACTACTGACATAGTAGGTTTGTCCGTGACCCTGTGACCAGATATAAAATTTGAGGTTATTCCAGACTTCTTAAGTTCTTTAGCTATTTGCGGACCCCCACCGTGAACTATAACTGGCTTCATCCCTACCAGGCTCATTAAGGCAATATCTCTTGCAAAGTTTCTTTTTAAATTTTGATCCGACATAGCAGCGCCACCATACTTAACCACTATTACCTTACCTTTAAATCTTTGAATATATGGAAGGCCTTCACTCAGTACAGAGGATATATTTTTAGCTTGTTTTACAGATATTCCCATTTTTAGAAATTAGTTAAAGAGGGTTCAATTTTATACAAAGTATCTTTAAACCTATCTTTGATATGATTAAGTGCCTTTGAAGAGTCTGCTTCAAATCTAAGAACTAAAACTGGTGAAGTATTGGACGCTCTTAACAAACCCCAGCCATCATCAAATTCAACTCTAATTCCATCTATTTCAATTATCTTACCTTTATCAAAGTTACTAATTTTTTTAAATTCATCAATAATAATAAATTTTTCTTCATCAGTTGTTTTTAGATTTATTTCGGGGGTAGAGATTAATTTAGGTAAGGCACTAAAAATATCTTCACCTTCAGATTCTGAAAGAATTTCTAACATTCTTGCTCCGGCATAGACACCATCATCAAACCCAGGCCATCTATCATTAAAAAAGATGTGACCGCTCATTTCTCCCCCCAAAATAGCGCCATTCTCTCTTATCATACTTTTTATGAATGTGTGCCCTGTTTTACTCATTACAGGGATTCCTTTGAACTTTAAGATAGCTTCCTCTAAAAGTTTAGAACATTTAACATCAAATACTATTTTTGAATTTGGATTCTTCTTAAGGATATGCTCACTGAATAAGATCATTTGCATATCAGGAAAGATCATTTCCCCAGAAGGGGATATAACCCCCAATCTATCTGCATCACCATCAAACGCTAATCCTATATCAGAACTATTTTTGGCAACTGATTTAATAAGATCTTCAACATTTTCTGGTCTAGAGGGGTCGGGGTGGTGATTTGGGAATTCTCCGTCAAGATCACAAAAGAGTCCTTCTACTTCACAACCTAGACCTTTATAAATTCTTTCCGCTACTACGCTTGCAGCTCCATTTCCACAATCTATAGAAATATTGAGTGGACGTTTCAGTTTTATGTTATTCGTGACTTCTTCAACATAGCTCTCCACAACATCAAATGATTGAATATTTCCAGTCCCAGATAAGAAATCTTTTTCTTTTATCCTCTTTTTAATGGATTGTATTTCTTCACTAGAGGTTGAGTTGTTGTTAAAAAGAATTTTAAAACCATTGTAATCAGCTGGGTTATGGCTCCCTGTAATTACTACTCCACTTGAGCTATTTAAGTTGAAGGTAGAATGATAGAAGACCGGGCTTGGAACTATCCCAATATCTATGACATTACATCCAGCAGATAAGACACCTCCAGAAAGCCATTCAAATAACTGAGGGCTTGAAACCCTCCCATCTCTTCCAATGATGAAATCATTCTGCTTTCTATTAATAGATTCAGTTCCTAAAGATTTCCCCAAAGCAAAAACAACTTCTTCAGTTAAGTCTTCGAAGGCAATTCCTCTTATGTCATTTGCCCTAAAAATATTGTCATTTAGTTCCATGAAGGCGGAATTATATATTTGATGACAGCTTTTTAGTCTATATAAATAAAAATATATAGATAAAATAGGAAAACTGAATAAGGAAGATATTGTGGATTTATCAAAAATTAAAGGTTCTATATGGTTTGATGGAGAAATCATAGATTGGCAAGACGCTAATGTGCACCTTCTAACTCATACTTTGCATTACGGATTAGGAGTATTTGAAGGAGTAAGGGCCTATAACACCCCCAAAGGCTCTTCAATTTTCAGGCTAGAAGACCATACAGATAGGCTTTTTAAGTCAGCTGAAACTGTAAGTATGAAAATACCTTTTTCTCAGATTCAGTTAAATGATGCTCATAAGCAAATAATCAAACTTAATAACTTAACTGAAGCCTATATTAGACCTATGTGCTTTTATGGCTCGGAAGGAATGGGACTAAGAGCAGATAATTTAGAAGTGCATTGTATGGTAGCAGCGTGGGAATGGCCTTCTTATATGGAGCCTGAAGCCAGAGAGAAAGGCATTAAAGTAAAATTATCTTCTTACACAAGGCAGGTAAGGAATCCTGTTTCTTCTGCCAAGGTTAATGGAAACTATGTGCATTCAATAGTTGCTCTGAATGAAGCTTTATCTGAAGGTTTTGATGAGGCATTAATGTTAGATGCAGAAGGAAACGTTGCAGAAGGCAGCGGGGAAAATTTCTTTATTGTTAAAGACAATGTTCTTATCACGCCTGATCTAGATGCCTCCCTTGATGGTATAACCAGAAGAACCATACTAGATCTAGCTAAAGAACTTAATATCAACTTCGAGGTAAACAAGTTGAAAGTTGAAGACGTTCTTGAAGCAGATGAAGCATTTTTCTCTGGAACCGCAGCTGAAGTTGTTCCTATTAATTCTTTGGATAACAAACAAATAGGTGAAGGAGGGAGAGGTCCTGTAACAGAACAACTACAGAGCACTTATTTTGATCAAGTAAGAGGTGCTAGAGAAGGAAATCAGAACTGGCACACTCTTGTAGACTAGTACCTAGGAAATGAAATTTTTAATAGTCGGACCGTCGTGGGTTGGAGATGCTGTTATGGCTCAGACCCTTTATAAATTAATAAAAAATTCTAACAAGGACGCTCAAATAGAAGTCCTCTCACCTAATTGGTCCATGCCTATATTAGAAAGAATGGAAGAAGTTTCTCGACCAATCATCTCTCCTTTTAATCATGGAGAACTAAAAATAAAGGCTAGGTTTGATTTTGGTAAACAACTTAGAGAAGAGGGTTACGAAAGAGCGATCGTAATGACCAATTCCTTAAAGTCTTCTTTAATTCCTTTCTTTGCAAAGATACCGGTAAGAACAGGCTGGCTAGGAGAGATGAGAATTGGTTTGATTAATGACCTTAGAGCAAAAGAAATGAGCAATTACCCTTTAATGATTGAGCAGTTTGCTAAACTTAGTATTAATCCGAATGAAGATTTAAAAAAATCATTACCTTACCCGTCGTTAAGTGTAGATTCACGTAATTTAAAGGAACAATTAGTAACATTAGGAATAAACTCTGAAAAACCTTCCATAGCAATTTGTCCAGGAGCTGAATTTGGACCCGCGAAGAAATGGCCTCCTAATTATTATGCAGAAGTATGTAATGACTATTTGAGTAACAGTTGGAACGTGCTTGTTTTTGGATCTCTCAATGATGAGATAACAGGAAATAGTATTCAAGGAGGAATTGACAAAGAACTTTCAGACCATTTCTTTAATTTAATTGGAAAAACCTCTTTGATAGATGTTATTGATTTATTGTCTCATTGTAAAAAAGTAGTAACGAATGATTCAGGTTTGATGCACATTGCTGCTGCTGTTGACACACCTCTGGTTGCTGTTTATGGGCCTTCTAGTCCTCAATTTACACCTCCTTTAATTGATAATCATGTAGTGCTAAGAAAATTTGAAGGTTTTGATAAGATAAGAGAAGGTTCTGAAGAACACGGCTACCATGAATCTTTAATTGCTATAAAGCCTAGTGAAGTCCTGGAAGGTTTAGATCGTCTTAACAAATGAACTCAACAAAAAAAATAGCAATACTTCTATATAGATACTTTCCTTACGGAGGTCTGCAGAAAGACTTTCTTGAAGTTGCGAAGGAGTTGAAATCTAGAGAAATTCAATTCAAAGTTTTCACCCGAAAGTGGGAAGGGGCTGTTCCAGAGGGCTTTCCTATAAAGGAAGTTGGAGAAAGAGGATTAACCAATTTTTCTAAGAACAAGAACTTTGTAAAAGATTCTTCTATAGCATTGGAAGAATACGATCCAGATTTAGTTTTTGGATTTAATAAGATGCCCGGTTTAGATTTATATTTTGCTGCTGATACTTGTTTTAAGAAAGAGGTGCTAAATAAGAATCCATTAATGAAATTCACAAGACGATTTAAACAGTCTATAGAGTATGAGAAAGAAGTATTTAAAAGCAGTTCCTCGACAGAAATTTTTCTTCTAAATAACAAACAAGCTGAGGACTTTAAATCTGTTTATCAAATAGACCCTCATCAAATTACCATTATACCTCCAGGCATAGATTTGAATTGGAGTAATCATGAACAGATAGAAATACATAATGCTTTTAAGATCCCGTCAGAAGATAAAGTGGCTTTATTTGTAGGTTCTGATTTTTCTAGAAAAGGCTTAGATAGGGCTATCTCATCTGTCCATTTCTTAAACGCAAACAACGTACCGTTTTCATTATTAGTAATAGGTAAGGATAATTTTGGATCTTATTCGGAATTAGTGGATAAACTTGGTTTAAATAACAAGATTAAATTCTTAGGACCGAGAGATGATGTTGCATCCATTATGAAATCTTCTGATTTACTACTTCATCCTGCAAGAGAAGAGGCTGCTGGTAATGTAATTATTGAGTCTTTAGTTTCTCATTTGCCAGTTGCAACATGCAGAGATGTGGGATTTGCCGAAGAAGTTAAGGTAAATAAGGGAGGGATCGTTCTTGATGAGGATTTTGATCAAGATAAATTTGATAATTTAGTTCTAGGTATTTGCGGGAACAAAGAATTGAAAAAAATAAAACAAGGTATGCTCGGTTTAGAAAGACAAGAATATTTCTTCTCAAGATTTAAGTTCATTGCGGATAAAGTTGAAGAAAGAATCAATGCGTAAATCAGATTTTAAAGAACTTGAGGTTAGGGACCTGTTTTCATCAGATGACCTTATATCTGAGGCTAAGAACATAGAAGGAGAGGTTTTTAGGGAATATGAAAATAGGGTTACAAAAAGAATTAAGCACAACGACCAAAACTTTTTTTTAAAATTCCACGGACCTGTAGGGTGGAAAGAAATCATAAAGAACTTAATCTTACTTAAGCCTCCTATTCTTGGAGCTAAACAAGAGTATTTAGCGCTTTCTCGTATGAATGAATTGGGAATTAATGGACCAAAAGTCAAATATTATCATTCAAGAGGCTTCAACCCTTCTAATCAAAGCTCATTCTTAATAACTAAAGAACTTAAGGATACAATTTCTCTGGAAGATTTCTTTTTGGAAGGAAAACAAAAAAACATATCTTTTGAACAAAAAAACAATCTTCTCAATTCTGTTGCAAACATTACGAGGAAGTTGCATCAAAGCGGAATTAATCATAGGGATTTATATCTTTGTCACTACCATCTAGATACCAACACAGATTTTAACCAAATAGACTTATCACTTATTGACTTGCATAGAGCGCAGATTCGAAATGAAGTTCCTGAAAGATGGCTAGTGAAGGATATCGGAGGGTTATACCACTCAGCAATTCAATTTGGATTAACAGAAAGAGATTGTTATAGATTTTTGATGGTTTATTTTAATTGCTCATTAAGAGATTTATTTTCTAAGCATCATAACTTTCTTGAGAAGGCGAGAAGCAGGGCATTCTCTATGTACATGAAACCTTTGATGGCTGAGATAGATATCTGCTCCAAAGAAACATTGTCTAATCAATCTTTATATAAAAGGTTAATTAATAAAGATTTCAGGTGGATAGGTTTAAAAAATAAAATTTCTGAAGATTTACTGAAGTTAATTCAAGATGAAGAGGCTTTAGTGTCCCAAGGAGAAGTCATTAAGAATGAAGAAGGTCATTTAGTAGTAAAAATTAATTTTTCTGGAAGAAGCTTATTTGTTAAAAAATATAGAATTAAGAATCTTTTCCATATGATCAGAAAACTTTTTACTAAAACAAGAGCAAGGAATTCTTGGGAGGCTTCGCATTGGTTTAATTCTGTAGGCATAAGAACAATGCAGCCGGTATTAATATATGAAGAATTGGGACTAAGCGGAGCTCTTAACTCGGTATTGGTTACTGAAGAAATAGAAGGAAAACGTTTGGATTACGAAATTCAAGAGAAAGAGGAATTTATCAAGACAGCTTCTTCTATTTATAACTTCTTTAAAAGAATGAAATGGATAGGATTTCATCATGGAGATGCTAAATCTTCTAATTTTTATATTAGTAAAGATAGGTTAGTCGCCTTTGATCTAGACAGCTCAAAGAGACATTCACAAAGATCATTAACTAAGAAAATTGAAAAAGATAAAAAAAGGATTCTAAGGAGTTTAGAAGATTCTGCAAAGACAACTGAAGCTCTTAAATTACGTTTTAAAGGGAAGTAAGATTGAAAATAGGCATTCTTAGTTACAGAAGTCACCCTTATTCAGGTGGTCAAGGAATCTATGTAAGGCATCTAAGCAAAGCTCTGCAACAGCTAGGTCATGAAGTTACAGTTTTATCAGGACCTCCTTATCCTCATTTGGATGCTGCAATAAAGTTAGAAAAGATTCCTAGCTTAGATTTATTTGGAGTTGAAGATAGAATTAAAGAATTTAAATTCAGTCTTCTTTTTTCTCCAGTTGATCTTTATGAATGGATTACTGTTATGACTGGAGGGTTCCCAGAGCCATATACCTTTGGCAGAAGAGTTTTAAAGTATTTCAAGGCATCTAAAAGAGATTTTGATGTCATTTTAGACAATCAGTCCCTGTCCTATTCACTTTTAGATATACAGAAATTATACCCTCTTGCAGTTACTATTCATCACCCAATAACGAAAGATCATAGATTAGAAATGGAAAATGCATCTAATTGGAAAGAAAGACTATCTTCTAGGCGCTGGCATAATTTTCTTCCCATGCAAAAGAAAGTTTCTCCTAAGCTTAGAAAAATTATATGTGTAAGCGGTCCTTCAAAACAGGATGTAGTTGAAGAATTTCAAGTAAATCCAGAAAATATAGAGGTTATTCTTAATGGAATAGATATAGAAACATTTAAACCTGACACCAGCATTAAGGTTATAGAAAATAGAATAGTCACTACCGCAAGTGCCGACATACCACTAAAGGGCCTTAGATTCTTGATTAACGCCTTACCCAGAGTATTAGAAGATTTTTCTGAGACCCACCTTATAGTTATTGGGAAGTCTCCAAATAAAAGCAAAATTAGGAAATTAATTGACGATCTTAGTCTCAATGAAAGAATTTGTTTTAAATCCAACTTATCCGAAGAAGAGATAGTAGATATTTATCACACTTCGCAAATAGCCGTAATTCCATCTTTATATGAGGGTTTTGGTTTTGGTGCAGGTGAAGCAATGGCTTGTGGAACTCCTCTAATAAGTACTGATTCAGGAGGTCTCAAAGATGTAATAGGAGAAAGTGCTATAAAGATTAGTTCAGGATCGGTGAAAGAAATTGAAAATGAGATTATTGCTTTATTTAAAGACCCCAAAAAAAGAGAACACCTCTCCTTCAAAGGAAGAAAAAGAATGGAAGATTTATTTGATTGGAAAATAGCTGCTTTAAACTATGTTAAAGTTTTTGAAGAAGCAATAAACGTCCATAAAAGTGCAAACAATTAATTTCAATAAATTAAACCTTAAAAGGAACGACCTTCTTTTGGATATGGGTTGTGGAGAAGGTCGTCACACTATTGGAGCTTATATTGAGAAGCCAGTTAATTCTTTCGGCTTTGATTTATCTTATAAAGACTTACAAATAGCGAAAGAGAGATTGAATGACTTTGATGTTTCAAATAAAAGAGAAATTTGTCAGTTTGGTGTTGGGGATATAAACGCTTTACCTTTTAAAGATGAGTCATATGACTCGGTTATATGTAGTGAAGTCTTGGAGCATGTAGATTCTCCTGAAGACTCGATAAAGGAACTATTAAGAGTTCTAAAACCGGGGGGAGTTTTAGCTTTGAGCGTACCAAGATTCTTACCTGAATTAATTTGTTGGGGGTTAAGTAAAGAATATCAAGAAATGCCGGGGGGTCATGTGAGGATATTTAGGCATAGTCAATTAAGGAAATTGGCTACAGATGAAGGATTGAGATACCTTTCATTTCATTGGGCTCATGCACTTCACTCTCCTTATTGGTGGCTGCAGTGTCTTTTTTGGAAGAATAAAGAAAATTCTTTTTTAGTGAAGAAATACCATCAATTTTTAGTGTGGGATCTGATGAAGAAACCATTATTGACTAAGCTTCTAGAGTTTATACTTCAGCCCTTGATTGGCAAGAGCGTGGTTATGTATTTCAGGAAGAATTTCTAGACAATGAACTCTTCAAGTCTAAATTTTTATAAAGAATCTATTTCATATATTCTTAATGTTCAACGTCAAGATGGCTCTATACCTTGGGAAATAAATAGAAAACTTGATCCATGGGATCATATTGAAGCCGCTATGGGCCTATCTATAGGGGGCATGAGAGAAGAAGCAGAAAAAGCCTATTTTTGGTTAGCTAAGGTACAAGAATCTGACGGTTCTTGGTTTGCTGAATATAAAAATTCTATTCCAGTAACGAAAAGGAAAGAAACTAATTTTATTGCCTATATTTCTATTGGAGCTCTACATCATTACTTAATATATAAAGATCAAAATTTTTTAAAAGAAATCTTCCCAGCAGTTAAAAAATCTATTGATTTTGTTTTATCTATGCAAACTGACCAAGGAGATATTTGTTGGGCTTCTGAAGAAGGAAAAAATGACTTGGATGATTCTTTGATAACTGGAAGTAGTTCTATTTATAAAAGCTTGGAGTGTGCAACTCTGATATACAATTTATTAGATGAAGAAAATAGTCATATACAAAAAGCGAAAGATTTATTAAAGGATTCACTTATAAATAAACCTGAAAGGTATGACCGAACTTGGGCCAGCAAATCTAGATACAGCATGGATTGGTACTACCCAATCCTATGTGGACTTTTAGATAGTGAGACTGCTAAAAAAAGAATAGAAAATAAATGGGATGAATTTATTGTTGAAGGAAAGGGTTGTAAGTGCGTTTCTGAGGAACCCTGGGTGACCATTGCGGAAAGTTGTGAACTTGTCATGGCTTTGATGAGGATAGGTTTAGAAGATAAAGCAAAATCTCTATTCGACTGTTTGCATCAATGGAGGGATGAAGATGATGGTCTGTATTGGACGGGCTATGTTTATACGGATAAAAAGTATTGGCCAGTAGAAAAACCTACTTGGACTGCAGGAGCAGTTCTCTTGGCTGCCGATTCAATATATAAATTTACTGAAGCATCTGAACTATTTTTGACCGACCAAACTTAGATATTTAATTTATCTTCTTTAAAAGACCTAGTGATCCTATTAGGTCAATTTTTTCAAAATTATTACTTTCTAATGCCATGCAAAATATGTCATAAGGGGGCCTGCCGCCGTCATCAGGGTTAGGGAAGACATCATGTATAGCTAACAGGCCTCCTTTAGTTAACTTTGAAGACCAAATCCTATAGTCAGTTACAGCAGCCTCTTTGCTGTGACCTCCGTCAATAAAAATCATGCTAAAGGGCCCGTCTAAGTCTTTGAAAGCCTCTTCTGAAGTGGAAATTATGGGAATAACTGTTTCCTTTAATTGAGATCTCTCTAAGGTTTCTATAAAAAAAGGCAGGGTGTTTATCCCATCTCCTGAAAGATTGATTAATTCAGGGTCATGGTACTCTTCACCAGGTTGTTGCTCTTCTGATCCTTGGTGGTGGTCAATAGAATAGAGCAATTTAGAGTTTATTTGAACGGCTGAGCCAATGTATAAAGCTGATTTACCACAATAACTACCTATTTCTAAACAATTACCTTTTTTTGAGTACTCAAGAGCAAATTTATATAAAGCTTCTCCTTCCTTTTCTTCAATAAACCCTTTTATAGAATTAGGTTCTATTTTTAGCTCCATATCCATAATCCAATGCTAACAAAATAAACCAAAAAGTAAGAATTATTCTAAACTTACGTTGACCTAATGAATCAATTCGTGAGTAAATAAATAAATCTAAGTTATGAACTTAAAATTATTAAGCAAATCAAACATCTTAGTCTTTGGTGATGTGATGCTAGACAGATATGTTTCTGGATCAGTAGATAGAGTTTCGCCTGAGGCTCCCGTACCTGTTTTGAAGCCTATCAAAGAAGAAATAAGATTAGGAGGAGCTGCTAATGTAGCTTTGAATTTATCTTCATTAGGTTCAACAGTAAGCCTCATAGGTATATCTGGAAAAGATTCATCTTTTGCACAAATTTCTAACTTACTTAAAGAGAATAAGATTAAGAACGAAATAGTTAAATCAAACCTGCCAACTATTACTAAATTAAGATTACTTTCTTCTAAACAGCAATTATTGAGAGTTGATAACGAAGAAGAATTTACCAAGGAAGACTGGAATTCCGCAAAAAAAAGATTTGATAAATCTATTGCACTAAATAGTAATAATTTATTAATTATTTCAGATTATGGCAAGGGGACTCTTCAAGACATTCCTGGATTAATTAAAAAAGCTAAGACATCTAAAAAAATAGTATTAGTTGACCCTAAAGGTGATAACTTTTCTAAATATAAAGGAGCGGATGTCATCACACCTAATTTTTCTGAATTCATAGGAGAAGTTGGAACTGTAAAGAGCGAGAGAGAAATAACTGCGAAAGCTAAGTCTTTAATAAAGTCACTTAAATTAGGAGCTTTGTTAGTCACTAGAGGTTCCGAAGGCATGACATTATTTAATAAAGAAAAGGGTAAAGTTATTAGATCTGATTTCCCAACTCAGGCTCAAGAGGTTTTTGATGTGTCTGGTGCGGGGGATACAGTGATTGCAAGTGTTGCAGCTGCTTTATCAACTGGACTTGATATGACATCGGCAGTAAAACTGGCGAATGTAGCTGCAGGCATAGTGGTAGGAAAGTCTGGCACTGCTACTGCTTCTATATCAGAAATAGAACCGCATTTTACTGGAGAAGATTTAGTGTTTAGCCTTAAGGAAGCAAAAAAACACTCAGTTATGCTTAGAAAGAATGGCAAGAAGGTTGTTTTTACGAATGGTTGCTTTGATATTCTGCATGCGGGACACGTTCATTATTTAGAGCAGGCAAAAGAATTAGGCGATGAGTTGGTGGTGGGCCTGAATAGTGATTCATCAGTTAAAACTTTAAAGGGCCCCAGCAGACCTATTAATAATTTAGAACAAAGAGCTAAAGTACTATCTTCTCTAAAATGTGTAGATAGGATTGTTTCTTTCGCAGATGAAACGCCGATAAAACTTATTAAAGAAATTAAACCAGACCTACTGGTGAAAGGAGGAGATTACAAAGCTAAAGATGTTGTGGGCCACAAAGAGATAAAATCATGGGGAGGAGAAGTTAAGATCATTCCTTTGGTTCCAGGATTATCGAAACAAATATAATTAAAAAGTTAAAGTAACAATCTTATTCCCTTGATTGTCGCTTCTTGTTTCTTCTTTTATCGCGACTTTTCCATTCAGAATATATAGATTCCTCTCCTAGAGGCCTTGATTTAAAGCGCCTATGAGTCCATAAGAAGTTTTCAGGTGAGTGTAAAATAAATTTCTCATAAAATTCATTTACTTCTTTTAGAACAGAACCTTCTTCTTTGAAATCTGAGATTTCATGAAACTCAAGATCAAATCTTTCTTTATTTCTACTTACATTGGCCATAACTATCTTTACACCCGATTTAGATAACCTCTCGGGAAAAGTAACTGTTGCAGCATCTACACCAAAGAAGGTTATAAATTGAGAATTTTTCTCTCCATAATCTTGATCCGCAGCGTATAAAAACTTTTGTCCATTATTAATCCACTTTATGGCTTCTTTGGCTTGATGGTTATGTATAGCTCCAGTAACGTATCTATTTCTAGCCCTGATCATAAGATAGTTCATTACTTCGTTTGATTGAGGTTTGTACATGCCTCCTAATTCTATTTCTTGAGCCATTAACCTGATATCTAATTCAACATGAGTAGAGTGTTTAATCAGTATCAATACCCCCTGGTTTTCATCTAATTCTTTAAAAATATTTACGTTTTTTGAGCTTAGTTTTAAGTTATCAATGGCTCTTGTAGAAGACCACCAAGCAATTGCTATCTCAAAAACACCAATACCCATATTTTTAAAGTGGCCTTTAACTAAATCATCAATTTCCTCTTCATTTTTTTCGGGAAAGCAAAGTTGTATATTTACTTTTGCTATCTGTTTTCTGTGAGGGCTAACACCATGGAGTAAATGCCCTAATAATGTACCTAAAAACATTACTACTTTATAAGGGAGGAACTTGCATAAGTAGATAAATCCCATTCCCAGCCAGGTTGGTAAGTATTTCGGGTGTAAGAGCAATAACTTAAAGTTAGGGTCTTGATTACGAGGTGTCGATTTATCAATATTCATTTTTTGGCCAGCCCGATAAGACATCTAAATATTTTTTTACACCACTATTCACATCTAGAAATTCTTGGTCGTAGCCAACTTTTCTTAATGCGCTAATATCAGCTTCAGTAAAACTTTGATAAGCACCTTTTAAATTCTCAGGAAAATCAATGTAATTTATATTACCCTTTTGATTCCATTCTATTACTGCGTTTGCAACTTCATTGAAGGTTTGGCTCTTACCTGTTCCCACGTTAAAAATTCCAGATACATTGGGGTTATTCATAAACCATAAATTAACATTTACCACATCATCTACGTATATAAAATCCCTTCTTTGTTCTCCATCACCAAATCCATCTGAACCTTTGAATAAATTTACTCGATTGTTCGTTTTAAGTTGTTGGTGTAGATGGTATGCAACACTAGCCATATTTTCTTTATGGACTTCATTCGGACCGTAAACATTAAAATATCGTAATCCTACTATCTGAGACTGATTACTAGCTAAATGCTTCCTTACAATTTGATCGAATAAGTATTTAGAGTAAGCATAAAGATTAATTGGAGATTCATTTTTTAACTCTTCTTTGAATTTATTTCCAGAGCCATAAACAGATGCTGAAGAAGCGTATACAAGCGGAGTAGACCCTTCTACACAGAATTCCAATAATTCTTTTGAATAAAGTAAGTTATTTTGAAAAAGGTATTCGGCGTCCCATTCCATGGTATCTGAGCAGGCACCTTGATGAAAAATAACTTTAATCTCAGAGGAGTGAATTTCCCTTTTTTTTATTGATTTCAAGAATTCTTCGATACCTAGATATTCTTTAATTTGGCAATTCTTTATATTCTCCTCGAGATCTTTATTGTCGTGATTGTCTACAGCTAAAATATCAGAAATACCTAAAGAATTAAGATTCCTAATAAGATTTGAGCCTATAAAGCCGTTACTGCCAGTGACTACAATCATTTTTTGAGAATTAATTTATTATTTATAGCTATGTTAGCATACGCACATGCCGAGAATTATTTATACGGCCTTATTCATAGCGCTTATTCCTGCTTATTTTATTAGGCTAACTTGGCGCGGGATAGGCAATAAGAAATATCTACAAAGGTGGGGTGAACGATTAGGCATAGCTAATGTTAGGCCTACTAAAGACAAGTCGATTGTTTGGGTGCATGCTGTTTCAGTAGGAGAAGTGAATGCCTCCATTCCACTTCTAAGGGCATTAATGGAGGAGTACCCTGGTTCAGAATTTTTGGTCACAACCTCTACACCCACGGGTTCAGATATTCTCCTTTCAAAGCTAGGAAATAAAATAAAGCACCAGTACGTTCCTATTGATATTCCATTTTGTATCAATCTATTTATAAATACTTGGAAACCAAAAGCATTGATATTATTGGAAACTGAGATATGGCCGAATATTATTCATTGTTGTAAGAAGCAAGGCATTGTTACTGCTTTAGTAAACGCAAGGCTCTCTGAGAAATCTAAATTAAAATACTTAAGATTTAACTCTGTAATTCTGCCTGCTATTAATTCTTTAGATCTTATCCTGGCTCAGTATGAATCTGATGCTTATCGCTTTAATGAGATAGCCGCTGATAAAGAGATAAAACTTTGCGGGAACCTTAAATTTGATCAAGACATGCCCGAAGAGTTAGAAAGTATTTCAGACTCCATTAGAGATTCATGGTCTAAAGAAGGTAAGAGAAGGCCCACACTTATAGCGGCTAGCACTCATGAAGGAGAGGAGGTCATAGTTCTAGATGCATTTAACGCAATCTTAGAAACAATAACTGATGCATTGCTTATAGTTGTCCCGAGACATCTTGAAAGATTCAATAAAGTTAAATCTTTGATAGATGACCAAGGTTTCAAGTTCTCTTCTAGATCTAAAAAAGAAGATGTCACCAATGATGTCCAAGTTTTATTAGGTGACACGATGGGAGAGTTAAACTTTCTATATTCTGTGTCCGATGTAGCTTTTGTTGGTGGAAGCTTAATAGATCATGGAGGACAGAATCTTCTTGAACCAGCTGCTCAAGGATTACCGTTATGTTCAGGACCTAGTGTAAGGAATTTTGTTGAAATATCTGATCAACTAAAAAAAGCTTCGGGGTTAACAATAATTAAAGACAAGAAGGAATTAGCTGATTATTTTATAGATTTAGTTAATGATGAACATAATTTACAAAAAACTGGCCAAGCTTCAAAGAATGTTTTTATGAAGAATAGAGGGGCTATAGACATTATAAGAAAAGGCTTGGGTTCTTATATCGATAAGGTGCTATAGTTCAGACGGGGAAGTACTTTGGAAAAGGATGAGGTTTACAAAAGAGTCAGAGCAAAAGTAGAAAAACTATTTGGGTTCTACACTCATTTGGCAGTTTACCTATGTGTGAACGGTATTCTTTTCACTATTAATCTGATGACCTCTCCTGGTTATTTTTGGGCTATATGGCCGCTGATGGGTTGGGGTATCGGTTTGTTCTTTCACGCTTTTGGGGTTTATGGATCAGGATACAAAGAGCGATTGATTGAAAAAATGGTCGAGAAAGAGAAGGGGCAGCAGTAAAACTGACTAGGAACCTTCGCTGCGAACGTCCCCGTCCCCCATATCGAGCTACCTCAGAACTGTTCCCTACGCCTCCCGCCGAAACCTGTCATGGCTTGGTACACATCCAAAACCTACTCAAATTGCAGACGCTCTAGTTTATGTAGGTGGGTAAGGGGCTATAGACATTATAAGAAAAGGCTTGGGTTCTTATATCGATAAGGTGCTATAGTTAAAAACAATATAAAACTTTGGAGAAATTTATGAAAATTAAGATTATAGGTATAGTAGCAGCTATGTTTTTGATTACTTCTTGTTCAGGAAGTGATCAAAATAAAAAAATTAAAATTAGTGACGCTGCAGAAAACACCGCTTACGTTGAATATCTTTGGTGTAAGAATGGACCTGACATGTCTGAAGAAGCATTTGGTGCCATGATAGAAGAATGGAATGGGATCTTAGATGGGTTGGAAACCACCGTAACAATGTCTGTAGGTCTGGTTCCTAGAACCGAAACAGATCTGTATGACGGAATGTGGGTTTTGGTTTGGGAGTCTAAAGAGCAAAGTGAAAAAGGTTGGAAAGAGTGGCTAGATGGTCCCGCAGAATCTTGGACCGAAAGCACCAGTTCTATTCTTGCTTGTGGAGCTTCAGATAATGGAGAGGCGTTGAATTATGGTTTTGATGTAAGCGGTTTTAGGACTGCAACTGCTCAAGACAGTGAACCAGGTGGAGTAGTTGGTTTTGCTTTTTGTAGCTACACAGAATCATTCGGTCCAAAGGAATTGTTAGAAAATATTGCAGCCTATAACGGCTGGTTAGATTCTCTAGAGGAAGCAGCGGGAACTGGTTCGCCTTATTTTTACACTATTCACGAACCTGATTTTGAAACTCCAATTCCTGGATCATCTATAGGTTCTTACGATTACGCTTTCCATCATTTTTGGGAATCTGAAGAGAGTAGGGCGCAAGGTGCAGCCTTGTTTGCTCAAACCGCTCCAGCTCCTCAAGGACCTCAACCAGATTGCGCCCAGGAGATGTTCTTGTTTGATAGTTATCCTTTCAGATCTCCTCAAATGTAGTTTTTTATCCTAGCTGGGACTTTTATAAGTCCCAGCAGGCTATATCTTGGTGCGTTTGATTCGATAACGCACTTTTTTAGAACCTCCATAAATAAATAATGACCTTAGTTGTTATTGTTTCATCCTTTTATAATTGGCATGTAAATTGCATATATAAGTACATAGAACCAATAAATATGTGTCCTTATTATTAAAGTTTTTTTAAGATGACTTAATTAAATTTTGGAGATAAATATGAAATTAATAACAGCAATTATAAAACCATTTAAATTAGACGAAGTTAGAGAAGCCTTATCCGATGTTGGAGTCACCGGCCTTACTATTACTGATGTCAAAGGTTTTGGAAGGCAGAAAGGTCACACTGAACTTTATAGAGGTTCTGAATACGTGGTTGATTTCTTACCTAAAACTAAGATTGAAGTAGCCGTTAGCGATGATAACGCTGAGGCTGTGATAGACGCTATTTCTAAAGTTTCCAATACTGGAAAAATTGGAGATGGAAAAATCTTTGTTTCTACCATGGAGCAGGTTGTAAGAATAAGAACCGGAGAATTAAACGAAGACGCACTATAAAACATTAAAGGTAACCATATGATGAAAAAAACATTATTGATAACACTATTCTCTTTACTCTCAATTAATCTTTATGCAGATGGATTAGATTCTGGAGATACGGCTTGGATATTAACTTCCACTGCTCTTGTTCTATTTATGACACTACCTGGCTTATCACTTTTTTATGCAGGATTGGTTAGAAGTAAGAACGCCATATCCGTCTTAATGCAATGTTTTGCAATTGCTTGCATCGTATCTATCGCATGGGTTGTTTATGGTTACAGCCTTGCTTTTACAGAAGGTAACGCATTCATAGGCGGAACAAGTGCGTTTTTCTTATCTGGTTTAGGTAGAGATACTTTAGCCCCTGATACGACAATGCCTCATTCTTTATTTGTAATTTTTCAAATGACTTTTGCAATTATTACTCCAGCACTTGTTGTCGGAGCTTTTGCTGAAAGAATGAAATTTGGTGCAATGTGTTTGTTCTCATTGCTTTGGTTTACAGCTGTTTATATACCGGCTTGTCACATGATATGGGGCGGAGGTTATTTAGCTGACGTAAAAGATTTTGCTGGAGGATTGGTTGTTCACCTTACTTGTGGAGTTGGAGCTTTAGTTATTGCTCTAGTCTTAGGTCCAAGAAAAGGATTCCCTTCTACGGCCATGCCTCCACATAACAGAACAATGGTAGTAACCGGAGCAGCAATGCTTTGGGTTGGATGGTTCGGCTTTAATGCTGGAAGTTCTTGGGCTGCTGATGGCTTAGCTGGGATGGCAATGCTAGTAACTCATATAAGTGCTGCAACAGGAGCATTAACCTGGATGGCAATAGAATGGATCAAAGGAGGAAAACCAACAATTGTAGGTATAGCTACAGGTATGGTTGCTGGGTTAGCTACCATAACTCCTGCAGCTGGAAGTGTTGGACCGGAAGGCGCTTTATTGATAGGTCTAATGGCTGGTTCAATATGTTTTTACGCCACTCAAGCAGTTAAAGGGGTGTTTGGTATAGACGATTCTTTAGATGTATTCCCTGTGCATGGAATAGGAGGAATTATTGGAATAATAATGGTTAGTTTTGTTGGGGTTCAAGGAGGTTTCTTAGGTTCAAGTGCTGGAGAAACATGGATACCAATGGAGCAGTTTATTGTTCAACTAAAAGGAATAGCTGTAATAGGTCTTTGGACAGCAGTAGCTTCATGGATAATTCTGAAGATATTAGGCTCTTTAATGCCATTAAGAGTTACTGAGGAAGAAGAATATGAAGGGTTAGACGTTACCGAACATGAAGAGAGAAGTTACGATCTAGTTTAATAAAGAAATTTAAAAAAAACCGGCTTTTATATAGCCGGTTTTTTTATGTTTGATTCATAATCAACTAGAATAAAAGTGTGCATAAGAAATCTTTAATTTCTATTATGGGTCCTACGGGAATAGGCAAGACAGATCTTGCTTTTAAGATTTATGATAGTGCTGATGTACAAATCATAAGTGTTGACTCTGTTCAGGTTTATAAGCACCTAAATATAGGAAGCGGAAAACCAGATAAAAAAGTTTTAATGAAATATCCTCATAAATTAATAGATATCATAGATCCGAATGAGAACTATTCAACTGGCAAGTTTCGAAAGGACTGCCTGAAAGAGATTAAACACGCAGACTCTTCTAAGAAAATTCCTCTATTAGTTGGAGGATCAATGCTTTATTTCAAGAATTTATTTCATGGTTTATCGGAATTACCTGAATCAACTGAAGAAATTAGACAAGAAGTGGAGCTGGAATGTAATCAGAAAGGTCTGGAAGTTATGCATAGATACCTCCAACAAATAGACCCTCTATCTGCCAAGAATATTCATCCAAACGACTCTCAAAGAATAAAAAGAGCGATAGAAGTATACAGATTAACGAATAAACCTTTATCTCTATGGCAGCAAGAAAACCGTTTAGAGGTTCATGAAGATTTGAAATCATTTGATATGCATCAGTTTGCTATAAAACCTAAAGATAAAGAAATTCACCGTGAGAAAGTTGCAATTCGATTTCAAGAGATGATTGATCAAGGTTTGATTGAGGAAGTAGAGGGTTTATTGAAGAAGAAGCGAATGGATTCTTCTAAATCTTCCATGAAGAGTGTTGGTTATAAACAAGTCTTGGATTATTTAGAAGGGAATATATCTTTTGATGAGATGGTGTTTAGGGCAGTGACAGCCACAAGACAGCTTGCTAAAAGACAAATGACCTGGCTTAGGAGTTGGAATAGAGTAATATGGCTTGAAGAAGAATCGGATAATAATTTAGACATAGTTTTGGATACCATTAATTAATGATAGAGAGGTTAAGTGCTGAACCTGTATCAGTGATAGTTCACATGGATAGGTTTTTAATAGGTTCAGAAAATCTTTCGTTGAATGCAAAGGAAGAGTTTACAGAGCTATGTAGATCTTCTGGATCTAACATTGGTGCAGAAGTTTCTGGAAAGATAGATAAGCCTACTCCAAATTATTTTATCAAGGCAGGTAAAGTAGAGGAGATTCAGGCCTTGGTTAAAGAATTGTCGGCTGATTTAGTAATCTTTAATAATACCCTCTCACCTTCCCAAGAAAGAAATTTAGAAAAGATCTTTGGCGCAAGAGTTTTAGATAGGACGTCTTTAATATTAGATATTTTTGCAACTAGAGCTACAAGTCATATTGGTAAGCTTCAAGTAGAGCTTGCCCAGTTAACTCACCTTTCAACCAGGCTTGTCAGAGGATGGAGTCACCTTGAAAGGCAGAAAGGTGGAATAGGGCTAAGGGGGCCAGGAGAAACTCAGCTGGAAACAGATAGACGATTAATTGGGCAAAGAATAAAGAGCATTAAGAAAAGGTTAGATAAGGCCCATAACCAAAAAGAAGTTAATAGATATTCAAGAAGAAAAGGTAAAAATCAAGTAGTTGCTCTAGTGGGTTATACCAACGCTGGTAAAACAACTTTGTTTAATTACCTAACAGAAAATATGCTCTATGCCGCCGACAAACCCTTTGCCACTCTAGATTCTGTGACTAGAAAGAACTCTATCCCTGATTTGAAGAATATTCTTTTCTCAGACACTGTTGGTTTTATATCTGACTTACCCACTCAACTCATTGAATCCTTTAAAGCCACTTTAGATGATTTAAGAACGGCAGATCTCCTTCTTCATGTGGTTGATATTTCAGATAAGGACTGCAGATTCAAAGCGAAGGAGGTAATGAAATTAATTGATGAGCTCGGCTTATCAGATATCCCTATCCTTAGGGTAAACAATAAGAGTGATAAAGCAAATTTATCTAACTTGGATGAACTTTCAGCTTCAAAAACTAATCAAGTTTGGATTTCAGCACAAAAAGAAGAAGGTTTTGATAGTTTAATTCATTCAATTAATACTGCTTTATGCGGCGAGGAACGAAAAGAATGGATATCTCTTTTCCCTGAATTAGGCTGGTTAAGGGCTAAATTATATTCTTCAGGAAGTGTTATTGAAGAAAGAACATCTGATTCAGGTCTGATACAATTACAAATTAAGAGCAATGAACATGAGCTTGAGAAATTAAAGCTCGTCAAAGGCTTTAAAATTTTAACTAAACAATTAACAAAGGAAGCGATTTAAAGATGTCTTGGAATGGAAATGATAATAAAGATCCTTGGGGTAGAGAAGCTCCCCCTGAGATTGACGAGGTTATTAAAAAAGCTAGAGAAAGAATAAATTCTATTTTTGGTGGCGGATCTTCATCTGAAGGAGGATCTTCTGGAGGATTTAGTAAGAAAAATTTCACTTGGATTTTCGTGGCACTTATCCTTGGATACGTAGCTTTAGGAATCTACCAAGTTGAACAAGCAGAAAGATCAGTAGTGTTAAGACTAGGTAAATTCCTGGAAATAAAAGGTCCGGGTTTGCACTGGAATCCTCTAATAGTAGATGATTGGACGGTAGTGGATGTGGTTAGAGTGAGACCACATAGACACGATGCTCTGATGTTAACTAAGGATGAGAATATTGTCGATGTGACAGTTTCAGTACAGTACCAAATAGCTGATCCTAAGAAATACGTCCTAGATATAAGAGATGCTGATTCAAGCCTTGCTCAAGCTACTGAAAGCGCTCTAAGACATGTAGTTGGAGGATCTATAATGGATGATGCTTTGACGACTGGTCGTGAGTTAATAGCTCAAGAAGTTAGAACAAGATTGCAAAGTTATCTCAATAGATATAGCACAGGATTAGAGGTTTTAATTGTAAATATAGAAGACTCGTCTCCACCTAATCAAGTACAAGAAGCGTTTGATGATGTTATTAAAGCTAGAGAAGATGAAGTCAGGGCTCGTAATGAAGCTGAAACCTATGCAAACGGATTAGTCCCAGAAGCTAGAGGTGAAGCTCAGAGAATGCTTCAAGACGCTGAAGCATATAGAGAGCAGGTAGTTTCAGAAGCCGAAGGAGATGCGGCTAGATTTAATCTGCTGTTAGCTGAGTATCAAAAAGCTCCAGAAGTAACAAGAAATCGTCTTTATCTAGACTCAATTGAGGGCGTTATGTCAAATAGCACTAAAGTGATGATAGACGTTGAAGGAGGCAATAATATCTTGTACTTACCACTAGATAAGATTGCACAATCTGCTAGAGGCGTTGAAGAATTGAATATTCCTTCCACTCCTAATAATTCAACTTCTATAAGAGATTTAACTAATCAAGTTATAGAAGAAATAAGAAGAAGAAATAGGCAGGAGGAAAGAAGATAATGAAAACACTAAGATTAATCTTATATCCAGTATTATTTCTAATATTTGTTTTGTTAACGCAATCAATCTATGTAGTAAAAGAAACCGAGAGAGCTGTTAAATTAAGATTTGGTGAAATAGTCGAATTCGATGTAGAGCCAGGGATTCACTTCAAGCTTCCTGTAATAAATACCGTAAGAAAGTTTGATGCGAGAATTTTAACTTTGGATGCAGCGCCACAAAGCTATCTTACTTCTGAAAAGAAGGCTCTTACTGTAGATTCTTTTGTTAAATGGAGAGTTAACAACGTCGCTAAATATTTCACCACAACGGGAGGTGATGAAGAAAGATTAAGAAGGCTGCTTATTCAGAGGGTTGATGCTGGTCTTAGAAATGAATTCGGTACTAGGACCGTTAAAGAAGTTGTGTCTGGGCAAAGAGATGAACTTATGGACAAGCTGTCAAATCAATTAAATCACATTGCTAAAGATGAGCTGGGTGTAGAGGTAATAGATTTAAGGGTAAAAAAGATAGATTTACCGCCAGAAGTTAGTGAGTCAGTATTCAATAGAATGAGAACTGAAAGGGAAAGGCTGGCTAAAGAACTTAGAGCTCAAGGAAATGAGGTTGCTGAAAAGATCAGAGCGACAGCTGATAAAGATAAAACAATAATCTTAGCTAATGCCTATAGAGAAGCAGAAGAAACTAAAGGTAATGGAGATGCAACTGCCACTGCAACATACGCTAATGCTTATTCTAAAGATCCTGAGTTTTACGACTTCACGAGAAGTTTAAAAGCTTATGAATCAACTTTTGAAAATAAATCAGATATTTTATTAATTAATCCAGATAGTGATTTCTTTAAATATCTTGATGATTCTAAACCTAAGAATAAATAAATGACTTCTAAGGTGCGCTGGAGTCTTCCAGATGGCGTTGATGAATTGCTTGCACCTAAAGCCCTAGAGGTTGAGAAGTTAAGAAGAAAGTTAATAGATCTTTACGTTGCCTCAAATTATGAGTTTATAATTCCCCCTCTACTGGAGTTATCAGAAACTCTCGGTGGAGAAGCCCATGATGAAATAAGTTCTTATGCATTTAGCTTTCTAGACGATCTGACTGGGAAAAAATTATCTATTAGACCTGATATATCAGAACAAGCTTCGAGGATAGACGCTTACCGAATAGCCTCTAAAGACGTAATTCGATTATGTTACGCAGGTGACGTTGTAAAAAAACGAACTTCTAAAGTTCTTAGATCTAGAACGACTATCCAGGTTGGCGCAGAGATATTTGGGGACTCTTCCTTTGAGTCTGATCTAGAAAGTATCAATCTTATGATTAAAAGCCTTCAAGAAGTAGGTCTAAAAGATATAACGCTTAGTTTGGGTCACGCTGGCTTCACAGCTACTGTCATGTCTTTGTTTAAAGACTTAAATGATTCAGCTTTTTCTCAGTTAGAAGAAGCTTTAATAAGAAAGTCTAAGTCAGATATATCCAGTATCATTCCTTCTGACCATAAAGATTTGAATTTGATAATGGATCTTTGTGATATGCATGGTTCAAGAGATATTATTGAGGAAGCTAAAGAAATATTTAAAGAATTAGGCAATGAGGTTATTGGGCACTTGGAACATTTAACTAAAATAGTAAATGCATTAGATTTGGACCAGTCCATAAAAGTTCATATAGATATAGGAGAGGTTCAAGGATTTAAATACCATAACGGTATAGTGTTTTCAGCTTATTCTGGATCAGCCGGTTATGCTTTAGCAAAAGGCGGAAGATACGATGGTCTAAGGAAGTCTGAAGATGATGATAGACCTGCAATAGGTTTTGATTTAGATTTGATTGCAGTTTCAAATATTAAGGAACAATAAATGACTAAAACTATCTCTTTATTAGGATTGCAATGGGGCGATGAAGGAAAAGGAAAGGTAGTAGATCATTTAGCAAAAGATCTTGATGCAGCTATTAGATATCAAGGGGGTCACAATGCAGGCCATACCCTGATAATAGATGGGAAGAAGATAGTTTTTCATTTACTGCCTTCTGCAATATGTCACGATGACATTCATTGTTATATAGGTAGAGGAGTTGTAGTTAGTTTAGATGCGCTTTTCGAAGAAATAGAAGAAGCTCAAGAGGTTATAGGAAATATAGAAGATAGATTAACTATAAGTTCTGCTTGTAGCCTTATACAGCCATACCACATTAAATTAGATCAATTAAGAGAAGGATCAAAGAAACTCACAAAGATAGGCACCACAGGAAGAGGAATAGGTACAGCGTATGAAGACAGGGTTGGAAGGCGATCTATTAGGGTAGCCGATTTATACAATGAAAATAAACTTAAGGATAAGCTTGAAGAAGTCTTAGACTTTTACAATTCAATTTTTATACATTCTTTTAACTCAGAAGAAATTGATTTAAATGAATTGTTTGAAAAGAATTTGGAACAAGGAGAAAAACTTAAACCTTATGTTGGTAATGTTATCCAAGAAGTAAGAGATTTACAGGAAGCAGATAAAAAAATACTTTTTGAAGGGGCTCAAGGAGCTCTATTAGACGTAAGTCTAGGAACTTATCCTTTTGTAACATCCAGTAATTCTTCTGTTGGTGGTATAGCTTCTGGAATAGGAATTAGTCCCACAAACATAGATTTTTCTCTTGGAATAGCAAAAGCTTACACGACAAGAGTTGGTGAAGGACCTTTTCCAACTGAGTTATTTGACGACATGGGAACTTATTTAGCAGAGAAAGGAGGGGAAGTAGGTGCTACAACAGGAAGACCTAGAAGGTGTGGTTGGTTGGATGCGTTTTTACTTTCTCACACAGTACAATTAAATGGTATTGATGGTCTTTGTATAACTAAGATAGATGTATTGGATGGTTTAGAGACCATAAAGGTTTGTACTGATTATTCCAGTGAATTCAGCAAGGCAGAAATATTAGAAACCTTATCTTTGGAGGGAGTAGAACCTATTTATACAGAATTTAAAGGATGGGAAGAGCCTACCGCAGGAAAACAATCTTTTGAAGAATTGAATGATATGGCTAAAGAGTTTATTCTAAATATCGAAGATCTTTGTAAGGTTCCTGTAATTATGATTTCTACAGGCCCTAAAAGAGAAGATACCATTATTAGAGAATACCCACTGTGATATGAAGTTCTTTAACATTTTAATTTTAATATTACCTCTAACCTTTTTTGCGGAAGAGATTACATACGAAGAAGGCGATTCTTTTGAATCAACAAAATCTCGCTCCGTTGTGCTTTATGAGTACAAAGCTGATGCTTCTAAGGTAAACACTGCCCTTCGGTTTGCATTTAATGTTGAAGAATTTGTTGAATATGCTTCTGTTGATTCTAGGGATATTTATAAGGTTAGACGGGGAGATACTTTTGTATTAACGGAAAGCATAAAAGATGGTGATATTTTTAAAGTCACCCTTACAACCAAAAAATATAACAACGAAAAATACTTTATCCTTTCAAAAGATTTAAAAGATAGTTCTTTAACTCAATTAGAAGCAGACACTTAAACTTTCGATGAAACTTTATCTAAAAAGAACCGTTATAGGTCTTTTGGTACTGATTAGCCCTTTTTTATTTTTATACATAAGTCTTTTTTTTAATTGGTTCGGCGAACAACCAGAATTAGGGTCTATTGAAAAACAAAGTGCTCCTTTCTTTTCTACAAATACAACGCAATCTCTTAATCAAGATAAAAGAATTTTATTTGGAGATTTGCATGTGCATACAACTTATTCCTTGGATGCGTTCTTAGGCAGCTTACCCATTTTAGAAGGAGAGGGTGTTCACCCTGTGGCAGACGCATGTAATTTCAGTCGATTTTGTGCCAATCTTGACTTTTTTTCTGTAACAGATCATGCAGAATTCTTAACGAGAAGAGAATGGGAAGACACAATTGAATCTTTGCAAAGTTGTTCTGCAATCTCAAAGAGTAAAGATGAAGAAGAAATCGTGCCTTTTTTAGGATGGGAATGGACTCAAACTAGCCTAGATCCTTCTAAACATTATGGACATAAGAATGTAATTATAAGGCCTCTTGAAGGAGAACTTCCTGCTAGACCTATTGGAGCATTAGAAAGTTCTTATTTAAATTTTATTGATACGCCATTTGTCTATATTTACGGAGCTCTTATTTACGATTTTAAAAATATGCCTAATTATTTTGATTGGAGGCATAGAAATATTGTTATTCAAGACCTGGATGTTTGTAAAAAAGATGTACCTGTGCGAGATCTACCGAAAGATTGCTTAGAGAGAGTAGAGAAGCCAGCAGAATTATTTAGTAAATTAGATGAGTGGGGTATAGATTCTATTGTGATCCCGCATGGATCAGCATGGGGAAATACTTCTCCCCCCATGGCCTCTTGGGAAAACCAATTTGATTCCTTAAATCATGATCAAAAATATCAAAAATTAATAGAACTTTATTCTGGCCATGGAAATACAGAAGAATATAGATCTTGGAGAGCATTTAACTTTGATAATGAAGTTTATTCTTGCCCTCAACCTACAGCTGACTTTCTTCCTTATTGTTTTCAGGCAGGTGAAGTAATTAGAGAAAGATGCAGGGTGTCGGCTGGTAGTGTAAGTGAATGTGATTTTAGAGCTAAGTCAGCTAGAGAAGAATACGTAAAGTCTAACCCTTTTGGCATATTAACAATCCCTAAATACGACTCAAAAGAGTGGTTAGAAAGTGGACAGTGCCTCGATTGTTTTTTACCCGCTTTCGATTACAGACCAGGGTCTTCAATACAGTACGCTCTTGCTTTAAGGAACTTTGATGACGACAAGACAGAGGGATATAGGTTTGGCTTTATTGGATCTAGTGATAATCATGGAGCAAGACCAGGATCAGGTTATAAAGAGATTGATAGAGTCATTAATAGCGACTCGAAATATAAATCAACAGGCCCATTAACAACTAATTCAAATAGCGAAGAAAGCTTCTCAGGAATTCCGAAAACTCAATCAGTTGATTTAGAAGAGTTAATGAAAACAAGGAGCGGACCTCCTCAACTAGAAAGGATTTCCTCTTTCCTGTACACAGGAGGACTTGTGGCTACACATTCTATTGCTAAAGATAGAAACTCAATCTGGGATTCTCTAAACAATAGAGAGGTGTATGCAACAAGCGGAGATAGGATTTTATTATGGTTTGATGTAATTAATCACCCCTCTAAGCAAATTAAACCCATGGGAAGCGAATTTGAATTGAACATTAATCCAAGATTTAGAGTGAGAGCCGTTGGTTCCCAGAAACAACTACCTGGATGCAATGTTGGAGAGGGATTTAATCCAGAAGTTATAAACAGACTATGCAAAGGTGAATGTTTTAACCCAAGCGACGAACGAAAACTTATTACTAGGATAGAGGTTGTAAGAATTAGACCACAAGCTTATTCAGGAGAACCTATAGAAAATTTAATAGAAGACCCTTGGAAAGTATTTATGTGCGATCCCTCTTCGGAAGGTTGTGAAGTAGAATTCACAGACGATAATTTTACTAATGCAAATAGAGAGATTATTTATTATGTTAGGGCTATCCAAGAACCATCTTTAGCTATTAACGCTTCAAACCTTAATTGCGATAGAGATGATTCAGGTAAATGTATAAAAGTTAATCTATGTGGCGATGTAGAAGGTCAAGGGGAAGGAGATTGTTTGTTTGAAACAGAAGAAAGAGCTTGGTCTTCTCCTGTGTTTATAAAATCTGCTGGAGGTCAGCTTTAAGAGCCTTATCAAGAACAGCATTAACGTATTTATGTCCATCTACGGCACCATATTTCTTAGTTAGCCTTATGCTTTCATTGATAATGATAGGTTTATCTAGATCAGAATGTAGCATTTCATAGATTGCTAGTCTCAACGCGTTTCTTTCAATGGGGTCTAGTCCCAGTAAGTCTCTATCCATGAGTTGTTGTAGCAAGTCGTCTAAATTAGACATTGATTCAGTTACACCAATCAGTAGATCCTTAAAATGAGGATATCTTTTTTGCATCTCTTTATCTTCAAGTATTTCTTGCGCATTTGATCCTCCCAAGTCTATTTCATAAAGACTTTGAAGCACCTTATCTCTTGATCGGACAGGGGAAGTGTTTTCTTTAGACTTCACAATTAATCAGGATCAACCATACTCATGGCTGTTAAAGCAAATTCAGAGCCTTTATTCATTTGATTAGGGTCAGCCCTTTTGTTTGCTTGTGACTCATCGTCAGTTGTTAAAACACCACAAATTACTGGTTTTTTAGTTTCAAGAGATACTGACATTAGGCCGTCAATGCAGGCTTTCGAGATATAGTCAAAATGAGGTGTGTCACCTCTTATAATGGCTCCAAGAGCTATAACAATATCTACATTCTCTTTTAATGCACATTTTTTTGACGTCAAAGGTAATTCAAATGCTCCCGGTACTTCTCTGGTCAGGATATTCTCTTCATCGACGCCATTTCTAAGAAGTTCTTTAGTTACTTCTTCAAGAAGAGTGCCAACTATTTCACTATTCCAGCTTGTATAGGCTATTGCATAAACCGCTTTTTTAGATTTATCAGATATTTGATTAGAGTCTAAGCCTTTCATTCTTTTAATTTATAAATTCAGTAATCTCTAGATCAAAACCAGTAAGTGGGTATTTAGCGGAAGCACCTAATAGTCTAATTTTTTTAACACCTAAATCTTTTAATATCTGAGCACCAACTCCAACAATCCTTGAATCGGGCCCTTCACTCTCATTAGTTTTCTTCTCTCCTTTTAGAAACGACACATTAGATAATAATTCTTGAGCAGTTTCTTGATGAGATAAGAGAAGAAGAACCCCACTGCCCTCTATATTTACTTTCTTCATTGCCTGAGAGAAAGACAACCTACTTCCGAATTGATTTATCCCAACCACATCTTGCAAGGTATTATTCTGTTGTACCCTTACCATGATCTCTTGTTCACTATCTATTTTTCCTTTCACGAGGGCTATATGAATATTGCCATTTATGGTGTCTTCATAGGCAAATAGTTCAAACTCACCTTCTTCAGACTCAATTTTAGTTTTATCAACTAAGTTAATACTTCTTTCGCTAGTATTTCTGTAGTGAATTAAATCTGCAATTGTTCCTATCTTAAGATCATGTTTTTGAGCAAATCTTTCTAAATCACCTCTTCTAGCCATAGTGCCGTCATCATTCATAATTTCTACTATCACAGCTGAAGGACCAAATCCGGCTAATGAAGCTAGATCTGTTCCGGCCTCAGTGTGACCTGCTCTGGTCAAAACTCCTCCATTTTGAGCTTTGATAGGAAATACGTGACCTGGCTGCACAATGTCTTTTGCAATAGCATCTTTTTTAACTGCAGCTTGTATAGTTGTTGATCTATCTGAAGCCGATATCCCTGTGGTTACTCCGCTAGCTGCTTCTATTGACCCAGTGAAAGCTGTTCCTAGTTCGGTACCATTATTCTTAACCATTTGTTCTAGACCAAGTCTTTTACATCTTTCATCATCTAGAGCAAGACAAATCAAACCTCTCGCATGAGTTGCCATAAAATTAATAGCTTCAGGGCTAACCTTTTCAGCAGCTAAGATTAGGTCTCCTTCATTTTCTCTATCTTCATCATCCATTAAGACAACCATCTTTCCTTCGGAAATGTCAGAGATAATTTCTTGTATGCTGTTTAATTCCATTTTTAATATTTAGGCAGTAAGGAGTATTTAATATCCTCTCCTATTTCTTCAATATCTTTTATTTCAAGATCAATTGTACCTAGTTTTTTTGCCGCTACATCTAAATTAACAAAGGATTGCCTATTCTCCCCTAATAACTTAGGTCCTCTATACAGAATGAGCTCATCAACCAATCTCTCTAACAACAATGAATTAATAAGTCCTGATCCTGCCTCTACCATTAGATTATTAATGAGTTTTTCTTCTGCTAAATATCTGACCACTTCTTCAAGGGGTAAATTAGGAGTTGCGTTAAGCTTTGCAATCTCTACATTTTCTTTATCTTTCAGCTGACTTTCTTGGTTGATGAAGAGAATTGTTTGGGTTCCTGAAGAAAAAATATTTTCTTTCCCTGTTAAAACATTATTTCTATCTACCACAACTCTTAGAGGTTGTTTATATGAACCTTCATCTAATCCCGAATCCCTTGAAGTTAATTGCGGGTTATCCTTTTGGATAGTTCCTGTACCAGTAAGAATAGCATCTGAATAAGCTCTTATTTTATGAACATCCTTCCTTGAATCAGATGAAGTTATCCATTTACTATCTCCTGAAGGAAGCGCTATACCTCCATCTAAAGCACTAGCAACTTTGCAACTTATATAGGGTCTTCCTTTTTCAATTCGAGAGAAGAAACCTTTATTTAGTTTTCTTCCTTCTTTTTCTAGTAGACCACTTTCTACTTTTATTTCAGGATGCATTTTTGAGAATCCTTTCTGTGCTTTATCTTCATTACCAAAGTAAACTTTTTTAATTCCATACTCACTAATGGAATCTGCACAAGGGGGAGTCTTTCCAAATGTTGTACAAGGTTCCAGGTTTACAAATAACTCTGATTCGTTGAGTATTTCTCTAGCTTTATCTCCAAGGTTACTAACCACATCTTCAATGGCATTTATTTCAGCATGATTTTTACCAGAGCTTTCATGCCAACCTCTACCTATTACTTCATTTTTGTGAGTAATAACGCATCCAACCATTGGATTAGGACTTGTGGTCAATGAACCTCTCTTTGCCAATTCTAGAGCTTCTAGCATATGCTCTTTTTTGGAATTCATGACTAGTCGCTAGTTAATTTTTCTACTTCTTCAGAGAATTCCGTTATGTCTTCAAACCTTCTATAAACAGAGGCAAACCTGATGAACGCAACTTCGTCTATTTTTCTGAGGTTTTGCATAACCGCTTCACCAACTAAGCGAGAAGGGATCTCTCTTTCTCCGGAAGATCTTATATCTTTCTTTATATCTTCTATTAATGTCTCTATTTCTTCTTCTCCAACAGGCCTTTTTTCCAAAGCTCGGTAAAGACCTTCTCTCAGTTTTTGTTCATTAAAGGGTTCCCTAGTGTTATTTTTTTGTTTTATAACTCTAGGCATTAACAACTCAGCCGTCTCAAAAGTAGTAAATCTTTCACTGCATTCAGGACATTCTCTCCTTCTTCTAATTTGCTGACCTTCAGCAATCAACCTTGAATCAATTACTTTGGTATCGGAGAAAGTACAGTAAGGACAGTGCATGACTAAGAATAGACAGGAAATTTAGAACAAATGTCTTTTACTTTGTTCTTCACTTCGCTAATTACCTGTTCGTTGTTTATATCGTCCAAAATATCGCATATCCAAGAAGTTACTTCAGATACTTCCGCTTCCTTGAATCCTCTTGTGGTTGATGCTGGTGTACCAATTCTTAGGCCGCTGGTAACAAAGGGTGATTGCGGGTCATTTGGTACGGCATTTTTATTTACTGTTATATTTGCCTTACCCAATGCAGCATCTGCATCTTTCCCCGTAAGGCCTTTTTCTATAAGGTCAACAAGGAACATGTGATTTTCAGTTCCATTCGAAACAATATTAATTCCATGTTCCATAAAAGTAGCTGCCATTTTTTTAGCGTTTAGCTTAACCTGTTTTTGATAATCTTTAAAACTTGGTTCTAAAGCCTCCTTAAAACAAACAGCTTTAGCAGCTATAACATGCATCAACGGACCACCTTGAGTCCCAGGAAATATACCGGAATTAAGTTTTTTATGAATTTCTTCATTTTCTTTAGCAAGAATTAATCCACCTCGAGGACCTCTTAAAGTTTTATGGGTTGTGGTTGTTACTACGTCAGCAAATGGTATAGGAGAAGGGTATTCATCAGCTGCAATGAGCCCAGAAACATGAGCCATATCAACTAATAAGTAAGCTCCTACAGCGTCTGCAACTTCTCTAAATTTTTCCCAATCTACTATTCCTGAGTACGCAGAGAATCCTGCAACAATCATTTTTGGATTGTGAGCCTTAGCTAATTTTTCAACTTCTTCGTAATCTATCTCTCCAGTTGAAGGATCTAGACCGTATTGGAATGATTCGTAAGTTTTTCCAGAAAAGTTAACTTTAGCTCCGTGTGTTAAATGTCCGCCGTGGTCGAGGCTCATACCAAGTATGGAGTCTCCAGCTTCACAAAGAGCTAAATAGACGGCTGCATTTGCACTAGCACCAGAATGTGGTTGAACATTTGCATACGCTGCTCCATAAATTTCTTTAGCTCTTTCAATAGCAAGTGATTCTGCAATGTCCACGTTTTCACAACCCCCGTAGTAACGAGCTCCAGGGTAACCTTCAGCGTATTTATTTGTTAACACTGAACCCTGCGCCTCAAGAACTCTTTTCGAGGTGTAATTTTCTGATGCAATTAACTCTATGTGATCTTCTTGTCTGGTTTTTTCTTTATCTATTGAAGACCAAAGGTCTGGGTCAAAATCTTTAAGTGTTTTATTGTTATCAAACATAAATGGTTAAATAAATTTTGGAAGGATATTTCAGATAATTATACAGAATGAAATTCACTTCTTAGGATTAATTTAGGCCTTAATTGTAATAATTGGAGACTTCCTTCCTTTATTAATTTCGGAACAAATAAAACAAACTCTTCCATCACAACCTCGTGCAGTGCAATGTTCTCTTCCGTAATAAATAATTCGTAAATGAAGTCTATTCCAGTCATCCATTGGAAAGCCTTTCTTTAAGTCCTTTTCAGTTTGCTTAACATTTTTACCTTTTGACAGCCTCCATCTCTGAGCTAATCTATGTATATGAGTATCAACTGGAAAAGCAGGGTGGTTAAATCCCTGGCTCATTACCACAGAAGCGGTTTTATGACCCACTCCTGGAAGCGCTTCTAAAGCTTCAAAACTTTCTGGCACTTCTCCTTCATGTTCGTTACATAAGATTTTGCTTAGTTCTGCTATGGCTTTCGATTTTTTAGGAGACAGACCGCAAGGTCTGATTATTGTCCTTATCTTTGAAGGCTTTATTAAGGCCATATCAAAAGGGTTATCTGCTAATGAAAATAGCTCTGGCGTAACTTGGTTCACTCTAACGTCAGTGCATTGCGCTGATAACAAAACTGCAACCAGAAGCGTATAGGTGGAGTGATGATCCAGAGGAATAGGCGTTTCTGGATAGAGCTTTTCAAGCTCTTTATTGATATAAATAAATCTTTCTGCTTTATTCAAAACTTATTTCTTACTTAATTAACTTAGTATACTGCCTTAATGCTTGATGGAAGAGTCAAAAAAATTATAGCCTTTTTAAAAGAAAAACTTACTGATGAGACTGAGTCATCTAGGGCAATGCTAAAAACCTATTCAGATTATTTAAAGGGTGAAGCATCTGATGAAGAGCTCGAAAGAGCCAATCAACAACTTAATGAAATTCTAAAAGATTTAAGCTTAGGTTTGATGGCAGTTATACCTTTAGCGCCTATAACAATTCCTATGATCGCAAAATTTGCAAAGAAGCATAATATTGATTTACTTCCGGAATGGTTCAAGGACTCGTTGAAGTAATTTTTTTTCTATATTGCCTTTTGAAGTTTTGAGGCAATAATTTCTTCTGCCTCAGTCATTATCGTATTAATTAACTCTTCTACTGAAGGTATATCATTAACTAGTCCAGCTACCATACCGCAAGACCAAGCTCCAGCCTCAGGCTCACCTTCCATCATCACTTTTGGATAAACCCCAGCAACTTCATCAACAATGTCTTCAAATGTTAAATCATCTCCTAATGCCTTTTCTTTAGCCATCAAACTTTCAACAGCCGGATTATTAAGAACTCTTTCAGTATTAGTTAATGAACGCATGATTAGTCTAGTATCTAGTTCGCTTGCATTTACAATTGCTTCTTTTACATTCTGATGCACTGGAGCATCTTTGGTAGCAATAAATCGAGTGCCCATATTCATTCCTTCAGCTCCTAAAGCCATGGCAGCAACTAGGCTTCTGGCATCAGCCATTCCTCCAGAGGCAACAAAGGGTATTTCCAGTTCATCAGCAGCCCTTGGTAATAATATAAAATTCGGTATGTCATCTTCTCCAGGGTGTCCTCCACATTCAAAGCCATCAACAGAAACTGCATCACACCCTATGTCTTGTGCTTTAACAGAATGCCTGACCGAAGTGCATTTATGAATAACTTTTATATCAGCGTCTTTCATGGCAGGCATATAGACAGCTGGGTTTCTTCCTGCAGTCTCAACAATTTTTACTCCGCTTTTAATAATAACTTCAATTAATCCAGGGTAGTCGGGAGGAGTTAGCGATGGAAGAAAAGTAAGATTAACTCCAAAAGGCTTATCTGTGAGGTCTTGGCATTTTTTTATCTCAGCTTCTAATTTTTCAGGCGTTCCTTGTGTAAGACCAGTAATTATTCCAAGTCCGCCCGCATTCGATACTGCAGCAGCTAGTTCGGCAAAGCCCACGTAATGCATTCCACCTTGGATAATAGGATGTTCGATTCCAAAAAGTTCAGTTATTTGTGTTTTCATTTCTCCTCCATAAATTCATAAACTTAGTATATAGAATGATTAATTTAATTTGTCATTTGTTTCCAGAGATAACGTAACGCGATAATCGCTGGTATGTAGTACCCAAATAGAAAAATTATAATGAAAGCGGTTACGCTTACCTGATCTCTAAAAACCCAAAAGGCTGGTCCATCAATCAAGTCAGTGAATAACCTAATAAAAATTAATATGAAGAGCATTGGGGCGTTCTTTAGATAGTAAGCAAGAATAAATGCAAAACCGACTGCAAGATTTCTTGCAGTATAAATCCAATCTCCAAGAATAGTTGATGTTGCTTCCGGGCCTCCTAAGAAAGTTGGATCACTGAGGGCCCAATAAGGACCTAAAAACATAGGCCATACTTCCATAAAGAGAATTAAAGTTAACCACCAAGGTATATGTGTTTTTTGGGCTAATTGATTCATTCTTTTTCTACTATAAATCTCTAATTTATTGTTTTCTTTGATTTTTAATTGGACCAGTAAATATATTCATCACCTTCCTCATAAGCTTGCCCATCATATTTGTCTATCATAATTGGGGCTTCAAAAGCAGATGGGAATAAGGGCTCTTTTTGTTCAGAGTTAAATTGTTCTAAGAGCTCTTCTATTTTTTTAGCTTCTTTGGGATGACTTTCTATCAAGTTATTTTTTTCTGAGGGATCTATCGAAGTATCGAATAACCAGCGTTTATTTTCTTTTTTACTAATTATGTATTTCCATTTTTTATGGAGGACAGATTGATGATTTCCTGATCGCCAAAAAAGTGTTTCATGGGGTTCGTCAGAATTTTCTCTTTTTATGTGAGGTAACAAATCAACTCCATCTAATATTCTTTCATTAGAAGGTTTAACTTGTGCCGCTGAAGTAATTGTTGGAAAAATATCAAAATGATGAACTGCGCTGTCAAAGATCATTCCTGGATTTATCTCATCAGGCCAACTAACTATAAAAGGAACTCTTATTCCTCCTTCAAAAAAACTAATTTTCCAGCCTCTAAAAGGTTTATTTATATCTTCTAATTCGATGTAATTGGCTCCACCATTGTCGCTAGTAAAAATAATCATAGTTTTACCGTAGATGTTTAAATCCTTTAATTTCTCAATAATTTTTCCGACACTTCTATCAAGAGAAGCTATCATTCCTGCATATACTTGAAGATTGTGACCTGACATATGACTCATTTGTTCTACATCGCTCCTTAAAGCTTGTAGGGGGTTATGAATTGCCCAATGACTTAGATATAAGAAAAATGGTCTATTTTTATTTTTTTCAATTACTTTTAGAGCTTCGTCCGTATAGTAATCAGTTACATATTTATCTGGTGCGAAAGGATCTCCTTCATTGAACCTAGCCGAATACTGACCTGAACTCCAAACCATCTTATCGATGCTGGTTTCAAACTTTGCATTCACTACCTCTGGATGGTCTTCCGGTAAATAATACGCACCTCCCAAAGATAAAGAGTCTACAAATCCTTGGCTTAAAGGATCCATTCCACCTGTATGTCCAAGATGCCATTTGCCGATATGGGCTGTGTAATATCCTGCACCCTTTAAAACCTCTGCAATGGTTATTTGCTCAGAAGGCATACCTTGGTCCATAAATGAAGGTAAGTTCATTGCTAACTCTTTATCAATTCTTGCTTTTAATGCTGAGTCATCCTCTTCCGCAAGCCAAGTTAGAACCATCCTTCCAGCTTCAGGAACAGGGGTAAATTCAAACCCAAATCTTGTTGGGTATCTTCCTGTCATGATTGAAGCTCTAGATGGTGCACAAGTAGCATTAGCGGCATATCCTTTAGAAAACCAAATACCATTTTTTGCCAATGAATCAATATGAGGAGTCTGGAGAGAACCATCTGCAGCGCCGCCATTATGCAAAGATATATCGTTGTAACCCATATCATCTGCCAAAATTATAATAATATTAGGCCTAGAATCATTTTTATCAGAAATTTCTATGGGTCCTTCAGTCCAATTCGTAGGAATATTCTCCTGAATTGGATTTGCAAAGTTCATTACTTTCGGCAGTGCCCATACGAGCACATTTACCTTATATTCCCAAATTAAGAATCCAGAAAATACAAGTATTAGTAAAAAGTAAGATAACTTTTTAACCATTTTTTAGATTGACGATAATGCCTTCATTAGGATTTATGTTTCCTCTAACAACTTCTTTATAGGTTGGTTCAAACTGATCTAAACCAGAAATTTCTTTTATTGTCATCCACTCAAGGCTTTCTTTAGCTCTTGCGTCCATGAAAGCGGTAGTTTTTTGGTTATAGATTTCTTGCCCCCAATCATTATTTCTTTTTTGTATATGCGCAGGAGCAAAAAAGAATTCTGTCCTTTGATCCAATTCAGCTTTTGCTAGAGCCTCTTCTGCAGTTCCTGCTTTATCCCAATGAGTCATTCCGACTGTTAGGCATTTCAGCATATTCTCTCCAAGAGTATCTTGAACAGAAGTCAGAACTGATTGATTGCCCGACATATCTACCATGACAGATGAATCATTGCTTATGCTGCCCAAATCATCATAGGATATAACTTCGTCATAACAGTCTAAACTCTGGACAAATTGAGCATTATCCGTTGATGTTAAGCCAACTATTTTTGGTGCGCCATCTGCTTCTGCTAGTCCTTGAGCTAGACCAATTGCCGTCTTGCTTGAGGCACTTACGATTATGATTTGAGATGCCCCTTCGTAAGATTGTTCTTCTAAAGCATCACATAAACAAAAGGCAGTTATATGAAGAGGGAAAAGTAAGGCCCTTATATCATCCATGGATATGTCATAAT